>Ga0075434_100003532_pt1 | contig 13958 bp, 16 predicted proteins | sample RhiMethybrSRZTD3_FD_75298 | JGI IMG/M metagenome (GOLD analysis project Ga0075434, IMG submission 75298) | Populus rhizosphere microbial communities from Tennessee, USA - Rhizosphere MetaG P. TD hybrid SRZTD3 | ecosystem: Host-associated > Plants > Roots > Rhizosphere > Soil | place: USA... | reverse complement strand
GGTGGAGGTGGCGGAGGCGGTGGAGGTGGCGGAGGCGGTGGAGGTGGCGGAGGCGGTGGTTCCGTGGTGGGCGGTGGAGGCGGCGGAGGAGGCTGCGTCTGCGTGCGCGTCGTCGTCGGCTGCGTCCGCGTCGTCGGCGCGGTGGGGCCGGTGCGCGTCGTGGTGGTAGGAGCTGTGGTCCGCGTCGTGGGTCCGGTGGTCGTCGTATCCGAAGACGACGAGTTGCCGCCGAAGGCGAAGATCGCCAGCGCGAGCCCTGCGACGCCGAGCGCGACGAGCGCGGCGACCAGAAACAGCAATGCCCGACGGCTCCCCGAGGCAGGGGGCGGCAGGGGCGCCCTCGGAGGCGGCGGCGCCGGCGGCGGTACGCGGGGGAGCACCGCCGTGGGCGCCGTGGAGGCGTCGAGCGCCGGAGCCGACCCGGTCAGCGCGGCGACCAGCGCCGAGCCGTCGGGCGGCCGCTGCCGAGGATCCTTGGCGAGCGCGGCCATGGCGAGCGCGGCGAGGGGAGACCGATCGGCAAGGGGGCGCGGCGCATCCTCGACGTGCATCCGAGCGAGCTCGAGCGGCTGCTCGGACTCGAACGGCAACCGGCCCGAGAGCAGCCGGTAGAGGATGACGCCCAAGGCATACACGTCGCTCGCGGGCGTGGCGCGAAGGCCTCGCGCCTGCTCGGGGGCGAGGTACGCAGCCGTGCCGACGATCGCGCCCTCCTCCGTCAGCGTGTCGGCGTTCTCCAGCCGCGCGACGCCGAAGTCGGCGATCTTCGCGCGTCCCTCGTCGTCGAAGAGGATGTTCCCCGGCTTCAGGTCGCGGTGAACGAGCCCGTGCGCGTGCGCGTGGGCGAGGCCCTCGGCCACGTCGCGCGCGATTCGCTGCACCTCAGGCTCCGGGAGGCGCTCGGACGGGCGCAAACGCTCGTCCAGCGACCCGCCCGGAATCAGCTCCTGGACGATCACCGGGCGCCCGTCGCTCTCGGCAGTGTCGAACACCTGCGCGATGTTCGGATGGGAGAGCGCGGCTGCCGCGCGGGCCTCGCGCTCGAACCGCGCCGGATCGCCTCCGGCCGCGAGGATCTTGACCGCAACCGGCCGCTCGAGCACGTCGTCCCAGGCGCGCCAAACCTCCGCCATCGCACCTCGTCCGAGCAGATGTTCGAGCCGGTATCGACCCGAGATCAGCCGTTCAGGCACGCTTGGGCACTACCCGGAACCCGATGTCCGACACGCCGCGTACCTTGCCAGGGTGCGGGTCGTGGGAATCGATCCCGGAACGGCTGCCTGCGGTTACGCCGTCGTCGAAGAGGAGCGCGGCCGGCTGCACGAGCTCGAGCACGGCTGCTGGCGGACGTCGAGCGGCACCGCCCTCGAGGCGCGTCTGAAGCGTCTCTTCGACGAGGTGCGCGCGCTGATCGAGCGACATGGGCCCGACGCGGTCGCGCTCGAGGAGTCGTTCGTGGGCGCCGACGCGCGCACTGCGCTCTCGGTCGGCCAGGCCCGGGGCGCCGTTCTCGTCGCCTGCGCCGTCGAGGGCGTGGCGTCCCGCGAGTATTCGCCGAACCGGGTCAAGAGCGTCGTCTGCGGTTACGGCCACGCCGACAAGTCGCAGGTCCAGCGCATGGTGAAGACGCTGCTCGGCCTCGCGCAGCCCCCGAAACCACACCATGCTGCGGACGCCCTCGCCGTGGCAATCTGCCACGCGCTCGCGCCGCCGCTCCTGGAGGCGGTGTCGTGATCGCCCGGCTGCGTGGCCGGCTCGCCGGACGTCGTGCCGACGGCATCGTCCTGGACGTCGGCGGTGTCGGCTACCTCGTGCACGCCACGCCGTCGGTGCTCCGCCGCGCGGATCCCGGCGCGGAGGTGACCGTAGAGACGCACCTGCACGTCCGTGAGGACGCGCTCCAGCTCTACGGGTTCGCGGAGCCGGCCGAGCGCGAGCTGTTCGCGGAGCTGCTCACCGTCTCGGGCGTCGGGCCGAAGGTGGCGCTCGCGATCGTCTCGGGGTCGTCACCCGAGGAGCTCCGGCGCGCGATCGCGCTGGAGGACACGGCGCGATTCCAGGCGATCCCCGGCATCGGCAAGAAGACGGCGCAGCGCGTCGTCCTCGAGCTCAAGGAGAAGCTTGGGCTCTCCGGTGACCAGATCGCCGCGGGCCCCGCGCCAGCCCGACCGCACCTGCTCGCCCGCGAGGCGCTGCTGGAGCTCGGCTACTCGGTTGCCGAGGCGGAGCAGGCGCTCGCGGGAACCGACCCAGAGGCGTCGCCCGAGGAGCGTGTCCGGCAAGCGCTGAAGCAGGCAGCGTGAGCGGGTTCCTCGCACCGGAGCTGAAGGTCGAGGAGGACGAGCTCGACCGGTCGCTCCGGCCGCGCCGCCTGACCGACTTCGTCGGGCAAGAGCGGATCCGGGAGCAGCTCGAGATCGCGCTCGAGGCCGCACGCGGACGTGGGGAGGCGCTCGACCACGTCCTGCTCGTCGGCCCGCCCGGGCTCGGCAAGACGAGCCTCGCGTACATCCTCCGCGAGGAGCTCGGCGTCGGGATTCGCACAGTCGCCGGACCGGCGCTCGAGCGAAAGGGAGACCTCGCCGCGATCCTGACCGGGCTCGAGGAGCGAGACGTGCTCTTCGTCGACGAGATCCACCGGCTCAACCGGGCCGTCGAGGAGATCCTGTATCCGGCTCTCGAGGACTTCCGCCTGGACATCATCGTGGGGCAGGGCCCGGCGGCGCGCACGCTCACCCTCGACCTGCCGCCGTTCACCCTCGTGGGAGCGACGACGAGGACGGGGCTCCTGACGACGCCGCTGCGCGACCGCTTCGGGATGACCTTCCGGCTCGGCTACTACCGCCCGGAAGAGCTCGTCCTCATCGTGCGCCGCTCGGCCCGGATCCTCGGCGTGGAGCTCGAGGACGAGGCATCGATCGAGGTCGCGGCGCGGTCGCGCGGGACGCCGCGGGTCGCGAACCGGATCCTGCGCCGCGTCCGCGACGTGGCGGAGGTCCGCCACGACGGCATCGTCACGACCGAGGTCGCGCGTGAGGCCCTCGCGCTGCTCGAGATCGACGAGCGCGGACTCGAGGAAACCGACCGCGAGCTGCTCGCGGCGATCGTCGAGAAGTTCGGCGGCGGCCCGGTCGGGCTCTCGACGCTTGCGGTCGCGCTCGGCGAGGCGCCCGACACCGTGGAAGACGTCTACGAGCCGTACCTGCTCCAGCTCGGCTTCCTCCAGCGAACGCCGCGAGGCCGGATCGTCACGGAACTCGGCCGCGAGCATCTCGGAGCGGCGCGCCGCGACGACGGGACGCTGTTCTAGCGGCTGGATAGGCCCGTCGTACGGCTCGGCCAATCGATCGTGTTGCGGAGCGGTGATCCCCCGGTGCGACTGCGGATCGCGCTTCTCGACTACCGAGACCGGGTCCGATCACCGTATTACCGACCGCCGAGGGGGCAGAAATTCGTTGCCTTTCGCCTCCGGATCTCGAACCTGTCGCGGCGCAACTGGATCGGCACCCTCGCCAGCTGGGCTCAGCTGGTCGACAGCAAAGGGCGAACGTACAGCGTCCTCGGCCGCGTCGGTCGGCCGTGGCCCGTCCTCGCGCCGACGCTCAACAACGGCTCGACGATTCGACCGCGGCATACGCTCACCGGCTACCTCGGTTGGTTGCTCCCGAAGCGCGTCGAGTTGAGCACGTTTCGGTACAGCTTCGGCCTGAGCCCGGTCGCGGGCGTGTGGGCCTTGCCGCTTGGGTAGCCGCGCCTGGCGCGAGCTCTCGCCCTACGGCACCGAGAAGCCGAACCGCTCGGGCTGGTCCGGCGTCGCCGAGAGCTCGATACGCGCGATTGCCCCGACAGGGAGGATCAGCTCGCCCGGCGCATCTCCACCCGCAACGGGCGTGATCGTCACGAAGCCGTAGCCAGGCTCGGGCGACAGGCGCTCGAGCGTGTACCGGGAGCCGTCGCGAAGCTCGAGCTCCACGACCGCCTTCTCGATGCCGTGCTCGGTCGCGAATCGCTCGATCGAACGGTGCAGGCGCGCGACGAAGTCGTCGTGCGGCCCTTCCATCCCCGGCAGCCAGAGCTCAGCCACGGCGCTCGCTCTAGCGGCGGAACTGGTACGCGTGCCAGGAGGGCACGGGCGCATGCTCGAGCAGCGCGCGCCCGCCGTCGGGATCGCGGTAGCCGAAGTCGGCGCTGTCGTCCTCCCACGCGACGTCCAGCAGCCCTTCCTTGACCTTGTGGTCGAGCCAGGCGCCCCGGAAGACCAGCTTCCGGAGCCAGTAGACCAGCGACTCCCCGGCGACGAGCGAGACCTGCTCCCAGTGGCGGTGGAGGTAGCCGCCGAGCGCGCTTCGCGGCTCGGCGATCCGGCCGTCGGCGGCGAGCTCGACGAGATCCGCGGTCTCGTCCTCGTCGAGGTCGTTGTCCTCGATCACGCCGAGCCGGACGGCTGCCGCGGTGACCCGCTCCTCGAAGTCCTCGGCGTTGAAGCTGAACTCATGGCCCAGGAACTCGATCGCGTAGTCGGTTCCCGACGAGTAGTCGTCTTCGGCCATCGGGCAGAACGATAGCCTGGCGACGTGCGGGTGCCAGTCATCGCCGCCTCATGCGCCGTCTGTGTCGGGCTCGTCTTCCTCGTCTCGTGGTGGTTCGACATGTCGCTGTCGCGGGCGGCGATCCTCGCACCGGTGATCGTCGTCTCGTTCGGCGCGGTCGCAGGGCTGATCATCCTCTGGACGCGCGTCGCGCTCGATCCGATCCTCCGCCGCCGGCGCGGGGAGGATTCACACACTTTCGACACCCATCCGTGACACCGGCACCGGCCCTGGCGTCTGCGGCGAGGGGGCCGGAGCCTCATCCGGTCAGTGCTGAGGGCCCCTCACCGCGCCCCCGACTGCGATCGCACATGGCGTGATTTCCGCTCGAACTACGCGTGCGCGACGACCTCGCGGACCTCGACCGACTCGACGGTAACGCCCCGCGGCGGCGTCACCGTCGGAAGCATCTCCGCCGCCCGCTGAGCCCCTTCCTCCGACTCGAACACGATCATCGACAGACCGTCTTCCTCCTTGCGCGTCCAGTAGCCGGTGACGAAGCCCGGCACCTGCTTGACACGCGGGACAACCTGCTCGCGAAGCGCCGCCACCGCGGCGTCGAAATCCTCGATCGTCACTCGCACTACGACTGCATGCATGAGATCGCCTCCCCTTCCTGGTTGATCGGCGGCGAGCCTATAGCCGCTGCGGCCGACACGGCGCCGAGACGAGCCAGGTGGCGAGCAGCAGGAGGCGGTGGCGGGCCCCGCCGGCCCGCCACCAGCCGCTACCCGGCTCGGGTCGGGATCGTCACGGTGTGTCCCGAGAACGTCACGATTCCCGGGAAGCCCTCCGGCTCCACGTTCCACGATCCGCACACCTGCACGGTCGAGCCCGGATCGGCATACATGCGCACTTGCTGACCGGCTCCGAACTCGGGAGCGTCGACTCCGTTCGTCGGGAAGCTGACCCCGATCAACGGCACGATGTGCTCGGCCTCGACACCGCCGGCCGTCGTCGTCACACGCACATGTGCGGGCAGTGTCGGATCGACGCCGTAGAAGGCCGAGACGTACTCGATCACCAGGCGCCGGTCGTCGGCGACGGGGACGTCGTCGCAGATGTGCGTGGTCTTCGGCTGAACTCGTGCTGGAACGGATGGGTGGGCTGTCGAGGTCCCGTACGACGACCGGACCGGTCTCAGAGTTCAGGACGCTGACCGTCCCCTGCTCGTGCACCTTGACGTTCCCGCTCGTGTCGAGCGGCTCGACGATGGTGGCGTTCACGGTCTGCGCGGCGGTCGCGATCGGTTCGCGCAGGACGGTCGCGCCGAGGATGGTCGCGCCGACCAAGAGCAGCGCGACGAATGACCACTTCCTCATGGCTCCTCCCTCCCGGATTGTGGGAACGCGACCGTGACGCACGAGTCCTAAAGTCGCCTTAAGGCGGGGTCGACGTGGACCCTGGCGACGTCCGATGTCGCCCGTACGGTGGACGCGCGATGCACAGCGGCACGGGGACCTGGACGATCGTCTCGTGTCCGCGCCTCGAGGCGCTCTCGCTGGCCCAGGCCGTCGGCGTCGGCGAGTTGACGGCGAGCGTCCTCGTGCGACGCGGATACGGCGATCCCGAGCGGGCGCGCGCCTTCCTGGAGGGCGAGCAGCCCCTGCACGATCCCCTGCTGCTTGGCGACGCGCAAGCCGCGTGCGATGCGATTCGCGAAGCGGTCGTAGCGAAGAAACGGATCTGCGTGCACGGCGACTACGACGTGGACGGCATCTGCGCCACGGCGCTCGCCGTCCTCGTGCTGCGTGAGCTCGGGGCGGACGCCGACTGGCACCTGCCGAGCAGGTTCGACGAGGGCTACGGCCTCCGCCGCGAGACGCTCGCGCGGCTGGCGACGGAGGGATACGGGCTCGTGCTCACGGTGGACTGCGGCATCACGGCCGTGGACGAGGTGGCCGAGGCGAAGGCACAGGGCCTCGACGTCGTCGTCACCGACCACCACCGCCCCGGGGAGCGCCTCCCCGAGTGTCCTCTCGTCGTGACGCGACCGTCCGATTATCCCTTTCCGGAGCTCTGCGGCACGGGCGTCGCCTTCAAGCTCGGACAGGCGCTGCTCGGCGACGACGCGCCGGCGCTCCGACGGCACCTCGACCTTGTCGCGCTGGCCACGATCGCCGACCTCGTCCCGCTCGTCGGCGAGAACCGCTCGCTGGCGATCGCCGGGCTTCGCGCGCTCACCCGCGCGCAACGCCCCGGGCTGCGCGCGCTCATGCGGACGGCGCGGGTCGATCCGGGAGCGCTCGACGAGCGGTCGGTTGCGTTCCGCCTCGCCCCGCGCATCAATGCGGCGGGCCGGCTCGGCCACCCGGGGACGGCGCTCGACCTGCTGCTGACGGAGGACGCGGCCGAGGCAGTGCGGCTGGCGGGTCGGCTCGAGGAGCTGAACCGCGAGCGCCAGGCCGTCGAGGAGACGATCCTGCGCTCTGCCCTCGCCAAGATCGACGCGTGGTCCGACGCGCAGCGCGCCCGCCGCGGATACGTCCTCGCCGACGAAGAGTGGCACGAGGGCGTGATCGGCATCGTCGCGTCGCGCGTCGTGGAGCGCTATCACCGGCCCGTAGTGCTGATCGCCGGGGGCGGCGACGAGTGGAAGGGATCGGGGCGATCGATTCCTGCGTTCGATCTGCACGGTGCGCTCGGTGCGTGTTCGGCGCATCTCGAGCGGTACGGCGGCCATCGTGCGGCCGCCGGGCTGTCCGTCCGACCCGAGTGCGCCGAGGCGTTCGCAGAGGCCTTTGCAGAGCACGCCGACGCGGCACTCTCGGAGATCGACCTGCGCCCCGTCACGACGGTCGATGCCGTGCTGCCGCCCGGGGTCCCGCTCACGCTCGATCTCTGCGCGGAGCTTGCCCGCCTCGCGCCGTTCGGGCTCGGTAACCCGCCGGTGACGCTCCTCGCCGAAAGCTGCGAGCTCGCCGACGTTAACGCCGTCGGCGACGGGCGCCACCTTCGCTTTCGCGTCCGGGCGGCCCGTGGCGACGCGGGCAGCGCGATCGCGTTCGGCCTCGGAGCCCAGCTCGACAGCTTCCGCCGCGTCGGACGCCGTGACATCGCCTTCCACCTGCAGGCGAACCAGTGGAACGGGACCGTCGCGCCTCAGCTCGTCGTCCGGCGTGTTTTCGACACGCCGGAGCGCTACGAGGAGCTTCGCTCCTGGCTCGCGCGCGAGTACCGCAAACAAGCAAGCGGCGAACGCGACCACGTGGCGAGCGAGATCTTCGCCGAGCTCGAGCTCGATGAAGGCGGGCGCCGTAGCCTGCTGGAGTCGGATCGCTTCCGCGCACTGCTCGCGGAAGAGCCGCTGCCGCGCGCTGCCTGAGTTTCGAGGCGGCGCCGGAAGGAGAGGGACCCCCGAGGGAGAAGCGTCCTAGCCATGCGACTGAGGCCGAAGAGCGACAAGCGGAAGGCGGACGATCTGGCGCGGCTGCTGCTCGCGCTCGATCGGTTCGCCGGCGAGACCCGGCCGTGGCGGCCGCGCCGAACGCTGAGCGCGTTCGTCTCGTCGAGATAGCGCACGCCGGCCACGCGGGTGACACTCAGGCCCGCCACGCACGCGGACGTCGACGCCGTCTCGTCGATGCAGAAGGCGTCGCTGCTCGAAACCTATGAACCCTTCCTGGGCCGGGCGGCGATCGAGGAGTTCATTGCCGGCGGGCATGTCGAAGGCTACTTCGAGGAGCACTGGCACCAGGCGACCATCGCCGTTTCCGGCGACGAGATCGTGGGCGTCGCCGTGCTGGCCGGCTCCTTGCTCGACCTGATCTGGGTACGGCCCGACTCGCGGTCCGAGGGCATCGGATCGGCGCTCATGGACGCGGCCGAGCGCCAGGCTGCCGCCGAAACCGGCGTGCTGACGCTCGAGGTCTGGGACGTCAACCGGCGAGCCGTGGCGTTCTACGAGCGTCGAGGCTTCTCCGTGCGCGCGGCCGCCGAGGATCCGCAGACGGGCCTCATGAAGCTCCACATGCGGAAGGCCTTCACCGGGCTGGCGTGAGCGGCGGGCCGATTCCGCTGCGGCCGGGACTACACTTTGTCTCATGGCGGTTCTCGAGACAGCAGGACGGCACGAGAGCCTCCTCGACGAGCTGATCGCGGAGGTCTCCGCGTACATCCCGGATGCCGACAGCGACCTGCTCCGGCGTGCGTTCGAATTCGCAGCGCGCGCACACGAAGGACAGCAGCGCCGGTCGGGCGAGGAGTTCATCCTGCACCCGTTCGGCGTGGCGAAGATCTGTGCGGAGCTGCACCTCGACGAGCAGACGATCGCGGCCGCGCTCCTCCACGACGTCGTCGAGGACACGGACACCGAGATTGCCGACGTCCGGGCCGAGTTCGGCGACGAGGTCGCAAAGCTTGTCGAAGGCGTTACGAAGCTGACGCGCATCAGCTTCCAGAGCCGCGAGCAGGCGGAGGCGGAGAACTACCGGAAGATGATCATGGCGATGGCCGAGGACGCCCGGGTCATCCTCATCAAGCTCGCGGACCGCCTCCACAACATGCGCACGATCGAGTACCTCGGCAAGCAGAAGCAGCTGCAGAAGGCGCGCGAGACGCTCGAGGTCTATGCGCCACTGGCCCACCGCCTCGGTATCCACACCCTCAAGTGGGAGCTCGAGGACCTGGCGTTCCGAACGCTCCATCCCCGCAAGTACGAGGAGATCAAGACGATGGTCGCCGAGCGGCGCGCCGAGCGGGAGCAGCGCGTCGAGAAGGCGGCCGGCGGACTCCGAACGGAGCTGGACAAGGTCGACGTCCCGGCCGAGATCTCGTACCGGGCGAAGCACTTCTACTCGATCTACGAGAAGATGGTGAAGAAGGGCCGTGAGTTCAACGAGATCTACGACCTCACGGCCATGCGGGTGATCGTCGAGCGCGACGGCGAGGAAGGGATCCGGGACTGCTACGGCGGGCTCGGGCTCATCCACTCCCTATGGAAGCCGATGCCCGGGCGGTTCAAGGACTTTATCGCCATGCCGAAGTTGAACCGCTACCGGGCCCTGCACACGACCGTGATCGGACCCGAGGGCATGCCGCTCGAGATCCAGGTGCGGACGCGGCGGATGCACCGCGAGGCGGAGTACGGCATCGCTGCCCACTGGATCTATAAGCGCGGCCGCGCCTCGAAGGCGGACGAGGCATGGGAGGCCTGGGTCAACCAGGTGATGGACTGGCAGCAGGACGAGCCGGACGCCCGCGAGTGGTCGAAGAACTGGCGCGCCGACCTCTTCACCGACGAGGTCTACGTCTTCACGCCGAAGGGCGAGCTGAAGACGCTGCCCGCGGGCTCGACGCCGATCGACTTCGCGTACGCGGTGCACACGGACGTCGGGCACCGGACCGTCGGCGCGAAGGTCAACGGGCGCATCGTCCCGCTCCACTACCGGTTGCAGTCGAGCGATATCGTCGAGATCCTCACCGCGAAGTCCGGCCGCGGCCCGTCCCGTGACTGGCTCAAGCTGGCCGCCTCGTCGCGCGCCCGCAACAAGATTCGCCAGTGGTTCTCACGCGAGACGCGGGGCGAGACCGAGCAGAAGGGCCGTGAGGCGCTCGAGCAGGCGTTGAAGGCGCAGAACCTGCCCTACCGCAAGCTCGCCGGCTCAGCGGTGCTCGCGCAGGTGATCCGCGAGGCCGGCTTCAAGAAGGCCGAGGACTTCTACCTCGCGCTCGGCTCGGGCAAGCTGCCGCCGAGCCAGATCGTCAACAAGGTCATCCATCGTCTGAAGACGGACGAGGTCGCCGAGGAGGCGCCGGTTCCGCTCAAGGCGCCGAAGGCGCGCGAGGCGGTCGGGAGCTCGAGCTTCGGGATCACGGTGCACGGCGTCGAGGACGTGCTCGTGCGCATGGCGAAGTGCTGCACGCCGGTGCCGGGAGACAACATCGTCGGCTACATCTCGCTCGGGCGAGGCGTGACGATCCACCGTGAGGACTGCCCGAACGTGAAGGCGCTCATGCGCAATCCGGAACGCTTCACGACCGTCGAGTGGGACGGCGACGCGTCCAAGAGCTTCCGGGTGCAGATCGCCGTGGACGCATGGGACCGCTCCCGCCTGCTCGAGGACGTCGCGAGGACGTTCGCCGAGCACGGCGCGAACATCGTCTCCTACGGCGGCGTCGTCGAGGATCAGCTGGCGAAGAACTGGTACACGGCCGAGCTCGGCGACGTCAAGGAGCTCCGCTCGCTCCTGAGCGCCTTGCGGCACGTCGAGGCCGTGTTTGACGCCTACCGCGTCACGCCCTCGTAGCGCGTTCTTGACGGACGCAAGGCCGGCCCCTAATGTCGCCTTGTCGACTCGGAGGTGTCGTGATGGAAGGACGGAAGCGACGTCCCACGCTCTTCGGCTCTCTTGTCGTGCTCGGATGCGCCCTCGCGCTGGGGGTCGCGCCGTCGGCACAAGCCGCAAACATCGCTCCCAATGCCGGCTTCGAGGACGTCTGCGGCGCCGGGATCCCATGCCACTGGTTTGGATCGGGTGGCTCGTTCCCGTCCAGCGACACCAACAACCCGCATTCGGGGCTGAGGAGTTTCCGGATCACGTCAACCCAGGCCCAGTCGAGCACGACCGCCGTCAGCGACTGCATCCCGGTCACCGCGGGGACGACCTACAACCTGGTTCTCTTCTACCGGACGAGCAGCGCGCGAGTCACGCAGATCCTCTTCGCCCCGCTCTACTGGTCGAACGCAAACTGCACGGGCTCGAGCCTCGCGCCTGCCGGGGCCTCCACGAACTCGGCGTCCCACGATGGGAACTGGCACTCGATTTCCGGGACGTCGGCGGCGCCCACCAACCCGCCGTTCAACGCGCTATCCGCCCAGCTCCTGATCCACTTCGGATGTTCTTCCGGCTGCCAGGCCAACGACGCCGCGAACTACGACGATGCGGTCGTGGACTCGAGCCCGCTGGCCGCCACCGTCACGGCGTTCTCGGCCAAGCGGTCGGCGAAGGGCATCGTCCTCCGATGGCGCACCGGCACGGAGGCGGACACGCTCGGTTTCAACGTCTACCGGCAGAGCCACGGCAAGCGCATTCGAGTCAATCGGCGGCTCTTGCCGGCGCTCGGCGCGGTGGCGGGCTCGTCGTACTCTTTCCTCGACCGGCGGGCACTGCGACGCGCCGCAGTCCGATACTGGGTGCAGGATGTAGACGTGAGCGGCGCGCGAACGTGGCACGGGCCTGTGCGCGCGCGTGCCGCTTAGCGTCCGCATCGAACGAGGAGCGTGGCGGGCGCGGGCGCTCGTAACGAAGTCCACTTGACGTTTCGGAACGGCGCGTCGTACGATCGCCGCCTCGACGCGAAGGGGGAGTGGGATGACCCGGTCTTGGCTCTTGGCTCGGCGGGGTGCGTGCCTGTTCGCGATCGCGGCCGTAGCCGCGCTGACGGCGGTGCCGTCCGCGGAGGCCGCGAACATTGTTCCGAATCCGGGATTCGAGAACGCTTGCGCCGGGGGCATCCCGTGTAACTGGAGTCCGTCGTCGAGCGGGGCGATCACGCGCGACACCAGCGTGCACCGGACGGGGTCGGCGAGCCTCCGTCTTGCCGGCACGCTGAACGGCTCCAGCGCGGACACCATCAGCGATTGCGTTCTCGTCACCCCCGGTACGACGTACTACATGCGGATCTGGTACCGGACGACGAGCCAGTCGGTGACCTCGATCAGTTTCTCAGCGGCGTACTGGTCGGCGAACAACTGCACCGGCTCGAACGCCAATCCGGCCGCGGCCAAGACCACGCAGCCGACCCGCGACGGAGGCTGGCACGCGATTACCGGCCCAACCACGGCGCTGACGAATCCACCCTTCGATGCCCACTCCGCCACGCTTGTGATCGAGACCGGGTGTCTCCAGGCTTGCTCCGACACCAACGTCGTCAACTACGACGACGCCATCATGGACACGACTCCTCTGGCCGTTTCCATCTACGGCTTGCGGGCCTTGCGCTCCCATCGTGCGATCGTGCTGCGCTGGCGCACCGGCACCGAGGCCGACACGCTCGGGTTTAACGTGTTCCGTCAGCAGGGCGAGCGGCGCGTGCGAGTTAACCGGCGCTTGCTACCCGCGGTCGGCGCTCTCGCCGGCACGTCGTACTCGTTCACCGACCGTCGAGCGTCGAGGCGCGCGGCTCGCTACTGGCTGCAGGACGTCGACGTTCGTGGCACGCGCACCTGGCACGGGCCCGTTCGCGTGCGGGCCTCGTAGGCAACGATCGATGCGAAAGGGGGGTCGAGATGACCACATCACGGTTGTCGACAAGGCGCGTGGTCTATCTGCTCGCGGTCGCGGCCGGCGCTGCGCTCATTGCAGTGCCGTCTGCGCAGGCGGCGAACATGGTTCCGAATCCAACATTCCAAGACTCCTGCAGCGGGGTGCCGTGTCACTGGTCCGGTGAAGGCGGGGCAACGTTCGTGGTCAGCGGGACACAGCCGCACTCAGGCTCGACCAGTGGTTTGCTCACCCTCGCCACTGCCGGCATGGTCGGTGGCAGCGCTCAGAGCGACTGCCTACCGGTGACCGCCGGGACGACGTACAACATGGCGATCTGGTACAGGGCTCCCGCCGCGCTCGCCGGGAAGATCACGCGGATCAGCTTCTCGCCGTTCTTCTACCCGGACGCGAACTGCGACGGGGGGGCGGTCGACCAGAGCGCGCCCGGGGCGTTCACGAACTCGCCGAACACGGACGGCAGCTGGCATGAGCTCACCGGCACCGCGACCGCGACGAGCATCCTCTTCACCCCGCAATCGGCGAATCTCGTGATCGGCCTCCTATGCGCCCCTAGCTTCTGCCCTGTCGGGCAGGCAGCGTGGTTCGACGACGCGCAGATGGATACCTCGCCGCTCGCCGTCACGCTGTACGACTTCCGAGCCGCCAGGTCGCACGGCGGCGTCACGCTTCGCTGGCGAACGGGCACTGAAGCGGACACGCTCGGCTTCAACGTCTTCCGTCAGCAGGGCAGCCGGCGCGTGCGAGTGAACCGGCGGCTCCTGCCGGCGCTCGGCGGTCTGGGAGGGTCGTCGTACTCGTTCGCCGATCGGCGGGCACCGCGGCATCGCGCCGTTCGGTACTGGCTCCAGGACGTCGACACCCACAGCGTCCGTACATGGCACGGGCCGGTGCGCGTGCGCGCGGCGTGAAGCTTGACCCCAGCCGCGGCGACGGCGTAGGGTCCGCCCGTCGTCTGCAGGGGAGGGTGTGATGAGGGGGATCTCCGCAGGATCGTGTCTTTTCCTTTCGATGCTCGCGGTAGCGGCGGCGCTCACGATCGGGGTGGGGAGCGCGTCGGCAGCGACCGTCAATCTCGTCCCGAATCCGGGCTTCGAGACGGGGCCATGCGGCTTCCAGGGCCCGATCATCTGCGACTGGTTCG
>Ga0075434_100003530_pt1 | contig 13959 bp, 14 predicted proteins | sample RhiMethybrSRZTD3_FD_75298 | JGI IMG/M metagenome (GOLD analysis project Ga0075434, IMG submission 75298) | Populus rhizosphere microbial communities from Tennessee, USA - Rhizosphere MetaG P. TD hybrid SRZTD3 | ecosystem: Host-associated > Plants > Roots > Rhizosphere > Soil | place: USA... | reverse complement strand
CGGGTCATTTGTGACAGAGGTGCCTGGAATGCGCGTCGCGTGCATACCCCGGTGCATACCCAGCATCGGCAACAATGACAGCCGCCGCAGTCGACCGCGTCGGCGCATTCCGTAAGCCGACCAGCGGCGACGCCGTCCTGCGGCTATTGGCTGACGGGCCGTTTCCGACCTCATCGCCGAGTAGCCCGCTGGTGTACGCACGCCGCCGAGAAGAAGGCGACTTTGCAGGATTCGTGGGCATTCGCTGAATAAACTGGCAGGACTGTCTGATGGAGACGAACTGGCTGTCCCGGTCATTCCGAACGTCAGCGACGTCGAGTTGCACGCCTACCACGGCGTGCGCGACCCCAACGAGTACAACAACAACGTTTCGTGGGAGCCGGATCTGACGAACTGCGATGCCGCCTACCCGAGCAGTGCATTCCGCTGCCGCCCCCCGGATCTGAACTGCGCCGACATCGCTCCCTTCACGAATATCAGAGTGATCGACTCGGCCGCGAACCTGGCCCGCACGGCTTCGACGCAGACCATGACGGCGTCGGCTGCGAGTCCTAGTGACCTGGGCTAACCGGGTTCCATCTACGGCGGCGTAGGGAATGTGTCCGGGGAAGCTTGCCCGCTTGAGCGTGGGCACATACGCTCGCCGTGGAAGGCCCGTGTGAGTCTGGACAAACCTGCGCGTCCAGAAGGACGACATAGTCCGGCGCCGAGTGAGGGAGAATGCAGCGATGGTCTGTGCCCAATGTGGCGCCAGCCTCGCGGCCGACGCACGTTTCTGCGCTTCCTGTGCCGCTCCGCTGCAGGAAGCGCCGGCTCTCCCCGAAGAGCGCAAGCTCGTGACCGTTCTGTTCGCCGACTTGGTTGGCTCGACGGAGCTCGCTGATTCGCAGGACCCGGAGCGGACACGAGCCTTGCTCGACCGTTTCTACGAATCGATGGCGGCAGAGATCGAGCGCGTTGGAGGGACGGTCGAGAAGTTCGTGGGAGACGCGGTTATGGCTGCGTTCGGGGCACCCGCGGCGCAAGAGGATCATGCGGAGCGCGCACTGCATGCGGCGCTTGCGATGCAGCATCGGCTCGGTGAGCTGTTCGGCGACCGTCTCGAGTTGCGGATCGGCGTGAACACGGGAGAGGTGGTCGTCGGCCGTCCGCGTGAGGGCAGTTCGTTCGTCAGCGGCGATGCCGTGAACGTCGGTGCGCGGCTCGAGCAGGCCGCCGCGCCGGGCGAGATCCTTGCCGCCGAGCGCACCGTGCTGGCGGCGCGCGGCGCCTTCGAGTTCGGGAAGCCGGTGACCGTCGAGGCGAAAGGGAAGGCCGGGGGGCTCGAGTGCCGCCGGCTCGTCCGTGCGCTGTCGCTGATGCGCCCGCGTGGAGTCGGCGGGCTGCGCCGGACATTCGTCGGAAGGGAGAGCGAGCTTGCTCGGCTCCAGGAGGCGTACGGCGCTGCTGCGGCCGGCGGGCGCCCGCATCTGGTGACGATCCTCGGCGAGGCCGGCGTCGGGAAAACGCGCCTCGTCCGTGAGTTGTGGGAGTGGCTCGCGGCGCAAGATTCGCCGCCTCTGTGCCGCACCGGCCGCTGCCTTTCCTACGGCCAGGGCATCACGTACTGGCCGCTCGCCGAGGTGCTGAAGGAGCACTTCGGCATCCTCGAGAGTGATTCCCCCCTGGTCGTCGCCGATCGACTCGGCGACCGTCCGTTCCTCGGGTTCACCATCGGCTTGGCTGCATCCGAAGCCCTGCACCCGCTCGTCGCGCGCGAGCGCCTCCACGACTCGTGGGTCGACTTCGTCGACGGACTCGTCGCCGAGCGGCCGACCGTGGTGCTGATCGAGGACCTGCACTGGGCGGAGGACGATCTCTGCGACCTGCTCGAAACCCTCGTGAGCCAGGTCGACGGGCCGCTGCTGCTGCTCGCAACCGCACGGCCGGAGCTGCTCGACCGGCGTCCCGGCTTTGCCGGCCGGGAGAACGGTTCCCGCCTCGAGCTCGAGGCCCTCTCGCCTGCCGGCGCCGGACAGTTGCTCGACGAGTTGCTCGGCGTCGAGCTGCCCGCCTCGCTGCGCGAGGTCGTCGTCGGGCGGGCCGAGGGCAACCCGTTCTTCGTCGAGGAGCTCGTGGCGACGCTGATCGACATGCGCGTGCTCAGGCGCGGGAACGGCGGCTGGTCGGTCGGCGAGCTGCCATCGGACTTCCAGGTGCCCGACTCGGTGCAGGCCGTGCTCGCCGCCCGCATCGACCTGCTACCCGCCGACGAGAAGGCCGCACTGCAAGCGGCCGCCGTGATCGGGCGCATCTTCTGGACGGGGCCAGTCTACGAGCTGGTCGGCGGCGGTCGTCCCGACTTCGGCCTACTCGAAGATCGCGACTTCGTTCGTCGTCGCGTCGGCTCGTCGATCGCGGGTGAACGCGAGTACGCGATCAAGCACGCGCTGACGCGCGAGGTGGCCTACGCGAGCCTGCCGAAGGCGAAACGGGCGCAGCTGCACGCTGACTTCTCCGGCTGGCTCGAGCGGAGTGCCGGCCGCGACGACGAGCACACCGCGCTGCTCGCGCACCACTATCTCGAGGCCGTCCGGCCCGAAGACGCCGACCTCGCGTGGGCCGACCGGGACGAGCAGTTGGCCGAGCTGTGCCGACAGGCGGTGACCTGGGCTCGGCGGGCCGCAGCGCTGGCTCTCGGCCGCTACGAGGTCGACGAGGCGATCTCACTGCTCCACGGGGCGCTCGAGCTCGAGCCCGACACCGCCGGCCAAGCCGAGCTCTGGCAGGAGATCGGCCATGCGAACGCCCTCAAGTTCGACGGCGAGGCGTTCTGGCTCGCGATGCAGAGGGCGATCGATCTGGGCGGGCCGGCCGCGGAGATCTACGCCGAAGTCGCGCTTCAGACCTGTGTTCGCGGGGGCATGTGGAAACGCCAGCCCGGAGCAGAGCTCCTCGACGGCTGGATCGAGCAGGCGCTCGATCTCGCCGACCAAGGCTCGCCCGCACAGGCGCGGGCCCTTGCAGCTCGGGCGATAGCCAGAGAGGACGACGCCGCTGCGCGTGCCGCGCACGAGATAGCCGAGGAGAGCGGCGACCTCGCGCTTCGCCTACAGACGCTGATGGCCCTTGCCAACTCGACATATGGCATCGGTGACTTCGACCAGGCGATCGGGTGGCTCGAGGAGTGGCGTGCGAGTGCCCAGCGCTCTGAGGTGGTCGACCCCGACGAGCGCGGCTTTCCGTTGTTCATCGGCGGGTTCATCGATGTCGCTGCGGGCAGGATTCGGATCGCGACTGCGGCCAGCAGGCAGCACGAGGAGATCGTTGCCGGCCTCACACCCCATCATCGCGTCCACGCGGTCGGATTCCGCCTCTACGTGTCGGCGGTCGCGGGTCGCTGGCCGGAGGTTCGCGAGTTGACGGCGCGCGTCGAGGAGGCGGTCGAGGCGAACGTGGACACCCCCTGCGCGTGGAACGTCAGCTCACTGATTCACGCTGCCGTTGCGAGTGCGGACGGCGGAGACGCTCGAGAGGCCGAGCGCTTGGCGGCGAAGGCGGACGCGCTCGGGATGGAGGGCTACCGCATGTGGCTCTATCCGCCGCGGATCAGGCTCGCGATCGTTCGCGACGATCTCGCCGAGGTTCGCCGGCTGGTGGACGGGATCGGTCCCGACGACCTTCAGCCGTGGGCGTACGAGATGCCGGCCGCGATGCTCGACGCGCTGGTCGCGCTCGGCGACCGCGAAGCGATCGAGGCCGAGGCGGAGAAGTGGCTGCGACGGAAGACCTACGTCGAGCCGTTCGCGCTCAAGGCCCTTGGCTTCGCCCGCGCCGACCAGTCGATGATGACGGCTGCCGCGGCGCGTTTCGAGGAAATGGAGCTGGACTGGTTCGCCGACGGGACGCGGAAGCTGCTCGCGTCGTTCGAGTAGGGCCCGATTGGAATCTTGCGCGGGTTCGATTCCCGCCGCCTCACAGCGCCCGGCTCTGCTCGCGCTTGCCGACGACTAGCGCGCCTCCTACCCGTCGGCGATGGCGGTGATCGAACGCGAGCTCGATGCGCTCGTCTGACACCTGCGCTTCCCCCCGCACCGCAACGCATCCGCAGCACGAGCCTCCTGGAGCGCACCTTCGTCGAAGTCAGCTTCGTGCGATAGGTCCGCCGAAGGTGACAACAGAGTGACAACAAGAGCCCTCGAGATCCGCAGAGAGCTCGGAGCGCGGGTAGTGCGCCGAAGGGCGGGCCACCGTCGGCCTCGTTCGTACGGCCGACCCATTTGCGCCACGAGCAGCCGCACCTTGTAGCAGTTCCCGGAAGCGGCGTAGTCGTAGAGCTTCAGCGATGCCATCCGAGCTCCCTCCCTGGCCGGCAGCCCTCCGAGTCGGGGCTTCACCGGAGTTAACGCGCGTAGCGCCCCGCCCTGTGAGTCGAGGCCGGTCGCCTCTGGCTGAAGACGGAGAGCCGCGAACTTCCTCACCTCGCTCGTGTCAAAACATGGAGCGGCCCTTCACAAGCACGCCCGAACGCGTGATAATCGTCGCGCGTGGGGAGGGTCACCATTCGGTCGCGTTGTCGCTCGTGGTTCTCGGCATGGCTGGGGGAGCTTCCGTCCTTGCCGCGCCCCCGTCGAGCCGGATCGACGCTCACGGGGCCGCCTCCGCGAAGAAGGTGTGTCACTACGTGGTCAAGAAGGTGCGGGGCAAGAAGAAGCGGCTGCGCGTCTGTCGCGCCGCTTCTGCCGACGTGCGGTTCGCGCTCGCGTCGAGCCCGTGCCGCCGCTGTCGCCGGGTGAGCACGCCACCTTCTCGGTTCACCTGAGCAACCGTGGCCCCGATGCGGCCACGCAGACGTATCTCGACGTCGAGTTCCCGGAGGGATACAAGAACGTGTCGGCGAGTCAGCGTGGCAGCGCATGCACGGCGAGTGAGGTGGCCGGTGTGGGCACGTCCCTGATTTGTCCGAAGACGACGCTGCGACCAGGGGCGGTCATCGATGTCGCCGTGCAGGTTGATCTCGGCCTTGCCGTCCCCGACATCCCGGACGTCAGCGAGGTGGAGTTGCATGCCTACCACGGCGTCCGTGATCCAAACGATTCCAACAACAACGTCCTCTGGGAACCGGACCTGACGAACTGCGACGGCGCGTATCCCGACCAGTGCATCCCGCCGCCGCCTCCCGATCTCGACTGCCGACATCCTCCCCTTCACCAACATCAGGGTGATCGACACGGCGGCGAACCCCGACCCGCACGGGTTCGACGCCAACCACGACGGCGTCGGCTGCGAGTCGTAGCGACCTGGGCGAACCGGGGCTACGGCGGAGAGGGGACCGTGTCCGGCGAAGCTTGCCCGCTTGAGCGTGGACACACACGCTCGCCGTGGGGGCCCGTGTGACTGTGGACAAACGTGCGTCGGACGCTGCGCGCGAGCGAACGGCCCGCACGCTTGGCGAGCACCTCTCCGCGGGCCGGCTGACGCTCGACGAGTTTTCGAGCCGCGTTGACCGTGCTTACGGTGCAGTGACGATCGGCGAACTTCAGAGGCTGACGGCCGACCTTCCGGCGACGGCTCCCTCGTCGGCGCCGCCGGAGCGTTCGGCGAGGAAGCCCTTTTGGCCAGGGAACCTGCCCTTTGTCACGCGGATGTGGACGCCCGCGAGCAGAGCGGCGATCAAGGCGGAGGCGATGCGAACGATCCTTCCGCGCTTGATTGCCGAAGGATACGAGCTCGAGACGAATGAGCCGTCGTTGCTTGTTGTCTCGCGGAAGCATCGTCCTGGTTGGACGATCGCCCTGGCGGTGCTCGCCTTTCCATTCGGGCTGCTCGCGCTTCTGTATGAGGATCGGTCGCAGGTCGCGATCGGTATTGACGACAGCGAGGACGAGACGATCGTCTCGGTGTCGGGCTGCGCACCCCTGGGTGTCCGCCGCGCCATCCGCGGCTTGGCAGTGGAGGACGACTAGGGATTGGCGGGAGCGAGTTCGACAAGGATTCGTTGCGGACGGTGAACCCTTCCCCGGTTCGCGCGCCCTCACGCTCGCGGTGGCTCTCGCCGTAGCGCTCCTCGTTCATCTGCACCCTTCACGGGCTGGGATAGGAGCAACCTGCGGCAAGGAGCGCTGGGACGTGAAGACGCTCACTGACCCAGCCGCACGGATGGTCAACTTCACGCCGAAGTCCACGACCGTCTCTGCGCTTCGTCGCCTCCGACCGCCGGCAACCCTGGGCGCGCGCAACCCAGGCGTTGAACGAAGGACCTACCGGGTTCGCGCCCGCCTCGTCGAGTTCAAGATCGAAGAAGACAGCGACGTCCACCTGGTGATCGCCGAGCCGGGCTTCCCGGCGCGGAGGATGATCGTCGAGTTCCCGGCGACCGGCTGCACGCGCGGCGCTGCGGCCAAGCGGCGCAGCCAGATGGCGCGGGCGCGGAGCGCGCTCATGCACGCCTGCGGTGTGCCGAACACGAGCGAGTTTCTCGACCTGCGCGGCACTGCGACGACCACTGGCGTCGCCTTCTTCGACTTCAAGCACGGCCAGCCGGGTGTGGCGCCGAACGCGATCGAGCTCCACCCGGTGCTGGGGTTCAGCCGAGCGGCCGGCGGCGTCGCATAGGAGGCGGCGGGCGATGCTCTGCTGCGCCGACGGGCGTCGCGCCCGCTGCTGCCTCGAACGTGTCACAGATCTCTGAGTCGGTGGGTTCTCTGGGGTGGCGGTCGACCTGTTGGACATCAAGTGGCCCAACCCCAGCGCGAACCGAGAGCATTCCCTTGCCGCGGTGGACAAGACTCGCGTGGCCACGGAGGACTTGACGGCTTGTGTACATCTGATCTTGTCCGCGGCCTTGCTTATGGCGACGTAGTGCGCGAACTCCGACGAAGGCGGTGCAAGTCTCATACTCCTGGGGGTTCAAGGTGTTGACGCTTCTGGCTTCGACGGTCTGTGCAGGACTTTCTGCCGTGCGCGCTGATCCTGTGGCAGATATCCGCGCACCGGAGTTGAGCCGTTGGGAGCGGGCGACTGGGTTGGCGCTCGGCCCGGATCTGAGCCAAAGCGATCAAGTGCTGAGGCGGTGCCAGGAGCACCCTCGTGCGGCGCTGGCGGCCGAGCTCGTGGGCGCGCTTGCGTGTAGCCCTTGTGTTGTCAGCTTTTCCGGGGGTCGAGACTCCTCCGCCGTGCTTGCTGCGGCCGTGGAGGTGGCACGTAGGGAGGGGTTGCCGGACCCCGTTCCGGTGACGCTGCGTTTCGCTGGCATTGCCTCGACCGAGGAGTCGGGATGGCAAGAGCTGGTGATCCGGCACTTGCGGGTGAGCGAGTGGGAGCGGATCGTGGTTCGCGACGAGCTTGACCTGCTGGGTCCGGTGGCCGAGGCGGCGCTGACGGCGCACGGCTTGCTGTGGCCGCCGAACGCGTATCTGCACGTGCCGATCCTCGAGCGCGCGCGCGGCGGCTGCGTGCTAACGGGCTTCGACGGGGATGGGCTCTTCGGCTATTGGCGGTGGGAGCGCGCTCAGTCGGTCCTTCATTGCCGTGTCCGACCGGAACCCCGCGATGCGCTCCGGGTCGCACTGGCGCTCGCGCCTGCGCGGGTGAGACAGAGGTGGATGCGGCCCGATGTGGTCGCTGCGACGCCGTGGCTACGGGCTGAGGCTCGAGCCGAACTCGCAAAGCACGCGCGAGCCGATGCTGCGCGTGAGCCGAGGCCATGGGACCGCCGCATCACGTACTACAGGCAGCGCCGGTATCTGCGCCTAACGGTCCGCAGCCTCGAGCTGCTCGCCGAGAAGCGCGGCGTGGAGGTCCGCCATCCCCTACTCGCGCAGCCGTTTCTGGCGGCGCTCGCTTCGGACGGCGGCCCCGCCGGGTATGGCGACCGGACTACAGCGATGCGGGCTCTGTTCGCCGATGCGCTACCGCTCGACCTTCTGACACGCCCTCGCAAGGCCGAGTTCGGCCGCGCTCTGTGGCGCTCGAAGGCGCGAGCCTTTGCAGAAAGCTGGGACGGCACCGGTGTCGATGACGAGCTCGTTGATCCGGAGCAGGTGCGCGTCGCGTGGAGCGCGCCCAGTCCGTGGTTCGGAGCCAACACGCTGCTCCACGTGGCGTGGCTGGCCGGTCAGTGCAGGTAGTCGCTCAGAGCGAGCGCTGCTTCGCGGAGGCCTTCCTCGCCCCGTGGACGGGTGACGATCAACATAGGAAGCGCCGCTACCTGCAAGAGCGCCGGAGGGTCTCCACCCAGCCGATCGCCGTACATCCGGTGTGGGAGCAACTCCGGTAGGCGGGCAGCCGGGGCTGGTTCGTCCAGCCGTGTGCGCGGGCCCCACCGAAGTACGACCGACCCGATCAGCGGCGTCTCACTCGGTGTTGGCAGCAACGAAAGGCGCAGCCGCTCGCTGCGCCGAACTACGCGGGCCGTACCGAGGTCAAGGTCGTTCAGCATCCGTGTTCTGCGGAGATCCAAGCAGCGCGGGCCACTCAACACGGCACCACACCTCAGAACCACGAGATCGTCGGAGAGGACCGGAAGACGATGCTGCACGGCGAGCCACGCGAGCGTCGTCGACTTACCGCCCCCCTTCTCCGCAAGCACCGCGACAGCGCCCCCGGATGTCGCGAACGCACCCCCGTGCAGAGCCTCGCGGCCCGCCCACAGATGCGCAAGCGCTGCAGCCGGAGCCAGATACGGATGCAGCAGATCCTCGTCCGGAGGCAGCTCGGGGAAGCTGAACACCGCTCGCTCGTCGCCGCGACGCATCCGCAGCCGGCCGCCACCGACCAGCCGGAGGTCGGCCGCCGTCCCGTCTAGCGCCGAGCGCTCGAAGTTGGGCGCCGCGTCGCGGGCTGTCTCGACGCGGAGCGGAGGCGAGCGGTGAGGCAGCGCCTGCATCCACTCCTCGGCCCCCGCCAGACCGACGATCTTCAGTCCGTAGACGCCCCATGCCGACTGGCTCACTGTCAACTAGGTGGCAGGTTTCTCGAGCAGGTCGCGCGCCGACAACTCCTCGAGCAGGAGATCGACGTCAGACACTGCGCGCTCTGGCGCAAGGTCATACGCCCGCACGAGTCGATCAACGAGCTCGGTTCGCCTCGTGCCCCGCGCCAGCAACTCCCACAGCAGCGCGCCGGATCGGTTGACCTCGAGGAACAGATCCTTCCGGAGGTCCAGGACGAGCACGTCGTCCTCGACGGCTCGCCAGACAAGATCTGCTGACCGCAACCGCAACTCGGCCGATGCCGGAGACCCCTCGATGAGCGGAGCGTAAACGGTGCAACGCCGTTCAAAATGCGCCCGCTTTGCATCCCGGCGTCCCGAAGCGACGATAAAGTGGGCGACGTGGACTCCGCGGTTCGCCGCTGCCAGCCGGTTTTCTCTAGTGGCGGTCGCTCCCTAATGCAGAGCCCGGGCCAAGACCATCGCTCACGCCCGTAACCCCCCGGGTCAGCTCCGCCAAGGTCCCGAGCGCCCGCAGCCGTGGCGGCTCATACGCCGTATCCGGCATCGGTTCGGAGTTCGAGCCCTCAGCCGAATCGGTCCGGCGACCAAAACCCTTCCGCAACTCGCTCATGGGCCGAGCCTAGCGCGGAGGTTCGCCCAGAGCAAATGTTGCGGCGCGCCAGGCGCGATACGTGTTCGCCTGCTTCTGACCGTCTAGTGGCGGATTCGTCGACTTCCTATGCATCAACGAAGACGCCAGGCATGTGGCTGACGATCAACGGATTCCGCAAGGTCACCGACTGCCTGACGACGGTGAGAGCCGCGAGGCCATCGCCGCCACCTCAATCGGAAACCGCCAGTAGCCGCGGTTCTTCGTCTTCACCCAGCCCCGCTCGCCCGGTTTGTACGGATCGGAGAGCCGCTTGGCGACGACGCCCTCGAGGCCGCGCTCGCACACCGCCCAGAACAGCAGCTCGCCGTCGTCGTGCAGGCGCGACACAGGGCATTGGGGAGTCTCGACGTCATACTCGTCGAGCAGGTGTCGGCGGACCGAGAACGGGTGCCGCATGACGCTCTCGCCGTCGACGGAGAGCACGTCGAACACCATGTACGCGAACGGGATCGGCCGCGACGACCGATGCAGCATCCGCTCGCACAGCAACGGGAAGCTCGGCAGGCCATCCTCATCGAAAGCGACGAGCTCGCCGTCGAGCAGCAACCCTGGGCGGCTGGCGCCCAGCTCCGGCAGGAGGTCGGTCATGTCCCAGCCGCGGCGGCTGCGGACGCAGAGGCCATCTTCTGTGGAGACGACCGCGCGGAAGCCGTCCCACTTGAGCTCGAAGCTCCAGCTGTCGTCTTTGGGCAGCGGCCCGGAACGCGCGAGCATCAGTTCGGGAGGCGCCGCAGGCATCGACGATGACGCTAGACGTTCGGCGCGTGTTCGGCTAGATGGCGGAATCGGCCAGGTGGCCGTGGGTAGGGCCGCAGAATCACGGTTGCCGCGACACGACCACTGCGTAGCTGCGGCCGACGCTGGACTGCCGGAATTCACCGAGCACAGATGAGCGGCTTCGCGGTCGTTTTACCTCTTCGTTCGCGCGACCGCCTCTTCCCGGAGCCCATCTAGGAGCGGCCTGACCTGGACGACCATGGCGAGGTTCTTCTTCCGCCGATAGCGGTCGAGCGCCTCGTCGAATGCGGCGGCGGCCTCGGTGGTTTTGCCGGCCGTCTGAAGCACCTTTCCGAGGTCGCACAACGCGTCGGCTTGGACGCTGAGCATGTCTGTGTTCTCGAGGATCGCGGCCGCTTCGCGGGCGAGTGCCTCCGCCCCGCCGTGGCGACCACGGTGGGCGTCAACAACCGCTTGCACCTGCCGCGAACGAGCCTGTGGGTACATGTCGTGTTCGTCGCAGAGTTCGACGCCGAGCTTGGCCCAGCGTTCGGCTTCGCCATAGCGTTCGAGCGCACACAGTGAGCGCCCGAGGTCCGGCGCGGCGTTCGCGAGAGCTGAACGATAGCCCTGCGTTTCGTTCCAGTGGCACTGTTGGTACCGGTAGTGCGCGGCAGTTTCATGGTCGCCTTCGAGTGTCGCGAGATCCGCCAGCGTCAAGTTTGCTGTTCCCCAGCCGATTCGCTCGGCTAAGCGAGAGCTTGCCTGGCGCGCTAGCGGCCATGCCTGGTCAAACCGCGTGAGCATCGCGAGCAGCCAGGCGCGCACCATGAGCGTTTCCGGATCGGTTGCCTCGATAGGGAGCGTGTCTAGCGTGCGCAGGGCCTCATCTGCGGGGCGGGGGCCGAGTGCGAGCGCCCATGCGAGGCTAGCCGGCGTCGCGGACCCGCCGACGAGCTGGCTGTGATGGAATTCCTTTTCGGCGGCCCGTATCACCTCCTCGAAGCGGCCGTGATAGTTCGCGACGTCGCCGAGCGCTCTCCAGACGCGCATTTGGCCGGCGTGATCGTCGGCCTCCTCGACCAGGGGTAGCGCGGCCCGTGCGAGCGCCTCGACATCATCGAGGCCGGTCTCGCCGAGGGCTAAGTGGCGGCGGGCGGCGCCCAGGCGGGCGACGGACTCGCCAGCTCGATCACCGGCGGCGCGCGCCCGCTCGGCGACGGCCTCAGCGACCTCCACGCCTCGACGGAGGTCGTCGCCGAGACCCAATGCAAGCGCGAGGTCCATCTCGAGTGCGACGTCTAGCCGCTCGCTCCGGATTGGCTCGACCGCCCGCTCAAGCAGGCCAATGGCGGAGCGGTAGTCATTACGCCGGATGGCGCGCCGGCCCGCAGCTGCCAGCCGCTCGCTTGCACGCGCTGCGAGTGCAGCGTCCGGCCGCCCGAGTTCCTGTTGATAGCGAGAGGCCTGCTCCAGGTGGTAGCCGACGATCTCGTCCAGCTCGACGAGGCGCGCGCGCTCTTCGAGCCATGCCGCCAGGCGCACGTGCGATTCCGCTCGCGTTGCCTTCGGCAACGACTCGTAGGCGACGTCACGGATCAGCAGGTGGTGGAAACGGAACGCGTCCTCGCCGGGGATCTGTGCCTGGTCGCGGTGGATCAGCTGCTTGCGCACCAGGGTGACGAGCTGCATCCTCACGCCCTGGGGTGACAGGGCTTGGTCGGCGCCGCGGTGGAAGATCTCGCCCTCGACCGCGCCGCGCTCGAGCACGGATCGCTCGTCCGCGTCCAACTGGTCGAGGCGGGCGGCGAGTAGTGCCTGCAGGTTCGGCGGGACGGCGACCCTGCCACCGGAGTCCCGAGCCATCGCCACCATCTCGGTCAAGAAGAGCGGGTTTCCGCCGGCGGCACGGCCGATCCGCTGGCGGAGCTCGCCCGAGGCGGCTTCGGGGATCAGCTGGTCGGCGTCCTCTTCTGCGAGCGGCTCGAGGCGGAGGGCGACCGGCCATCTCGGTCGGCGATCGGACAGGTCCGGGCGGGCCAAGCACAAGAGCATGATGGGCGAGCCCGAGGAGAGCACCTCCATCTCCTCGACCAGCTCGAGGAACGCCTCCTCTCCCCACTGGGAGGCCGTTCTCTCCTTCCGAAGCGGGCTTAATACAACGAGCTTCGGAACTGCTCCATGCGCGCGGGACGGGCCATGAACCAGATGTGGCAGTGCTCGCTGCCCTCGCCCCACCGTCCGACATGCACGTTGCCGACGCCCGGCACCGTGAGCACGGCGCGCTGGACCTTCAGTAGTAGTGGCCCCAGCTCCGATGCGCGATCTTCGTCGAGGTCGGTGAAGTCAACGTGCTCGCGGGTCTCGAGAAGGACGACGACGGGGAGGCCGCTCGGCTTGTCGAATGACCGAACCGTCCAGTGCTCGTTCGACCAGAGTGTCCCGTCGTCTTCGTGCGCGCAACGCCAGCAGTCGACCCCGCCGGTGCCGTTCCGCGGCCGCTCGGCATCGACCGGTGGCGCGAGCTCACGGACGCGGAGCTCTCCGTCGAACGGCCACGATTCCCACTCCGCGACGGGCGGCACGTGGAGAGCGGCGCGAGTGCGCTCCCAGAACTCTTCCGGCGTCTCGGGCACCGTGCGATCGTACGCGCGATGGAGTGGCCGCAACGGTTCTACGACCTGAAGCGCGGCGAGGGCTGCCCGATCTGCGCGCAGGGACGGCCCGACGAGACTCTTCAGGGTATTCGTTTCTTCGCCGGCAAGCTGACGGACGCGTACCTGCACCGTGGTGGCATCCAGCGCGGCCTCACGCACGTGTACTTCCGCGGCCGCCATGTCGTCGAACCCACGGAGCTCGAAGAACGTGAGTCCGCGGAGTTCTGGCGGGAGCTGCTGATCGTCGGCGCCGCGATTGAACGCGTGTTCGGGCCGGTGAAGATGAACTACGACATCCTCGGCAACTCGGTGCCGCACTTGCACGTCCATCTCGTGCCGCGCTATGCGGACGACCCCCGGCCAGAATGGCCGTTCCCGTTTCCCGAACAGGATCCGCCGCCGTTCCCCGACGAGCGGGTACGTTCTGACGTTGCCCGGCTTCGGGCCGATTTGGCCAGACGCAGCTGAGCTCTCAACGCCCTCAACGCGCCGTGGACGCTGGTGGACGCTGCGTCGAAGTCGAAAGAGCAGCTCGGCGTCAGCGGGGAGAACGGAAGCGAAGCTAAGCCCTCTGACGGATTCCCAGGGCTATGGGGTGGTCAGACTGGGACGAGGAGTCTGGACCGTCGCGTGTCTGCTACGGGTGGAAGCACAAAGAAGGCGACCGCTGAAAACTGACAACCCGCCGCCGAGAGCGTGAGCACATGGAAGAGCTCGTGGTACCGGAACACCGACGGCAGCGGGTCTGGCCGGCGTCGCGCATCGACGATCGCCCCGGCCGTGTAAAGGATGCCGCCGGCAACGACGAGCAGCACGCCGCCGACGTGCAGCTTGAGTAGTTGCGAGAACGCTGCGCTGCACCCGAGCCCGACCACGATCGTTGCTGCGAGCCATTTCAGGGCCCGGAGCCATACGAACTTCAGCACGGTCGCTGCGAGCGCGCCGGCCCATACCACCACAAGGACCGGGATCACCCATGCCGTCGACAGGACGAGGAG
>Ga0075434_100003529_pt1 | contig 13962 bp, 9 predicted proteins | sample RhiMethybrSRZTD3_FD_75298 | JGI IMG/M metagenome (GOLD analysis project Ga0075434, IMG submission 75298) | Populus rhizosphere microbial communities from Tennessee, USA - Rhizosphere MetaG P. TD hybrid SRZTD3 | ecosystem: Host-associated > Plants > Roots > Rhizosphere > Soil | place: USA... | reverse complement strand
GGCTGCTGTACCTTTCGCCGTGTAGAGCAGCCCGGCATTGGTCGTCGCGAACTTCGATCCAAAGGTGTCCGTCGCGGTCGACGGGAACAGCGAGTAGATCTCACCCCACGCAAAGAAAACCAAACCGCTCAGGACCACGAACCAGAACGGATCTGCGCCCCACAAATACAGGTAGTAGATTCCGACACCTTCGATGGCGAAGGCGATGAACATCGTGTTTTCACGGCCGATGTGATCGGAGACCCAACCGAAGAACGGCCTCGTCAATCCGTTCAGCACCCGATCTATGGTTGCCGCGTAGGTCAAGGCTGGAAGCGTCATCCAAGCGAGCGTGACCGGTACGGCATCGACGCGCAAATCCTTGGCGATGGGAGCAAGGTTGGCCGTGACCATGAGACCGCCTGCCCCGACCAAAACGAACATCAGATACATCAGCGTAAAGATCGGCTGACCTTTGGCGATGACCACGGCACCGCCGAGCACAAAAATGAGCAGCGCCAGCGCCAACGGGATATAGAATTGCAGGCCCATGGCGTACATGGCGAGCCCGCCTACTATCGCGATGAAAGTCCCCCCGATCCAGTAGCCGGTGGGACCAATGATCTCGGTCGGGGCATACTGGCGACGGTTTTGGATCACGGCTGAACGATACGTCGCCTCGGCGACCTCACCGGATCGAGGCGCCCGTAACAACAGCGCTAGCAACATGATGATCAGACCTTGCCATATGCCGAACCAGAAGAACGTCTCTTGGAAGCCCTTCGCTGCCGTTTGCACGAAAACCGGCACGCCAAAGAAGGAAAAATCGAGCAGCGCTCGGCCGGCAATCATGTTCTGAATCGGCGCAACGGTGAGCGCAGAGCCTGCGCCAAAGCCCGCCGCCGTCAATCCGGCTGCGAGGCCGCGCTTGTCAGGAAACCACTTCAGTGCATTCCCGATGCAGGTTCCATATACGCCACCTGCGCCGATGCCGGCGATGATTTGCGCAGCATAATAGCCGGTCGGACCACCAAGCGTCGTCGCATACGAGTTCATCACCCAGCCAAGCCCGGCAAGAATGCCGCCGAAGACGATGACCAATTTGGGGCCCCAGAGATCGACAAACCATCCCTCGATTGGCACAAGCCACGTCTCGAACAGCACAAACAGCGTGAAAGCTATCTGGATTTCGGCCCGCTCCCAGCCGAACGCTTTCTGGATATCAGGGACGAAAAATGTCCAGCCGTATTGCAGGTTGGCGATCATGACCATGCAAATGATGCCAATGACGAGCTGGATCCACCGATAGGCCTCGCTCACTTTGCGTACTGGGGTAACGTCCACCACGGGGATGTCTCCATCGGTCGCGTGCTGAGGAACGAGCGCTTGCTAGGGTCTGATTAATGGTTTGGCCACGGCAAGGTAGCGAGCGACCACGCCACACTCAACTGCAACCGGCTCACAGGTCAGAAGAACCGCGTTCGCCGACGCCGTCACGCCGCATTGCGATAGAACGGGGCGGGATCATCATGGCTCCGAGACGGGCATCCATGTCTGGAGAAGAGTCGGACAAGACAATGGATTGGAAATGCCGTCTGCTGCTTTAGTAGGGCCGCCGGATCGTTTTGCAGCGCAGCACACCATGCCTACTCTCATTAAGGGGATGCCGCCTGCCGAAAGCCTTTGTCATGGACAGGTGGCTTTCAACGCTTGCCGACGATCTTCTCACGCGTGCGTCGGCTTCGATCAGCGCAAGCTATCCGTCTTCGTTTTCTTTCCTCTCTATGGGCAGCGTCTTGGTCGTTATTGGCGCAGTCTCTGAACCATCAGTTCGAGGTCCGACACACGTGCTTGCAGCTTTTCGAGCGCCGCTCTATGGACGCAGGCATCAACCCACGACAGAGCGGCCATTAAGACCGCAATTGCAACCCATATTCTCATGGGGACCAGGCTCCCAATTGCCCGTTTCGCGCGAGGCTAGCCTCGCTGGTCCGCCGCCGTTGTTGGGCGTCATACCGGGATCGACCGCGCACGACGTTAGGTGGCTTGATGCTCAAGCTCCGCAAAGCACCACTTCCGGGGATTTTCACGTAATCCCAGCAAGCCTGCGGCGACGAAATTCGACAATGGGGGGATACTGCTGCGCCGGTTACTTTCACGACGACCTAGCGTGAGGCTACCTGCGCGCGGGCGCGGGCGCGAAGAAAGCATTACCGCCACCCTGGCTAGGCGCTTATCATGCGGTCGCTCAGATAGCCGCGCGGGCATCCGTATCCGTTGTGTCGATCGTATTGGACAAGGTTTGCTGTTCAGCGTGACCAAGAGCGGCCATCAGCAGGAAAAGCGCGACGATAAACAGTAGGGTGATGATGGTGCTGAACGGGTTCATCCGTTGGCTTCTGGTTAACCTCATCAGACGGGGTAGGCATGCACATCGAGACGCGGGGGACGATGGTGCGCTTTCAGCAATCGACCCACCTGCCGCATTGATCACATTTCGGCCATCCCTGGTGTCCCCCATTTCGGGGAGATATTGGCCGACGAGCGGGTCGACCGTGCTCATGCCGAGCGCCACGCAGCTAGTCGCCAATGTCACACATGGGCTTTTTTAATGTTGTTTTGCGCAGCCCTAAGTCTTCTTCGCAAAGGATTGCTCGCAGCGTTTCTACCCGCATAAGGGCGACGCGCTTGTTCGGCGCAGACGGGTTCGAGGATCGCACGCCCTCCGCTATGGGAATTCTTCGCCGTTGCCATTTCCTGCAATACGGAAAAAGCATTCCTGATACTCGTTGCAGGGCTGCGGGGCCTTCAAGGCGCGATGCGCATGTCGGCAGCAAGGGGGTTGCCCGCATTTGCCGCGGGCACCCGTCCTGGTCAAAGACGCAGGTCCGGCACGGGCATCCAGCGGTCTTCGGCAATACTGCGATACGCAAGGTCTGCCAGCTGCACCGCCTTCGCACCTTCCAGAAGCGTCGGCACGTATGGAGCATCCTCCCCGACGTAACGCAGAAATGCTTCCCAGCAATGACGAAATGGGTTTTTGATTGGAAGGGTATCCGGCACCTCTTGCCACTGTGCGAAGAAGTCCACATTTGCGGGACGGCCTCCCCCGAAGAAGGCTTCCGGCGTGTTGACCGCACTTTGCGTGAAACACCGCATGCGGCCGGCCACGGCAGAGCCTGTAGTGCCGTCGATCTGCACCACCATCGTATCGTCGCGCCGCACGCGTGTGGCCCAGCTGTTCGTGATTACGCCAACGGCACCGCCTTCGAGCTTCAACAGGGCGTGTGATGTGTCCTCCACATCAACTCTGTAGGACTGTCCACGCTCGTCGACACGTTCCGGGATGGCAGTCGCCATCAAGGCGCTCACTGCGACGACCGGCGCGGCTAGCCGATCCACCATGTACCGCCAGTGCGCCATCATATCGAGCGCTATGCCGCCGCCCTCGATGCGCTTGTAGTTCCAGCTCGGACGCTGACATTCCTGCGTCTTGCCGTCGAAAATCCACGATCCGGCATCGATCCTGATCGAAAGAAGCCGCCCGAAAAAACCAGCATTCTTCACAAACAGCAGTTTGGCGAACCCGGGCAGATACAACTTGTCTTGGATAACGCCGTGCTTCACGCCGGCCTTGTTTGCCAGGCGCGCCAGCTCCACCGCTTCCTCAACGGAGGGTGCCGTCGGCTTTTCGATATGGATGTGCTTGCCAGCCGCAATTGCCTGACGAACACGAGCGGGTCGCCCGCCGGTCGCGCTGCAATCCATAAAGATCTCGTCGGGGCCCGCCAAGGCCTCGCGCAGGTTTGTGCTCCAGCGCAGGCCATTGTGTGCTGCGGAGAGGGCCTCCAGCCGACCGGCATCTCTCCCGACGAGAAGCACTTCGGGTACGAGCCGGTCGCCATTGCGCAGAGGCTGCCCGCCCTCGGCCGCAATCGCCAGCAGGTTCGTGACATGCTGGGTCGCGCCCATGCGCCCAGTGGCCCCGTTGATGATCACACCAATGCGGCGATCGGCCATAGTGCTCTACTCCTCATGACTACGGTGGGTGCCCAGGTAGTGTCGCTGCATTTTGGCGGCAGCATGGTTGTTCACGTTCAGCTCTGCGAGCTTGGCACCGTGCCAGGCACCGTTCGGCCGCTCTTGGTCGGTCTGGTGAACGACTTACTGTCAGTGTCCTGATGGGGAGTGGCCGCGCTTATCGATCAGGGTCGGACATGTCGGCCCGTCCGACCAACCCGAACAGCGGTGAGAGCCAACTCGTTCACGTATCCTTCGCTCAGCAACACAACCGGCGCGTGAAGGCGATGGCTCATGGACCAGGCTGCGCTATAGAGGGGCCAAAACCATCTCTCTCCCGGGTCGATCACTCCGAATGCGTTTGGGTTCGAACAAAAGGCGCAGTCTTCGATGGGGATCTCGAGGATTTTCTTTGCAGAGGTCGATGATAGAGCTGACAACGCGTGACCGAAACTCGTCCTGAAATTGTAAGCATCAACACCCGCCACTAGGCTTACACCACAGTAGCTTGCCAGAACGGCAAAGGCAGTGGACTTCAGAGCGGCCGAGCCAAATCTCGTCAGCAGTTGGCCGGGGCGCGTGATGATCTCTGTGCCAAGCAACAGCGGCAAGACGGCAATCGTGCACATCAGGGCCATGGTGAAGCCGCGTGACGCGTAGGCGAACCTGTAGAAATTGGATCTTTGATGGAGCATTTCCGGAAAAAGTAACAGGGCGGCCGGCAGTAGGAAGGCCAGCCCTATCCCCAGCCATCGGAGAGATCGTTTGCCGCTCACGGCCTTGAAATAGATTGCAGCGGCCAAGAGCATGCAGGCGAGAATTGCAGCCAGCTGATACATAAACAGATCTGAAGTGGCTTCCAGCGACGGACGCGGGTTGACCAAAAACAAGCCGATCTGAAAGGGAATGGCACAGGCCAGCAACGCCGTCGTCAACGCCCGATAGTTGCCGGGCGCGGTGTCTTCCTTGCCACCGCGCAAAAGTCCGCCCAACAGAAGGGCATTCGAAATTACGACAACCTCATAGCTTGCGATAAGGAGCAACGCGACCAGTGCGCGACGCTGGAACGTCGGATCGCTCGAACGGTCCAAGGTATAAACGACGAAGATCGTGGTCAGGGCCAGCAAGAAGAGCGATTCACTGACAATGAAATTTGAGGAGATGACGGTCGCACTCAGGAACAGGGAGAGCAGAAGAAATTTTGTCGCCGACACCAAACTCGAGCGAAGAATAAGGGCTGTCGGAAGCAAAATCTGCAGGTAACCAAATATGCCGAAAAGAATGCTCCCGAATTCGATCTGTGTCGGATCGATCAACCCAAGCAGCCGGACCGCGCCAGTCGTCCACAGAACCGCAAAGAGTCGACGAGGTGTTGGCTGAGGAAACCAGTCAGGGTCCAACAGAGACTCTTCGACGAACAAAATCCCGTCGCCGGCCAATTGCCTACCAGCCAGAATGCTGAGTGCAAGCGCGCCACAAAGTAATGACAGTATGGTTACCTTTCGGGCGTTGTCGGCGCTTGTCAGGTCGATAGTAGGCGCAGCCCTTCCCCGCGTTACGACAGCCGACATGCAAAGCGCCTTACCAACACCGACACTGGCGTCAATACTATAATGCTGCGCTGCAAACCTGAAAGTAATCTTTGGGCTGACTTCCGCTTCGTACCTCCGAGGGAACTCTTTGCAGTTCCTCTTGGGGGGTGGCCTCGGGCGCAGGCCGCGTTGCCTGACTTGGCGACTGGCTCGTCATAGTCATAGCCTTACGCGTTAGTCGCAGGGAACGATGTTTGGGCGCAGGAAAGCCTCATTGGAGCTGGGCGTCGACGGCGCTGGAATGAGGAAGACAAGCTTCAGCTTGTCCGCGGCATGCGGGAAAGCACTGAGGGCGTGGCCGCGTCATTTGCGGATATCGTCGATGCGTAGCGAGCCCGGACCTAATGGGGGACAGGCATATTCGCTGCAAGCGCCGTTGCTTGCGGGCTCGTGTCGCGCATGGTCTGCAGAGGTACCACGATGCTTATCGTCGTCCCACAAGGCCCCGTGCGAATCCGAAGTTTCCCCTCGTATTGATCGACACGCGTCGTCATGCCAGCGATTCCCTGGCCGACCTTAGAGGTCGACCAGTTGTCGCCAGTCTCGGCGCGACAACCGTTGTCGATCACGACCAAATGGATCCGATCCGAGATAAAGCGCAGGTCTACAACGGCTTGCGAGGCGTCGGCATGACGATGCACATTGCCCAATGCTTCTTGGATGATGCGAAACAGAGTGCGCTGCAAATGGGATGGCACCTGATCGAGCTTTGGATTCAAACGGACTTTCACCTCGAGGCCTGAGCGACTGCTGAATCGATCGATGTATTGACGAAGGGTCGACGTCAATCCATCGTATTCGAGCGCCGGCGGGTGCATCAAATAGCTAAACGTGCGCAGTTCCTTCATGGCTTCTTGCAAGCAAGTTTCCGTTTCGTCCCATAACTTGACCGCCTCGTGTGTTAGACCTCTTTGTGGCCTCAAGCTCATGAGGTTCAGCGCGGCGGCCACCAAATGCTGGGCAGTCGAGTCGTGTAGCTCTTGCGCAATGCGTTGCCGCTCGTTCTCCTGAATAGTCACGAGGTAGTCGGAAAGCTGCTTCGCGCGTTGCTCTAACGCTTTGCGCTCGGTCACGTCTGCCATGACGCCGATAAGCCGGGAACGCTTGCCGGATGCTGCCTCATGCAGCGCACCATCAATCTGCAGCCACCGTTCCACGCTGTCCGCGCGCTTGATGCGGATCGTTGTTTGAAAGCTGCTGCCCGCTTGGCGCGCCGTCGTGAGCGCACTCTCGAAGCGATCCACGTCATCCCCATGCAAACAGGTCTGCACAAATGCACACCTGCCGAGAGGGCCCTCGGCTCGCGTGCGGCCAAAGATCTCGTACATGCGTTCATTTTGCCAGCTTGCATAATCCGTCTCGGTGTTCCATTCGAAAACACCAAGGGCGGCGCCACTGGTCGCAATACGTAGACGTTCTTCGCTTTCGCGCAGTTGTTCCTCGGCCTGTTTCCTCTGCGTGATATCGAAGTTTATGCCGAAAATGCGACTAGACCTGACCTCGGCATGGGTGCTGAGCCAGCGTTCCGCGCCGTCGGGCATGCGCAGGCGGAATTCGTGATGGTATGCCTCGTTGTGCTGGACCAAGCGCTCCTTCTTGGCGTCGCTCACGATCAGATCCGGCAACGCGATCCGCTTCCGTAGCTGCTCTGCCGAAACAAGACGCGTCTCGATTGGCAATCCAAGAAGGCGGGCCTCCAGGGCATCGATTGACACATCGCCAACAGAGATGTCCGTCACAAACGTTCCCATCTGTGCGGCCTCCAGGGCAAATCGGAGCCGCAGCTCATTTTCTCGTAACGCGTCTTCGGTCTCTTTGAGATGGGTAATATCTATAATCACACCCATCGAGCGAACGGGCTGCAGACCCTTGCGCGTGTTGCGATAGATCCGCCGGCCATTGGAGGAAACCCACAACACCTTGCCATCGGCGCGCCGCACCCGATGCACGCCGCTCCACCTACCTTTTTGCGCCGAGCTGTCTGCCGATTCGGCGTTCGCGCGCATCGCCTCTCGATCGTCTTCGTGCACGAATTTCCAAGCGTCTTCTGACGGCATCACCGTTCCCGCAGGCAGCCCAATGATGGCGCATAGTTCCGGGGAGAAGTGGGTCAGCTTTTCCTTGAGGTCGGTCTCGAAGACGCCAATGCCGCCGACTTCCATGGCCAAGCGCAGCAGCTCATCCGAGCGGCGTATGACCTGCGGTTCCAGGTTTTGCGTCTGACTTACTGCAGTTAATACCTTCATGCCGTGCCCGTCAGCCGGTCTGCTCCAATGCGTGCGGCGGTTTTTTCTGTCAGGGGCGTCGTGCGGGTAGGTAATAGGCCCCATGTCCCCATGCGTCATTCAACGATGCCCGAAACCCACGTCGCCAACAACCAGGGTTTCCACTACACTAGATTCAGGGTTAACCCCGGCATCGCTAGACCGAGCCTCAAGCTGCACGGTGGGTTCCCCCCAAACCTGTCGATGGGTCGCTCGCCTTGGGCCTGGTTCGCTACCGTGCTGGCTGCAGCATCGGGTACGAGAGATGCTGCCCTGGCTGCGCTGGGAGAAAGCGATCATGCTCGGATGGCACATCAGCGTGTACCGCCAGCTGGACAACCGCTCGCGTCCGGCCAAATTCAGCGGCGCACGTGCAACCCGCCTCGCCGTGTGGCAGACCGGGCTCGACGGCCTCGACTGGATCGAGGAGGTTGCGCGGTCGAGAGGATATAGCCTCGGCGGAAACGGATACCCGTACCGATATACTGCGCAAGCCCGCGATGTGCTGCCGGCAATTCTGGCGGGACCCCCAAGTGCGAGAAACCCGTGGCGCTCGGATCCCGGCGACAGTCTCGGACCCAATTGGGTGGGCCACACCCTGATCGACCATGCGCTCGCGAAGGCCTGCGATCCCGAGGAGTGGCTGCTCATCGAGGCATGGGATGAGAGCTAAGGTCGGGCAAGCTCTGTCGCGCGCGCCCGCAGGTATCTAGATGCCATCGCGTCTGCGGCTGAATAACATTAACCCTGATGAGCGCGTACCGAGCGCCCTAAGTTTCAAGCGTCCGCACCCCGGATAAGGCGGCGCATTGGTAACGGGCGCTCGAACACCGCCGCTGCGTGCCGGTCGGTCCCGTGCATCCCCGACGAGCACACGTGCCAGTAGCGGCGGCGCGCACACAGCAAATAGCCCGCGCCGACGGGTCTGGTAACGCATGCGCAATGGGCTCGCATGGCGTCGCTCGACACAGCGGCTTGCGAGCGCGAGGTCCGGCGAGCGCAGGGCGGGCCAGCCTCTCCACGGCGCTGCGCATCCGGCCCTGCGTCGCGCGCCAAGGGTGGTTCAGCGCGCTCCCATAGACGCCACGCGTGCATCTCAGGGCTTACACCGAACGACGGGCCAGCTCCGGCTATGGTATTTCCCTAAGGCATTGGAAGCGTGGCCCATCGTCTGCAAACTCGAGGGCGCCCAACCTTGTGTTGGGTGGTCCCCGCGGGCATGTCCCGCGTAGCGCTCGGCTGCGCACCCTAGGCTTTTCGTTTGCAATTTTGCAGCAAGCAGCAGCGCTTTTGGGTCACTTAGGCCCGTCAAATGGGATGGTTCACATGGCTCAAGTCGCAACCAGGGCTGAAGTCGCAACCAGGTCTCCCCTGCAATACCTCGACAAGGCATCGAGTGCATTGCGCGACTTGGGGCTGATGCCGGACAAGTCGGAGGCGGGCGCTCCGGTCAACGCCCTCTTGGAAAAGATTTCCGAGCTCGACCAAGACAAAATTGCTCTGATTGCCCGCACGCTCGGGCAGAGCGAAGTCTTCAACGAGGTGGTCCGCGAGCAGACGTCAAAAATGGAGATCGGGGACCGCTATCAGGCGATCACCAACGGCTTCAATTCGATACGCGATGACTCCAAGCGGCTGGTCGAACAAGTCTCGGACGGCAAGATCGACATGTTGGAGCGCGGCACCAACATGTGGATGAAGATTTCGCGCGGCGATATCGCCGATCGTTTTGACAAGATTAGAAAGACGTACCTCTCGGTGACCAAGGAAACCAAAAATCAGATCGAACGCGAAGCCAAGATCCTCGATGCCTATCGTGATTATCGCGGTGCTCTCAAGCACGCCGAGGTGATGGCTCTTGAAGTCCTCAAAACGGCCGGCGAGAAGCTCAATGCAGTCAAGGCCGATCTCGCGGCCGCTACGGAGCAGGTGGCCGGTTTTAAAGGCAACGAGCCATCCGAGCGGGCAAAACTGGAACTCGTGCGTGATGAGGAGCTACGGCGAACCCAGGAGGAGGATAAACGCTACCAAATCGCCAAGGACCTCTCGGACAATCTTACGATTTCCTACAATACATCCGAGGTCATCATGGCACGTCTGATGCAGACGACCTCGGCCAAGGAGCGGGTGTATGCGCAAGCGGTCACGTTCTTCTCGACGAACGATAGCGTGATGACAGCTCTCAAGGCATCCTTTACCGGCATGTTCGGCCTGCATGAGTCCACGAAGACGCTCGATGCCATGAAGGAGGGCATGTCAAAAAGTCTCGAGACGCTTTCGGAGGTGGGCGACAAGGTCACGGAAGCGGCCGTTCGCAGCGGCTACGGACCGACGGTGCGCGCGGATGCCGTCAAGAAGCTCCTCGACAGCGTCGTGAACTTTCAGGAGCGGTCCACGGACATCATTGCCGAGATGCGCAAGCTTGCCACACAAAATTCAAGCGAAATTCGCGACGCCGTGGAGGACAGCAAGAAGCGCATGGCACGGCTGATCGCCGCCGCTGATGACCTACCCGCCGTGACCTCTCACTAGAGTTAGACGTAATGAACGAGGCCAGCATGGTGCAGGCTGCGCCACAGACGCTCGACGACGTCATGATCGCGATGGATGTGGTCGACACCCTGCGGCATCGGGAAGACCTCGTTCACCGGGAACTCAACGAGGAAGGTCGCGAAAGCGAGTTGCTCGCGCGCTTGAGGCAAATTTATCGCGAGCAGGGCATCGAGGTGCCGGATACCGTGCTGGCCGAGGGGGTCAAGGCCCTCAAGGACAGTCGCTTCGTCTACACGCCACCGCCGGCGAGCTGGAAACGTACCTTGTTCACGCTGTGGGCCCGGCGACAGCAGCATGGCAACCGGCTCGCGATCGCGGCGGCCGCGCTCGTCCTGCTGTTTGGCGGCTATTACCTCCTCGTCTCCCGGCCAGCCAAACTCGCCGAGCAGCGGGCTCGGGTCGAGATCACGGAGACGCTGCCCAAACAGATTCAGCAGACCTACGCCGACCTCTCCAGTTTAGCGACCGAGGACGCTGCCAAGCAGAAGGCAAGCGCCATCAAGGCCGATGCGGAACGCGCCATTCGCACAGGCGACCGCGCCGGCATGGTCAAGAGCAATCATGATCTCGCAGCGTTGCGCGATGAGCTCATGCGCCAGTACACGCTGACCATCGTCTCGCGGGTCGGTGAGAGCACCGGCGTATGGCGCCGGCCGCCGCAGGGCAGCCTGGGGCGTAACTATTACCTGATCGTGGAAGCGATCACGCCCGCCGGCGAGAAGCTCAGCTTGCCGATCCGGAACGAGGAGACCGGCAACATTGAAACCGTCTCCAAGTTCGGCGTGCGCGTTCCTCAGGACACCTTCGAGACTGTGGCTCGCGATAAGCGCGACGACGGCATCGTGCAGAAGAGCCGCTTCGGCGTGAAGCGGCGCGGCATGCTCGACGTGGACTACGAGATGCCGTTCGAGGGCGGCTTCATCACAAAGTGGTAATGCTGCCGCATGTTAACGGGACGGCAAACCTTAGCGTCGATTGAGGATGCGATCAGCAAGCTGCACCTTCAGCAGGGTCAGCTTGAGCAGGCGCTGCAGTCCGCCGTGAGTGAAACCGAGCGGCTCCGAGCCGAGCGCAGCGCAAACCTGCGCGAGCTCGCGCGCATCAAGCTCGATGAGATGGCCGCCGGTCGGCTCGTCGGCGACCTCGACGCGGGTGAGCGGCGGGCGCAGCAGATCCTCAATGACTACCGCCTGCGCATTGCCGCGGCGGCCGAACAATGCGACGCCCTGCGCAAAGAAGTGAGCCAGGCGGAGGCTACCCGACACGATGCTTCGGCGCAGCTCGAGGTGGCACTGGACGCAGTGGAGCAGGGTAGGGCTGCCGCCGAACAGAGCGTACAGACGACGCAGGCTTGGCGAGACGCCAAGGTGGCGCGTGACAAAGCCGAGGCAATCGCGGTGGAGGCGGAAAAGAAAGCAGCCGATTCACAGGCCGAGCTCGGTAGCAAGAAAAAGCCCTACGATGAGGACCCGCTGTTCGCCTACCTTTGGCAACGGCGGTTCGGCACAAGTCATTACGTCGGCGGGCGTATTGCGGGAATGCTGGATCGAATGCTGGCGGAATTCATTGGATATGACAGTGCGCGCCCGAATTATGCCGCGCTGATCGAAATCCCCCAGCGTCTCAAGGAACATGCCGGTGCGCAACGGGAGGACGTGCAGAAGCCACAAAGTGTACTCGCCGAGATCGAACGGCAGGCGATGATCAAGGCCGGCGTCGATGCGAAGGAGAAGGTGTTGGCCGAGGCGCGTCACAAGATGGCCGTCATCGACGATACCGTGGAGAAGAAACGAGACATGCTGCGCAAGCTCGATGAGGCGCGCGCGGCGCTCGTCACCGGCAATTCAGATCCGGCCTATAACGAGGCCTTGAACACGATTGCGGCGGCCGATGCCTCGGATAGCCTGGCCAACCTTTATGCCGAGGCACGCCGGACGCCGACCACTGCCGACGAGGGGGTCGTGGCTCGCATCGAGCAGATTGAGGGCAGCATCACCAAGACGGAAGCCGAGATAGCCGCATTGCGCCGCGAGGCCCTGGAAATGTCAGGCCGACGCACCGAGATGGAGCAGGTGCGCGAGCAATTCCGTCGAACGGGTTACGATCACCCGCACAGCACATTCAACAATAGCGATGGTATCGCCGACGTTCTCAAGGGTGTCCTGGCGGGAGCCGTTCGCAGCGGCGTACTATGGGAAATACTGAACCAGGGGCACCAGTCGCGCACTACCCGCGGCAGCACCGGTTTTGGCCTGCCGGATTATCCGTTGCCGTTTCCGCTTCCCGGCGGCAACGCGAACGACGCTTCCGGCGGCGCTTGGCGCAATCCGTCCAGCGGCGGCAGCTGGGCCCCTCGACCCTCCCAACGCGCCAACGATCGCGACTTTTCCACGGGCGGATCCTTCTGAGCCTCTCTCATCTCACGCCTTAGCAGCCGAACTCACACTACCGGTACGTGGGGTGTTGCGGCGGCAAGCTGTCGGCGTGCGCCGCCAAGGCCATGTGGCAAAGATAGCAGGCCAGTGTTGACCTTGCACGCGCCGCCGATGGCGCGGATCACCGTCGCCGAGGCAGCGAGGGTGCGGTTGCCTCGTCAAAGGCCGATGTCGCAGCGCTTCGGCGCGGCCGCCGGCAGGATGCCGGTTTACACGCGCCGCCGACCGACTATCGTCCTGCCTCAAGGATCCCAGGAGCAGGCAATGGAATTCGGCATCCTCTTCACCTCGCAGCCCCATACGGAGCGCGAGCCCTACCCCCACCGTGACGTGCACCGGCGCGTTACCGACGAGATCATGGCGGCCGATCGTCTCGGCTTTGATTGCGCGTGGCTGGCAGAGCATCACTTTTCCACCGAGTACGGCATCATGCCGGATGTATGGGTCTATGCCGGCCATCTCGCAGCGCTTACCAAGCGCATCAAGCTCGGGATGGCGGTGGTCACACTTCCGCTCGCAAATCCGGTACGCACGGTCGAGAACGCCGGTTTTGTCGATATCCTGAGCGGCGGCCGCGTGGTCCTGGGCGTCGGCTCGGGCTATCGCAAGTACGAGTTTGACGGCTTCGGGCTCGACTTCGAGGCGCGCCGCGACATGCAAGAAGAGGCGCTTGAGATTGTTCTCGACCTCTTGCGCACGGGCCGCAGTGCCCGCAATGGCAAGCACTTTAGCGTCGACATCTCCGGTGCTTACCAACTCTTGCCGCAAGCCCTGCAACGGCCCTATCCGCCGCTGTTCCTGGCTGGGGCGACCGACCGGTCGATCGCGACAGCGGGTCGCCTCGGCTTCGGGCTTATGCTGTCGACGCTCACCCCCTTCGCAAACCTTGTAAAGCAGGTGGCGCACTATCGCGCCAATCTCGAGACGGCTAGCCAGGAGGCGCGCGCAAATTTCGCATTCGGGCACGTCGACGTTGCGCGTTGGGTCTATGTGGCGGAGACAGATGCCAAGGCCAAGCGTGAGAGCGAGGAGGGGCTGCTACGCCACCTCAAGCACTTTTTCGGTGGGCAGCAGGCGGGCTACCTGGGACAGGTCTCTCAGGGCAAGGGCTCCGTGGCA
>Ga0075434_100003527_pt1 | contig 13964 bp, 13 predicted proteins | sample RhiMethybrSRZTD3_FD_75298 | JGI IMG/M metagenome (GOLD analysis project Ga0075434, IMG submission 75298) | Populus rhizosphere microbial communities from Tennessee, USA - Rhizosphere MetaG P. TD hybrid SRZTD3 | ecosystem: Host-associated > Plants > Roots > Rhizosphere > Soil | place: USA... | reverse complement strand
ACGGTCGCAAAGGTCACCAGGCTTTCCAGTTCGTGATAGCCGTCGCTGCGGCGCCCCAGCACCTTCAGGGTGAGGTTCACCTTGGCGCGAGCAAGTTGCCTAACGCCCATGCCCTGCCCCTCCGCCCTCCGCGCGCGGCTTGCAACGCTGCTGGCGCCGCCCAGCGCCAACAGACCTACTTGAACAGGGGCAGACTGAAGGTGGTTTCAGAGCTCTTTTTCAGATGCTCCTTCTTCACCACTTCCTTGGTTCGCTTGACCGGCCGCGCCTGCTGGGGCGAGGGCAGCCCGCGCTGCAGCTTGCGCTTAATTTTGTCCGTATCCTCGGGTTCCGGCTTCAGCGTCAAGGCCTGTTCCCACTGGAAACGCGCCTCCCGTTCGCGGCCAACGCGCCAGAACGCATCGCCCAAATGGTCGTTCAATACGGGGTCTTCCGGGCGCAGCTCGACCGCCCGCTCCAGGTGCTTGACTGCCTCTTTGAAGTTACCGAGCCGGTAGTGGGCCCAGCCGAGGCTATCGACGATGTAGCCGTCATCGCGCTTCTGGCGCACGGCCTTCTCGATGAGCGCCATCCCTTGCTTCAGGTTCTTGCCCTGATCGATCCATGAGTAGCCGAGATAGTTGAGTGCCAGCGGTTGGTCTGGGCTCAGCTGCAGTGCGCGCTGCAGGTCGGCCTCGGCCAGCGCCCATTTCTTGACGCGTTCATAGCAGGTGCCGCGCGAGTAGAAGAAGGACCAATGCTTTTGCTCGGGCTTGTCGATCAGCGCGATGGCGCGGCTGTAATACTCGACCGCCTCCGCGTAACGCTTGTGGCCGCGCATGATGCCGCCAAGGGCGTCGAGCGGGCGCACGTCGGCGGGATTGCGCTGCGCCGTGCCCTCCAGCAGGTCCTTGGCCTCCTCGACGCGCTCGAGCTGGTTGAGGTTCAGGGCCTTGCGAATTTCGACGCTGACCTGGAGCGCGGTATCATTGGGTATCCGATCGTAGGCATCGATGGCCGCTTGATAGCGCTTGGTGGTCTCGTAGGCATTGGCGAGGGTGGCGAGAGCGAAGGGAAAGTCGGGCCGCAAATAGAGGGCAAACTGCAAATATACGGCGCCCACGCTGACGCCACCTTCCCCGGTCAAGGCCTCGCCGAGCCCATAGAACGCCTCGGCAAGACCTTCGGTCGGCGTGCCGACCAGAAGCGTTACCTCGGCTCCGGCGTCGATTTGATCCTGCAGTGCCTTGGCCTCCGGGTGGCCGTCCGCCTTGGCCTTGTCGAAGTGCGCTTTCAAAATGCGCTGGGCCAGCTTCGCATCGCCGGCGTTGGCTGCATGACGGGTGTAGGCCAGCGTGATGCGTAGCGTGCGCTGGTCGTTGGCGGGAATGCGCTCGTAGGCGGCGCGCGCCTCCGCGCGCCGGCCGGCCACGTCGGCGATCAGGGCGCGATGGTAGCGCAGGTAGAACTGGGCCCAGTCCGGCAGCTTCGGGGCCTCAAGCAGGGCCAGCGCCTCCGTCGTCTTGCCCTCGGCCTGCGCGACCCACGCCCGTGCCAGCGCACTCGTCAACTCGCCGATCGGATTGCCGCTCACGGCTTTGAAATGCTCGTCGGCCGCCGCGTAGCGCTGCGCCTTGAAGTCGGCGAGGGCCAAGAGGGCGTGCGCCGTGCGATGGTTGGGCTGGGAGGCGACGAGTTCACGCGCCAAGGCCTCGGCGCGGGACCATTCGCCCTCGCTCGTCTCCATCAGGAACGCCTGCTCGATGAGCAAATTGTTGCCGGGGTCCTGCGCAAGCGCCTGCCGATAGAACATGGCCGCGGCGCGGGTATCGTTCTGCGCCCGCGCTACCCGACCGGCTAAGTAGCTCCCAAGCAGCGAGCCGGCTTCCGGTGAGGCGCCGAGGCCCGCATGCGACGGCACCGCCTGGGCGGCGAGAGCGGCCGCCACAACAGCGCTGAGGAGGCTCAGCAGAGAAAGCCACCGACGCATGTCACCTCGTGCCGTAAAAGTTAGCTTTGTGCATTCGTTGATTCCCGTGAGCTAGGCTAGCAGGAAAGAGTTGTGCAAGCGACTCCAGAACGCCCGCCCCAGACCGTTTGTTCGCCGATCCCGGTCGCTGCCATCGGACGGGCACATTGGGGCAATTAGAGGACCGGAAAGCCTGGACGCTCGCCGGCGGGATCCCTGTAGTCGGGGCCGGCAAGTTGTGGATAATCACGCACCGCTCCGGTTCAGGCCGAAGGCCGCGGCCAGGCGTACGGTGCCCCGCTCAAGCGCGCGCCGCGCATCGGCGACGATACGTCCCATGGTGATAAAGCCGTGTATTTGTCCCTCGAACCGCTCCAATTCGACGGGCACGCCAGCGGCGGCAAGCGCCGCGGCGAAGGCTTCGCCTTCATCGCTCAACGGGTCGAAGCCCGCCGTAATGATGAGCGCTGGAGGCAGGCCGCGCAGGTTTGTCGCGCGCAGCGGCGAGGCACGCCAATCTTCTACGTCTTGCGGCCCGTTGAGGTAGTGGTTGAGGAACCATTGCATGCCTTTGCGCGTCAGCGGCAGCTGCTCGGCATGCCGTAGAATGGAGGCGCTTTGCATGGCCATGTCCGTGCCGGGATAGATCAAAAACTGAAACACCGGCCGGGCCTGGCCGCTGTCGCGCGCCGCGATGGCAGCGACGGCCGAAAGGTTGCCCCCGGCGCTGTCGCCGGCCACCGCCAGGCGGTTGGGATCAACCTTGAGCCGGTCGGCATTGGCCGCAATCCAGCGCGTGGCGGCGATCGCATCTTCCACCGCGGCGGGAAACTTGTGCTCGGGCGCAAGCCGATAATGCACGGCTATCACGGTCGACGGCACCGCGTTTGCGAGTGCGCGGCAGAGCTGGTCGTGGCTTTCCAAATCGCCGATCACCCATCCCCCACCGTGGAAGTAGACGACCACGGGCTGCGGGCTTGCCTGTTCGGCCGGCCGCCCGCGATACAGTCGCAAGGGGATTGGCCCCGCCGGCCCCTCTGCCTGGAGGTCTGTTATTTCCGCGACCGGTTCGGGATCGGGTTGCAGGATCGGCTTGGAGGCGAGGTAAACGGCGCGGGCCTCGACCGGCGTTAGCGTTTCGATGGGCGGGCGACCCGAGGCGATGATCATCTCGCACACCCTTTGTGCATCAGGATGTAGCTTGTCGGCGGGCATTGCTCCCTCCTTGCGTGGTTAGCCTGTTCGCGCGGGCGCTCACATGCCGGAATAATTTGGTCCGCCGCCGCCCTCCGGCACCACCCAATCAATGTTCTGGTTGGGATCCTTGATGTCGCAGGTTTTGCAGTGGACGCAGTTTTGCGCATTGATCTGGAAGCGGAGCTTGCCCGCCTCCTCGAGCCATTCGTAGACCCCCGCCGGGCAATAGCGCGTCGAGGGGCCGGCATAAACATCGTGCTCGGATTGCCGCTGTAGGACCGGATCGCGCACCTTGAGGTGCACGGGCTGATCCTCCTCGTGATTGGTCGCGGAGAAGGAGACGTTGGTGAGGCGGTCGAAGGTCAACGTGCCATCGGGCCTGGGATAATCGAGTGGGCGCTCGGCCTTGGCGATATCGAGCGTCGCATGATCCGGTTTGCCGTGCTTGAGGGTGTAGCCAAAGCCAAGGCCGGGAAGGACGGTATTGGCCCACATATCGGCGCCGGAGAGCGCGGTGCCGAGGAGCGTGCCGAACTTAGACAGCATCGGCTTGGCGTTGCGCACGCGCCGCAAATCGCGGGTGATCGGCCCCGAAGCTACCGCGGCCGCGTACGCCTCGAGCCGATCCTGCGCGCGGCCCGCGGCAATCGCCGCGAAGGCGGCGTCTGCCGCGGCTATGCCGGACAGCATGGCGTTGTGCGAGCCCTTGATTCGCGGCACGTTCATAAAGCCGGCGGCACAGCCGATCAACACGCCGCCGGGAAACGTAAGCCGCGGGATCGACTGCAGACCGCCCTCGGTTAGAGCGCGGGCGCCATAGCCGATGCGGCGCCCCCCCTCGAAGGTAACTGAGATCAGCGGATGCGTCTTGAAGCGCTGGAATTCCTGATAGGGCGAAAGGTAGGGGTTGGCGTAGTTGAGGTGCACGACAAAACCGACCGACACCAGGTTGGCGCCGTAGTGATAGAGGAAAGAGCCGCCCCCTGTGCGGTCATCCAAAGGCCAACCGAGTGTGTGCTGCACCAAGCCTGGACGGTGGCGCTCGGGTGCCACCTCCCACAATTCTTTGAGACCCAAGCCGAACTTCTGCGGCTCGCGACCCTCGCGCAGGCCGAACTTGGCGGTCAGGACCTTGGCCAGGGAGCCGCGCGCCCCTTCGGCGATGATGGTGTACTTGCCCTTGAGCTCCATGCCCCGGCTGAATCGCTCCGTCGGCTTGGCATCCTTGTCGAGCCCCATGTCGCCGGTGGCAACGCCGGTTACGGCGTCGTTCTCGTCATAGAGAACCTCGGCGGCCGCGAAGCCGGGATAAATTTCGACGCCGAGCTCCGTCGCCTGCTCGCCGAGCCAGCGGCAAAGATTGCCCAGGCTGACAATGTAGTTGCCGTGGTTGCGCATGAGCGGCGGCATGATCAGGTTCGGTATGCGCAATTGGCCCGCCGGTCCGAGGTAGTAGAAGCGGTCGTCGGTGACCTCCGTTTCGACGGGGGCAGCCTTGGCGCGCCAATCGGGAATGAGCGCATTGAGGCCAATCGGGTCGATCACGGCACCCGACAGAATATGCGCCCCGACCTCGGAGCCCTTCTCCAAGACGACCACCGAAAGCTCGCGATCGCGCTCTGCGGCGAGTTGCTTGAGCCGGATGGCGGCGGCAAGGCCAGCGGGGCCCGCGCCGACGATAACGACATCGAACTCCATCGCCTCCCTGGGCGAGCTCTGAGCATCCGCGAGCGCCATGGGCGTGTTTCCCGAAGTGATCCCGTGTGGTTCGATAGGTCGAGCCCGCCCGGCGCGTCAAGGTCGCGCTAGCGGGGAGCGGGGCTTTGCTGCAATTCCCGCGCGGCTGGCATAGATTGCCGGCATGACCGATCAGCGTCACGCCGACCTGGCCGCCCTGTTGGGTTGGTACCGCGCCATGGGCGCCGACGAGGCGCTCAGCCAGAGCCCCATCGACTGGCTTGCGCGCGGCGAGCAGGGCCCAGGCTGTAGCTTCGCCCTGACGGGTCCGGCAAAGCCGCCGGCTGCGTCGGCCGCGCCAGTGAGCACGCCGCCGCGGCCCCACGCCGCCACACCCGTCCTGCCGCCGGGCGCCCCACAGCGGCCGTTTGCCGCCGTGCCGGCCGATGCCGCCCTTATGGGCGCGCGCTCCGCTGCCCGTGCCGCTCAGTCGTTGCAGGAACTGGAAATCACCCTGGCAGGCTTCGACGGCTGCAGCCTCAAGGCCACGGCCAAGAACCTATGCTTTTATCGCGGAGCTCCGCGCTCGTCGCTGATGTTGATCGGGGAGGCACCCGGGCGGGATGAGGATCTCGAAGGCAAACCGTTCGTGGGTCGCGCCGGTCAGCTGCTGGACAAGATGTTGGCCGCCATCGGCCTCAGCGAAGCGGACGTGCACATCACCAATATCGTGTACTGGCGACCCCCCGGCAACCGCACGCCGACGCCGCAGGAGGCCCAGGTCTGTCGCCCGTTTCTTGAGCGCCAGATCGAGCTGGTAGCACCGAAGGTCATTGCCCTGTTGGGCGGAGCTGCCGCCAAGCACCTCTTGGATGTGACCGAGGGCATCATGCGTATTCGCGGCAAGGAACGCGCGATCCTGATCGGCGCGCATAGCGCCAAGGCGATGGCCACTTTGCACCCGGCCTATCTGTTGCGCACACCCGCCGCCAAGCGGCTGGCCTGGCGAGATCTGATGGCCGTTCAGGCGTTATTGCGGGGATGAACCGTGCCGGGCGCGCAGCATCCGCAAGCCCCTGCAGGCGCAAAGAGGCAGCCCAATGCTGGCGCGCGGGCTGCGCCGTGGTCAGGGGAAGCACGCGCAGCAAACCTACAAACTGCCGCGCACCAGATCTAGAAAAGCTGCTCGAGACGGAGACCGCGACATGGCCAAAATCGACGAAAAGCGCCCGTTCCTTGCCGTGCGCATTGCGGTGCTGACGGTATCGGACACACGCACCGCGGCCGAGGACAAATCCGGCGACAGCCTAGCCGAGATGATCCGCGCCGCAGGGCACGCGGTCGCCGATCGCGCCATTGTCCGGGACGACGTGGCGAGTATCGAGGCCAAGGTGAAGGCTTGGATTGATAATCCCGCCATCGATGTCGTGATCACGACCGGCGGCACGGGATTCACCGGGCGCGACGTCACGCCCGAAGCCGTAAGACCCCTGTTTGAGAAAGAAATCGACGGCTTTTCGATCGTCTTCCACATGATTTCGTTTCAGAAGGTGGCAACCTCCACCATCCAGTCCCGTGCCTGTGCCGGACTGGCTCACGGCACCTACATCTTCTGTCTGCCGGGCTCGCCTGGTGCCTGCAAGGATGCGTGGGAGAGTATCCTGCGCCACCAGCTCGATAACCGCCACCGGCCCTGCAATTTGGTCGAAATCATGCCGCGCCTGGAGGAGCACCGTGCCCGGTGATCACGGCGCCTCGCCGGTCAGCCCCCTTGGCCCCGAAATCATCGCCGTTGCGGGTCCGCTGTCGCCGGCCTGGCTGGCCCAGGTGGAGGCGATATTCTTCGAGGCAAGCGGTCGCCGCTTCGAACCCGGACCGGCGCGGGATGACTTTCGCCAGCGTTGGCTCGGGCGCTATCTCGACGCACCGGGGGATCCGGTGGTGCTGGCGGTCGCCGGCGCGACGGTCGCCGGTTACCTGATCGGGAGCCTGGAGGATCCCGCCGAGCAGCCGAGGTTCGCCGATTTGGCGTACTACGCCACGCATTTCGCGGCCCATTGCCGTCGCTTTCCGGCACATCTGCACGTCAATTTGGCGCCTGGCTACCGCGGCCACGGCCTCGGCAAGGCGCTGATTGCGGCGTTTGCGGCACAGGCCACGGCGGCCGGTGTCGCCGGCGTTCACGTTGTCACCGGCAAGGGGATGCGCAACGTGCGCTTCTATGAAAGATGCGGTTTCGAGCCGGTCGCCTCGGCGCCGTGGAACGGACGCGAGGTGGTTTTGCTCGGCAAGGAGCTGGCCGCGGGCCAGCCAACGCAAGCAAAGGACTGACAGCTGATGCGCGCTTTCAGGGCTATGGCGTGGCTCGCACCCCTCACGTTTGCCGCGCTGACGCTGGTGCAGAACGCCGCCGTCGCGCAAGTGGCCGAATACCACGCCGGCAAAATCAAGATCGTCGCGCCCTGGACGCGCGCCACGCCCGAAAGCGCCAAGGTCGGTGGCGGCTTTATGACCCTGATCAACACGGGAAGCGAGCCCGACCGCTTGATTGCGGGCTCAACGGAAGTGTCGGAAGGCCTAGAAATTCATGAGATTAAGATCGTCAATGGCGTCGCCATGATGCGGCAGGTCAATCCAGGTATCAGCCTCAAGCCGGGAGCAAGCGTGGTCCTCAAGCCCTTCGCACACCATCTGATGATGATGGACCTAAAACGGCCATTGCAGGCGGGGCAGACGATCAAGGGCACGCTGGTGTTCGAAAAGGCGGGTAGCGTCGAGATCACCTACGTCGTGGTGCCGATGGGGGCCGATGGGCCCGGCGCGGGCGCACGGACACGCAACAAATGATCGGGCGGTGGCCGACCGGCAGGCCCGCGCGGCGGCGTTGTCCTATCCCGGTCCTTGCCGATCAGACCGCGCGCGGCAGGCGATCCGCCGCCGTGCACCGGCCGCCCCCGAGGTAGGGAACCTCGCCATCTCCGGCCTGAGGACCGAGGCGGCCAACGCGCTTCTCGCGGACAACTTCGCGCCATGGGTGCTGGCGAGCGGCCTCAAGGTGGAGAAAATCCTCGCTGAGGGCGGCTTCTTGCGCCTGCCGTTTGCCGCCGAGCTTTGCCGCAGGGGCGGAATTCTGTGCGGCCAGGCGCTCAGCAGTGGCGCCGATAGTGCCATGGTGCTGGCGCTTGCGGCCGCCAATGGCGCCTTCAAGCCTTGTACGACCATAGATCTGAGCATGGGCGACATGCGGCCCATTAGTCAGGCAGGCGCGCTGTTGGCGGCCAGGCTGATGCGGCTCGGCAAGACGCTGACATTTTGCAGCTGCGCGGTGAGCGCGGCCGGTACCGACAAGCCCGCCGCCTTTGCAACGGGCACCTATGCGCTATTGGAGTGAGCCCGGCAGTGCCGGGGCGGGTATCGGCTGGGGGCCGGTGGACCGGCCCCCAGCGCGGGCTCAGTTCTGACCCGCGGGCCGATCACCCCTGCCGTTGCAGGTCCGCGCCGGGGGCGGGCTCGAGCCATATGGCGTCGCCCAAGCTTTTGGCGCTGGCCAGGTGCGCGGGCCTGCGCCCACCATTAGATTAGATTGATAACCGAGCGCTCGGGCGGCGGTGCGAAACCACGCCTGGTAAGGTGGATGGGCGGCGCGCTCGCCGGTGTGATAGCCTGCGGCGGCCGGAGGAGACAGGATGAACAAATCCCTCGTGCAAGAGCAATTCGGGGCCCATGCGGCTGCCTACGTCACCTCGACGGTGCACGCCAAGGGCGCGAGCCTAGCGCGGCTCGTGGAGCTGGTGCAGCCACAGAAACAGTGGCAGGCGCTTGACGTGGCGACCGGCGCCGGCCACACGGCGCTCGCCTTCGCTCCGCATGTGGCGAGCGTGATCGCCAGCGATCTGACGCAACAAATGCTCGATGAAGCGGCAAAGCTGGCTGAGATGAAGAGCATCGCCAACCTCTCCACGGCGCTGGCCGACGCCGAAGCGCTGCCCTTCGAGGACGCACGCTTTGACCTCGTCACCTGCCGCATCGCCCCCCATCACTTTCCCGATATTCCGAGCTTCGTAGCCGAGGTCGAGCGCGTCCTGAAGCCGGGCGGCACCTTTGCGCTTGCCGACAACATCGAACCGGACGCCGAATCAACGCCAGGCTTCGTACCGATCGAGCTGCGGGAGGCAGCCCTCATCTACAATACTTTCGAAAGGCTGCGTGATCCCAGTCACAGCCGCTGCCTCGGCATGACGGAATGGGGCGAATTGATCGAGGATGCGGGCTTGGCCGTGATACACAAGGAGCGCGCGGCCAAGGAAATGGAGTTCGAGCCCTGGGCAACCCGGATGGGCTGCAGCGCTCCGACGGTTGAGCGCTTGCGCTCCATTCTGCTGGAGGCTTCCCCGGCCTTGAAGGCCTTTCTCAAGCCGCGCAGCGAGGGCGGCGTCCTGTTCTTTACGCTGGACGAGGCGGTCATCATCGCGCGCAAGCCGGCCGCCTGAGCCGGCAAGCTGGTGCACCGCCCGACGGGCTATTCGGCTAAGCGGCGGCGCATTTCCAGAATGCCTCGGTTCAGCTCCGCACCGAGGATCACGACCACGGCTGAGAGTTGAAAGAACACGAGCGCGCTCATGATCTGGGTGAGGCCGGCATAAAAGCGGGAATAGTCGCTGATGCTGAGCCAGGATCCGAACAGGCGCGCTGCGGCAATCCATAGCAGCAGGCTGAGCAAAACGCCGGGTAAGACTTCGCCCAGGCCGCGCGAGCCGGCCGCGAGCCAGAGGTGGTAGGCCAGCAGTTGGCCGCCGATGGCGATGATGACGATCCCGTAGCGCCCGATGAAAGCGGTCCAACCCTGATCGGTAAGCCAAAGCAGCCAGCTCGGCTTTAGGCCGGCCGCCACTTGCGGCCCCACCACCACGCCCCAGGTAAGCGCGAGCATGCCCACCGCGCTGAGAACGACGAACAGTGCGCTTTGCGCCATGCACCACAGGTAGGAGCGCTTCTCCTTGACGCGATAGGCGATGTTGAGGGCCGCGCGCAGGCTTTCGACCGCACTGGTCGCGAAAAAAAGGGCAATCAGGGCGCCGACGGTCAACAGGCCGAAACGGCTCTGGCCCATGACGCGCATGACTTCGGGGGCGATGGCCTCGACCACGGGCGCCGGTGCCAGCTGGAAGAGCTGCTGGACCGCGGCTTGGGCCAAGGCTTCGCCCCCGAAATACCCCGCCAGCGCCGCCAAAAAGATGCAAAAGGGAAACAACGACAGCACGAACGAGTAGGCCACGGCACCAGCCATGGAAAAGCCGCTGTCGGCAAACGTCTCGTGGAAGGCAATAACAACCGGCTTCAAATGGCGAGAAAACATGCCTGCTCCTGGGTCTTTGCAGGGGCCAGCCGCAGTGCGCGAGGCGGCGCGCAACATGGTGCGACCCTAGGCGTTGGCGGCGCGGCCGTCGAGCCGAGCGGCCGGCGTGCGGTGCGCTTAGACGCCGGCGAGAATAGTTGGCCGTGCGGCCTAGGCCTAGAGGTGGCGTGCCCGGCTCCACGGCAGCAGCCAAATGCGCTAGCCTACCCAAGCACCGGTCGCGCGCAGCGGCAGGAGGGAAACTGTGATGTCCGTTGATGAGGAGAGCAAACTCGTCGCACTGCGGCGGGCGCGCGAACGCCTTGAGGTTGCGCTGGCCGCCGATGAGAGCTGGCAGACCTTGCAGCGCTTAGGCGCCGGCACCGCCGGTCGCGATCAGGAGACGGCGAGCCTCGAACTTCGGTTGCAATCGAGCCCGATCTACCGGGCGTGGAAAAACCTCAACGCGGCGATCGAGGCGCGCCAACGCGACAGCGCGGGGTCGGCAGGCACGGCCCCCCTCGCGCAGAAGACCCCAGGCCAACCCCCCGAGCGCACCCCGCCGGGCGGCGAAAAGACCGCGCCCGGCCGTCCCGACGCCACCGCGCACCCAGCATCGCCTGCGCCCGCGCCAGGGGTGGCCAGCACGAGCGGCGGGACGCCGAACGTGCCCCCAGGGGTGCTGCCGACCGAGGCCGAGGCAAGCGTGTCCTTTGTTGCGCGCACGCCGACGCCCGCCCACTGGCAGCCGTCCGCGACAGCGACCTGCGCGCAGCGCTGGGCTGGCGTCGAAGGGCAGGGTGGCTGGTCGGCGCTGCCGGAGAGGCAAGCGCTGCGGGAGGAGGAAGCCGAAGTTTCCGTTGTCAGCGTCGACGCGCTCAACCACGCCGGTGCCGTCCAGCGGCTGCTGCGGGCGCTGCGCGGCGAGACCAACCAGGGCTGAACGTCGGCCCGGCGCCCGCTCTTGCGCACACAATCGGCGCCGCTATGGTGCGATGCCGCAGGTGCCTGTGCGCAGCAAGTCCGCGAGGAAGCGATTGTGACGACCATCGTGCCGGCCGGTCCGGGCCAAGATGCGCGTTTGCTCGAGGCCTGCGGCGATGGGCTCAATGCAGCGGATCGCGTGTTCCACTTGGCTAAAGCCGGCGTAAAGGCGGCGGCCGCGGGAGCCCAAGAAGCCGAGGCGGCACAGGCCGCCTTGCATGGGCTTGCCTGGCTTGCCACCTACGTCGAGGCCTTACGCCAGATGCTGGGCTGGGGCCGCCATCTCCTGGCTACGCACCGGTTCGGCGAAACGGAGCGTCTTCTGCTGACCGGCGCGTTTGGCGAATACCTGGCGCAAATCGCCGGCGGCATCCCGATGAGCCAGAATGAGACCGTGCGCCTGAGCGAGCTCGGCGTGGCGCGTGCGGACGCCCGCCGCTTCGAAGACGACGTCGCCGGCCTGATCGACCAAGGCACCGACCGCGCCGTAAGGGCGCGCCTCGCCGCGCTCATTGCCGAGCAGCCCGGCCTCACCACCTTCGGTGACACGGGACTCGACGAGACCCTGACGGAAATGCGCTCACAGATGCGCCGCTTCGCCGAGGCGGAGGTGTTGCCGCACGCGCACCAGTGGCATCTGAAGAACGCCTACATCCCGAGCGAGGTGGTGAGCAAGCTGGGTGAACTCGGCGTCTTTGCCCTGACGTTGCCCGAGCAGTTCGGTGGGCTCGGCCTCGGCAAAGAAGCCATGTGTGTTGTGTCCGAGGAGCTCTCGCGGGGCTACATCGGCGTCGGCTCGCTTGGAACGCGATCGGAAATCGCCGCCGAGCTCATTCTGGGTGCCGGGACCGAGGCGCAAAGACAAAAATACCTGCCGAGAATTGCCTCCGGCGAATTGCTGCCGACGGCGGTGTTCACGGAGCCCAACACCGGCTCGGATCTTGCCGCGCTGAAAACGCGCGCGGTCCGCGAGGGCGAAGTCTACAAGGTGACGGGGCAGAAAACCTGGATCACCCACCCCGTCAGGGCCGATCTGATGACCTTGCTCGTGCGCACGGATCCGCACCTGCCCGGCTACAAGGGCCTTTCCATGCTGCTCGCCGAGAAACCGCGCGGGGATGATGCGGATCCCTTTCCGGCGGCAGGCATGTCCGGCGGCGAGATCGAGGTGCTTGGTTATCGCGGCATGAAAGAATTCGACATCTCTTTCGATGCTTTCGAGGTGCCCACGGCACAGCTGCTCGGCGGCGTCGAGGGGCAGGGTTTCAAGCAGCTCATGACGACTTTCGAGGCGGCGCGCATTCAGACGGCCGCGCGGGCGATCGGCGTCGCCCAGTCGGCGATGGACCTTGCCCTCAGCTATGCGCTTGGGCGCCAGCAATTCGGCAAGGCCATCTTTGCCTTCCCGCGTGTCGCCAACAAAATCGTGATGATGGCCATCGAGACGATGATCGCGCGCCAGCTCACCTACCATGCTGCCCGCGAAAAGGACCGCGGCCGGCGCTGCGATCTGGAGGCGGGAATGGCAAAGCTATTGGCCGCGCGCATCGCCTGGGCCAACGCCGACAACGCGGTGCAGATTCACGGGGGCAATGGCTTTGCCCTGGAATTTCCCGTCAGCCGCCTCTTATGCGACGCGCGCATCCTCAACATTTTCGAGGGTGCGGCCGAGATCCAGGCCCAGGTGATCGCGCGCCGGCTGCTGGAAGGGGCGAATTAGAGCGCCAAAGATCATCGTGTCTTGGCGCCGCCAATTCCTGGCGTGCGACGCTGCCACCCGCCGATCGATTAGCTTTCGGCCCGCTGCGGCCGCGACAGCAGCGCCTCGATGGCCGTATCGGTGCCAATGCTGCCGGCGACGATGCCGTGCACGGCTTCGGAAATGGGCATCTCGATGCCCTCTCGCGCCGCCGCCCGCACCACGGCGGCGGCGGTATAGACGCCCTCGGCCACCGAGCGGCGGTTTCCGAGTACCTGCTGCAGGATTTGTCCCTGGCCCAGCGCACGACCGAGGCTCATGTTACGCGATTGGGGGCTGCCGCAGGTGAGCAAGAGATCGCCGAGCCCCGATAAGCCCATCAGCGTGTCCGGCTTGGCACCGAGGGCGGCGCCGAAACGGCGCATTTCGGCGAAGCCGCGGGTGACCAGGGCGGCATGCGCGCTGGCGCCAAAACCCTTGCCCTCAACGATGCCAGCGGCGATCGCCAGCACATTCTTGACGGCACCGCCGAGCTGCACACCGACCGGGTCATTGCTCCAGTAAATGCGCAAATGTCGATAGCCAATGGCGGCGGCCAGCGATCGCCCAAGATCTTCCTGCACGGAGGCAAGGCTGAGGGCGGCCGGCAGGCCGCGGGCGACGTCCGCCGCGAAGCTCGGTCCGGAAAGAACGGCCTGCATGGCCTGCGGCAGGGTCTCGCTCAGCACCTCACCCAATAACTTTGCCGTCGTCCGCTCCAGTCCCTTGGCGCAGATGACGACGGGTTTGCCCGCGGCCAGCTGGCCCGCCAGCTCGGCGGCGACGGGGCGCACATACTGAGCCGGTGCCACCATCAGCACCGCGTCCTGCCGGGCCACATCCGCCAGATCGCCGGTCGCGCGTAAATCGGCATCAAGTGTCACGCCGGGCAGGAACGGCGTGTTGCGGTGCTCAGCGTTGATTTCTTCGACGACCTCCAGCTCGCGCGCCCACAGCACCACGTCGCGGCCGGCCTGCCGTAGCGTCTGCCCGAGCGCGGTCCCCCACGCACCGCCGCCGATGATCCCGAAACTGTTGTAGGGCACGGCCTGCCATCCTTAATGTGGCGCCCGACCCCAGCCGCC
>Ga0075434_100003525_pt1 | contig 13976 bp, 11 predicted proteins | sample RhiMethybrSRZTD3_FD_75298 | JGI IMG/M metagenome (GOLD analysis project Ga0075434, IMG submission 75298) | Populus rhizosphere microbial communities from Tennessee, USA - Rhizosphere MetaG P. TD hybrid SRZTD3 | ecosystem: Host-associated > Plants > Roots > Rhizosphere > Soil | place: USA... | reverse complement strand
GCTCCTCGGGGACGCGGAACTCGGGTTCGATCGTGAACACCATCCCGGGGCGCATCACGCCGGAGCCGCCGCCAAAGTCGTGCGTCGCCATGCCGACGGCGTGCCCCAGGTTGGCGCCGCGTCCCCGGTTTGCTCCGACGGTGTCCGGATTCGCCATGCGGCGATAGCGCTCCACGTATTGCTTCGCCGCGTTCTCGTAAATCGGCTTCGAGAACTTCGACCCGGCCAGAATCTTTTCCATCTTCGGCAGCGCGGCCTTCACGACGTCCTGCGCGGTGATGTTTGGCTTGATCGAATACAGAACCGCTTCGTAGGCGCCGAGGTAAAAGCCATAGAGCTCACGCTGCTCGGGAGTGAACTTGCCGTTGACCGGCCACTGTCGCGTGATGTCGCAGCGGTAGTAGCCGAGGTCGGGGCAGTAGTCCATCAACACGAGCTCACCGTCGACCATCACTTTCGGTGAGGCCCGATGATGCGGGTTCGTCGCAACGGGGCCGCTGGCGACGATCGCGCGGTACGCTTCGCCCTGCGCACCGTGCCGGGTGAAGATGAATTGGCCGACGGCGTCGAGCTCCTGTTCGGTCAAACCAGGAACGGTGCTTCGCATGGCTTCGATGATCGCCTCGCCTCCGATCTTCGTCACCCGATTGATGATCGCGATTTCCGCCGGACTCTTGATCTCGCGCATGCGGTTCAGGATCGGCGAGAGGTCTCGCTGCTCGAGCGCCGGCGCGCGCGTCTTCAGGAGTTCACGCAGATGATTCTCGCGACTGATCCGCCCGTCCCACGGATCGGCCTCCGCATCCAGGGTACGTCGCCGCGCCCCGTCGGGGCTCTCACTCGCTCCTTCGGATGGCGCGTATGGCACGTAGATGATCTTCACGCTTCTCGCCGTCAGATCGCCGAGCAGTTGATCGGTTGACCTCACTTCATCGACGCCCGTGATGCTCGCTGTTTTGACGGGATCGTCCGAGGAGAGGAGCTCACCTTCAGTCGCCGCGCGTCGCGCGTCCTGCTTCGGGAGATAGAGCGTGGTCCTTCGCGCGGCGCCGTCGAGCACCACCAGTGCTTGTGGCGCCACGACGCCGGTGATGTAGTAGAACTCGTTGGATTGACGAAAGACGGCCGACGAGTGGACTGTCGGTAGCCCCTGCATGAGCGCGACAGCGTCTCGACCGATTGCGTCGTAGACCTTTGCGCGGCGCGCGGCGAATTCCTGCGTGGTGAAGTCCGTCGTGAAAGCACGGCCGGCTTGGGCCGAACCGGTGGCGTGCACGGTCACGAGACCGGCGAGTGCACCTGCAAGTATTCGTTTGCGCATGCGTAGACAATACGACTCCGGAGGTCGTTTACACAACGAGCCCGCGTTAGGTTACCACCTGGACCGACTCAGCGGAGATAGCGCCGTGCAACCTGTTCCAGTCGGTCGTCGCCCGCCGCCTCCGCGGCTGCACGGAATTCCTCCACGTAGGGACGCAGCGTCGGCTCGCCCCAATAGTATCCCGTCGCGCGCTCGGCGAGCTGCGTTTCATTGACGCGTGCCGCCTCGAGCAGGGCCCGAGCGGCAGCGCGGTCGTACTCGGGGTCGTCCCGTTCGGGGAGATCATAGTGGCGGCGGGGCATCTCCCCTTCCGCGTCGTCTCGCAGAAACGCCATCGACATGATCGCAGCTCCAATCGTCAGTTTGGCGAGGTCAGGATCCGGAAGATAGCGCCTGGCCGCTCATGCGTGTCTCTCGCCGTTTCACTTTCATGGGTTCTTCACCGGCGGACCCGTACGCGTTCGCTTCATTGTGCTTGCCGGCCATCCTTAGCCGATCCTAACGATGCCTATGCCTCGCGCCGTCGAGTGATCCTGTCAGTGTACTTCTGACCAATGTTGAAGGTCCGCGACCTACTTCCGGACCCCGGCACCCACCAAGCGGCCAACTGCACCCAGCGTAGTCTGCGCCGACGTTAGGCCGAGCATGAAATCCTTGTCGTTGAACGTCGTGAGCACGTCGATGGGTTGATGGTGCGTCGGATCCCAATTTCCGCCGATCTCACGACCACGCTCGTTCTCGCGAAGACTGAGGGACGGTACGAGATCCTTGAACGGGTCCGAGTCGGTGTTGGTCATGTGCGGCCCAACCGACGCCGGGTAGTGCGTCGCAAACCGCTCGTTCGCCTTGCGCCAGAAGAAGGCCAGCTTCATCGACTCGTCGGCGAACTTCGACGTGCTCGCGAACTCGATGTTGATGTCGGCTTCAGGGCGCTGATTCGGCGAGAGCTGGCCGTCCGCCGTGGGCGGGCCGTGATCGACCAACATCATGTCGTGCTGGATCATGCCGAGCCATTTCGGCTCTGGGTACTTCCCGGATCCCGCCGGGCTTTCTTTCCCCTGCATCGGCCCACGCTGCTCGACGTACGCGCGTGCACCGTTGAGACCCGTCTCCTCGTTGTTCCAGAGCGCGAATCGGATCGAGCGTTCCGTCTGCACATCCGGCAGCGAGAAGATGCGCGCCAGCTCCATGACGATCGCGGAGCCGGAGGCATCGTCATTCACCGCTTGACCCCAGCCAATGCCGTCCATGTGCCCGCCGAGGATGTACATCTCGTTCGGGTACTTCGTGCCCACTTTCATACAGATCACTTCCTGGCGCTCGCCCGGCGTGGTGGGCTCCATGTTGATCGCACGTATCGCCGGATCGGGCTGCGAGAGCGAGTCGTTGGCCCCACCGCGTTCGCGCATGTCGCTGAAGATGCGGCTTCCGCCCGGGCCGTTGCCCGGAGTGCCCTTACCGTTAGGCGACGTGACCGGAGGACGTCCCCGGCCAGCACCGGCGGGGCGCGGCTCGGGATTGTATTGGTACGTGATGCGCTCCACGTTCTGGCACCCGTACTGTTTGAGCTGCGCCTCGATCCAGTCGACGGCGTCTCGATTCCGCTTCGTGCCCTGCCGGCGATCACCGAACTGCGCCAATCCTTTGATCGTGTTCTTGTATCGCTCGAGATCGAGGCGATCGACGAGGGCCTGGACCGGGTCGTACCCTGTATCGGGCACCGCTCGCGGTGCCTGCTGCGCCGACGTGAACGACGGAACGGCCCCCGCCATGAGGAGACTGCAGCCAGCCGCTGTCACGAACGAATTGAGTCGCATGAGCATGCTCCGGGTGAAGGCTGTGTCATTCCGAGCGGAGGCGCGAAGCGCCGAAGTCGAGGAATCCCCATCGTCCCGACAGAAAGGCCTCTCTGCCGCGATGATCGCGATTCCTCGCTGCGCTCGGAATGACAACGATGTTCATGGCTGCCCACGCACGCGTGCGAACAGGATGTTGAGGATGCGCACCCCGCTCACACCGCCGCCTCCGTCGGGAATGAACGTCAACACCGTCGGGCGGGCGCCCTCGCTCGACTTCGTGCGGAACGCCTCGAAGCTCACAGGCTCGAGGGGCACCGCAGGATCGGTGACGACCGCCGCCTGTAGGGCACCATTCTCCAATGTGACGCGCACGGTGCCATAGGCCGAGTCGACGTACGTCCCGGCGTAGCGCTCGAGCGGGAGCGACGGCGCCGACGTCGCTCGCGCAGCCGCTGCCGTGGTCGCCCGCGGGCGCGGCGCGAAGATTGGTTTGAGGTCGACGCTCCAGTCGCGCCGCGGGCCATTCTCGAAGAGGTCGAACACGCTGTACATCAACCCGTGGCGGACCTCCGCGTGGTCGAGGTTCTCGAGCACGTAGACGCCGAGGCGCTTGTTCGGCTCGATACCGATGATCGCGCACAGGCCGTTGATGCTGCCCGTGTGCATCCAGACCTGCTGGCCGCGATAGTCCTGGATGAACCATCCCAGCCCGTAACTGAAGTAGTCGGGCTTCGCGAGTTGGAGCGCGGGATACTCTTCCATCGGTGCCTGAATCTGCGGCGTCACCAACTCGGCGAAGGTTTTCTGTTGAATCAAGCGCTTGTCGCCGACGCGGCCGCTGTCGATCACGAACCGCATCCACTTCGTCATATCCGACACGCTCGACCAAACGCTTCCCGCCGACGCCACGGGGTCAGTGGAACGTACCGGTACGACCGACACGGAATCGCTGACGAGCGCGTGCGGCACGGCGACGTTAGGCTTAGCGCTAATCATCGAGACCAGTGGCTCCGTCTCGTTCATGCCTAACGGATCGAAGATACGCTTCTTGACGAATTGCTCCCACGGCATGCCCGAGACGCGCTCGATGATCACGCCGTTGAGGGCGTACAGCACGTTGTGGTACTGCCATTTCGAGCGGAACGACGCCGTGGGTTGGATATAGCGAAGCCGCTGGATGACATCTGCCTGGCTGTACTTCCAGCCCGACGCCCAGAACAAATCGGTGCCTGGCAGACCGCTGCGATGCGTGAGCAGGTCGCGGATCGTCAGTTCGCGCGTGACCCACGGGTCGGACAACTGAAGCTCGGGGATGTACTTCGTCACCGGATCGTCGAGCTTGAGCTTGCCCTCGTCGACGAGCATGGCGATCGACGCGGCCGTCATCGCCTTGGTCGTCGATCCGATCGCAAAGCGCGTGTGCTCGTTGGCCGGCTGCGAAGTTCCCTTCTGCAACACGCCGTAGCCCTTGGCGAAGACGACGGAATCGTCTTTGACGACCGCGATGGCGAGCGCGGGGATGCGCCAGTCAGCCGCGGCCTTTGCGACGTACTTGTCGAACGCCGCCCAGTCGGGTTTGGCCTGCGCGGCGAGCGGCGTCGGCGCCGCGACGAGCAGCGCTGCCGTGAACCATCGAGCTGCACTCACTTGACCGTCCGTACGGATAAAATTTGAATCCAGCCTCCTAAGCCCGCGAATGATGACGGGCGATCAGGCGGCGGGGAAGGAGGACGGATGACCTGCTCGGCGATCACGATTCCGGTCACGTGCGGTGGGGGACTAAGAATTGGACCGGGACGATGGTCCGATCAGAGGGAGCATTCCAGCCCGGCGCCGCACGGGCGGCAAGTTACTCCCAACTCCGGCAATCGTTAGGCAGACGGCAGGCCCGCACCCGCGCGCGAGGAGCTCCGTCGCGAGCCTCCCGAGCCAATACTCGCCCGAACCCCCGCCGCCCGTAGCGCAGCATTACGCCTCCGTACGCACTCCTCGAGCGTCTCACAGCGGCACTGCAGCAATCCCTCGAGCATCACCTTCATCCGCACCGCCCGCTCGATCCGCGCCTCGACGTCGGCCAGTTTGCGCCGAGCCATCGTTTGCCACCGCGCCGAGGCGGGGGTGGCTCTGTCGAACCCGGACACCAGCGTCCGCACCTCGGCCAGCGTGAAGCCAGCGTCCTGCGCGATCCGGACGAGCGCGATCGCCTCGAACACGCTGTCGTCGTACACGCGCTTCCCAGCCACCCGTCGCGCTGGCGGGATGAGTCCCACGCTCTCGTAGTATCGAATGGCCGACACACGAAGACCCGTGCGCCTGGCGACCACGCCGATTGCCAAGAATCTGCTGGACCGTGCTCGAGCCTGCATTATCTGAACCCCCTGTGTCAGTCGCAATTTCGCACCTCACGTGCGCTTGAGGTCAAGTGAGACGGGGCCCTTGCCCTCACGTGCGCGTGAGGTCCTACCGTCGGGACGTTCACCTCTCACCTCGACCGGAGGACCCGATGACTCGACGGTGGATCACGATCTGTCTCATGCTCGCGTCAATGCCCGCGTCGGCGTACGCACAGCGCGCTGCCACGCAACAGACCAGCGTTAGGCCGAGCAGCGCCGCAAACGCCACGGACTCGACGACGATCAAGGATCGGGCGGCCTTCCTGTGGTTCGTCCGCTACGAGCGCACCACGCTCACCGAAACGGCGGAGGCCATGCCGGCCGACAAGTACGGCTTCGCGCCGCGCGATGGTGCGTTCGCCAACGTCCGGACATTCAGTCGCCAGGTCAAGCATCTCGCCGCCACGAACTACATCCTCGCCGCCGCGGCGCTCGGCGAGCAGCCACCCGCGGACGCCGGTGACGAGCAAGGGCCCGACAGCGTGATCACGAAGGCGCAGCACATTGGTTACCTGAGCGGCTCGTACGACGCGCTCGAGCGCGCGGCGCGCGCAATCGGCGACACGCGCCCCATGGTTGGATCGTCACCGATCTCACCCTTCCAGGGCGGGTCGGCCACGCGCATCGCACTCATCTCCGAAGCGCTGACGCACGCCTACGATCACTACGGACAGATGGTGGTGTACCTGCGGATGAACGGCGTGGTGCCCCCAGCGAGTCGACGATGAGCGACCGACGCGTGGCTTCAGGTCGCGGCGGCCGCCCATTCTCCCGCCGGTTTGAAAGGCCAACGCCGAGCGCTGGGACGTGACCGGACGCGCGCGAGCGCTGAGCAACCGCCCGTCCTCCTCGTCGCCGCGACGTTCAAGTCGGACCAGGACAGCCTCGTCGCAGCACTCCGCCAGTCGCGGGCGCGCCACGTGACAGCCCTCGCGTGGCCGACGGACCACTCCTTCTCCAACCGGCGGATCGCGCTCGCGGAGACGGTCGTCGGCTGGCTACGTTCATGCTGGCTCTAGACGCGGACGCCCGAGCGCCCCGCACGGGACAAAGGCGCGCACGCGCGCCTAACGACTCAGTGCAGATGAACTCGGGCGTTAGGCGCGACGGACTCTTACCGACGTACCATGCTGGAACTGTCTGCGGTAACCGAGCAATTCAAAGCCTATATCGCCGGTGCGTCGTCGCGCGCTCAACTCGAGTTCTGGATCGCGGACCAGGTTTTGGCGGTCATGCCTACCCTTTCTGTCGCGCCTGTACCGGCGTCGCCCGACCGCATCTTGGCGTACCGGTTAGGCGAGGCGTTCTGCGCGCTTCAGGCGGACGACGAGGAGGCAGCCCACTTCGCCAGCCGAATCATCGGTTGTCTGGATCAGGTACCGGATGTCGACGGCGTTCACGACATCCTTCCGCTCATCCGACAGCACGAGGCATTCTCAGTCCTGATCTCCAAACATGCGCGCGGACTTATCAGCCGCAGTGGCTTCAAATCCGTCGTCAAGAAGCGATTTACCTTTGACAGTGTCCGCCCATGGCTGGAGGCGGCATCTCTGGAGCAGTTAGTCCGCCTCACAGAGCTCATCGAACGCGAGGACTTCGTCAGTCTCCGGTCACTTCTCGCGCTCCCGCCGGCCTAACGACCGCTGGAAAGCGCATGATCAATCGACCTTCAACGCGTCGACCGGGGCCGCCGCTGCCGCGCGTCGCGCTGGCACCCAGCTCGCCACGAGCGCCGTGAGCACGAGCATCGCGACCGCGACGCTCAGCGACGTCGGGTCGACGGCGCTCACGCCAAAGAGCTGGCTGCGAATGAGCCGCGCGGCCCCGACACCGACCGGGAGGCCGATGCCGATGCCGATCACGGTAATCGTCAGCGCCTCACGCAACACCATCCCCGTCACCGACGCCGACGAAGCGCCCAGCGCCATGCGCAGCCCGAACTCACTGGTGCGCCGAGTCGTCGCGTACGACGTGACGCCGTAGAGCCCGAGCGCGGCAAGGAGGAGCGTGACGAGGCCGAACGCGAGCGTCATGTTCGTGAGCAGCAGGCTCTCGTGGACCGATGCGCGCAGCCGCTGCGTGAGCGGCTGTAGCTCCAAAGGCACGGCGGCGTCGACGCTGCGTAGCGCCGTGCGCAGCGGCTCGAGCGAACGCGCGGGGTCGGCGCTCGTGCGGACGATCAGCTGGAATTGCGGCCCAGGGTGCTCGCCGGGCGCTTGCGCCACGTAAATGCTTCGCACCGGGGCCGAGCGCACATCTCGCTCCTCCAGATCTCGCACGACACCGACGACCGCGTAGACGACGCTGTCCACCGTGATCAGCTGGCCAATGGGATCGCGGTTCGTGAACCAGGCGCGCGCCATCGTCGCATCGATGATCGCATGGTGCACACCTGGTCGTTCATCCGTCGCGTCGAAATCGCGGCCGCTTAAGAGAGCAGCACCGGTTGCTCTCACGTAGCCCGCGCCAACGCGATTGGCGAAGATCGACGACTCGGCGTCTGACCTCATGACGACGCCCGGGATCTCGATGTTGACCAGCGAAATCCCGCCACTCAGCAGTCCGTTATGCGAGTAGCTCGTGGCCACCACACCTGGCACCTGCATCGCTCGCCGCTCGAGGCCCAAGCGGTATTGCTGGAGACGATCCCCCACGTAATTCGTATTTCCGAGGTGGATATCCACGACGATGACGTGGTCGCGGTCGAAGCCCAGATCGGCGCTCAACAGCCGACGCGCGCTCTGCACCAGCAGTCCGGCGCCCACCAGCAGCAACGTCGAGAGCGCGATCTGCGCGGCGACGAGCGACTTCCCCAATCGCCCGCGGACGCCCACCAGGCCGCGCCCCTGCGCGCGCAGCATGGTCGCGGCGTCGAGGCGCGTCGCGTGCACGGCGGGGACGAGGCCGAACAGGAGCACCGAGAGCACCGTGACGCCGGTCGTGAAGACTCGCACGCGAGCGTCCGCGTGCACATCGAGGAACGTGACCGAATCGGCGAGCGCGAGCAGCGCGGACGTGCCCCACGTGCTCGCGAGCAGTCCAAGAGCCGCGGCGGCGACGCCGATCACCGCGCTTTCGGTCAGGAGCTGCGCGATCAGTCGGCGGCGTGCGGCGCCTAACGCCATCCGCACCGTCAGCTCGCGTCCCCGCGCCACCGCTCGGGCGAGCGTCAAGTTGGCCAGGTTCGCGCAGACGACGAGGGTGAGCAGCGAGACCGCCGCCATGAGAATGCCGAGCGCCGACGCATACGCGACGCGCTGCGACGAGAACCCGCGCTCACCGGATTCCACACGCACCGGATCGGTCTCGAGCTCACGATTGAAGTCGATGAGCTCTTGCCCGGCGAGATGGCTGCGCACCGCGTTCAGCGTGACCGTCGTGATCTCCGCGCGTGCACGAACGAGTGCCACGCCGGGCGCCAATCGCCCCATCATCTGAAGCCATGAGGCCGTCCGGTCGTCGAGGAGCGTCTGGCTGTGCGGCAGACGCGGCACGACGGACATCGGAAGCCAGAGGTCGGTGCTCTCTCCCACGATGTCACCCGTGAAACTCCGCGGCCCGATGCCGACGACCGTCACCGGCACGCCACTCAGTTGGACTGTGCTTCCCACCACCGAGCGCTCGCCGCCGAACCGGCGTTGCCAGTAGGCGTAACTGAGCACCGCCACCGGATCCGCGCTGGCGCGATCGTCGTCGCCCGTGAACGTCCGCCCCGCGAACGCGCGAAGCTCGAGTACCGAGAAGAAGCTCCCGGATACGGCGCGCGCGTTAGGGTGCTCCACTGTGGCGGTGTCGGCGCCTGGCGCGGCAAGGTCGACGTTCAACGCGCCCGAGGCGTAGAGGCCCGAGAGGACATGACTGCCGTCTCTCACGTCTTTGTACAGCAGGTACGACACGTAATCGATCTTCGGCGGCCCAAACCAATTCCAACCGACCTTCGCGGGATCGCCGATGATTGCGAGTCGCTCGGGATGTGGGACCGGCAGCGGCCGGAAGACGAGCGCGTCGAAGAGAGCGTAGATCGTCGTCGTCGCTCCAATGCCGAGCGCCAGCGTGAGGATGACGGTCACGGCGAACGACGGCTGGCGTCGAAGCGAGCGCACGGCATAGCGCGCGTCCTGGACGCCGAGGGCCAACGGCTCGGGGCTGATTTTCACAGAGGATCCTCAGCGGTGTTTGACGCTCTGCTAAGGAAGGACCGTGCCTGCTCGCGGCCGGTGCAAGTCAATGTGTGGAAACGATTTGATCGGCGACGTATCTGGCACGTACTGCTCCGGTCGTCCGGATATGGGACGGGGCGTCGCGATATCGGCCGGGCGGAACCTGGCAACCCAATCTGGTTCGCTGGCACCTAACGAGGAATTGTAGCTTGGGCGGCAGCGGCTGCGGAGGCATTGCGGTGGACCGCCCTCATCTTCACGTTCTCTCATCCACTGCTGCGCCTGCCGTCCTTACGTCGAGTCTCGGAGCTTCCCATGCGCGCGTTGAGACTTTCCGCAGCTGTCGCTCTGGTAACGATCCCGTTGATAATCTCGGCCTGTAACGACAAGACCCCGGCTCGGGCGCCGAAGCCCGGCGCGACGGCAGACGCCTGGACGGACCCATCGTCGCATCAGTCCCGGTTCGTTCGGGTCAATGGGGTTTCGCTCAACGTGCTCGATTGGGGCGGCACGGGAGATGGCCTGGTGCTGATCCACGGCATGGGCGACTCGCCCCACTCGTTCGACGAGCTGGCGCCCGTGCTCACCAGTGGGCACCACGTCATTGCGTATGCCCGTCGGGGCCATGGGCAATCGGATCATCCGCCGGCGGGTCCGTACGACAACGAAACGCTGGCCGAAGATCTCCGCCAGCTGCTGGACAGCCTCGGCATCAACCGCGCGGTCCTTGGCGGCTGGTCCATGGGAGGCAACGAGATCACCCGTTTCGCCGAGCGCTACCCCGATCGAGTCGCTGGGCTCATCTACTTTGACGCCGGCTACGACTGGTCCGACAGCGTCGTGGTCCGCCTCTTCGGCAATTTCCCGATGCAGTTCTCGCCACCTCCCGCAGACCTGGCATCGTTCTCGGCCTATCGAGGGTGGTGGGTCCGATGGATGTGGGCGAGCGGGGCCCCCACGGCGAGTGCCGAGGCGGAGGTCCGAGACATCAGTCGCGCTGACAGTGCGGGTACCATCTCCCAGCCGACCGACGCGGTGCTCGATCAGATGTTCAAGAGTCTCACCGGCTATCACCGGGACTACGCCAAGGTGAAGGCCCCTGTCCTGGCGCTCTACGCGGAACGGTTCGTCCCAAACCAGCTGCCTGACTCGGTGCGCGGCAAGGTGGATGCCTGGAACGAGGAGTTCAAGGCATTCCAGGGTGCCAGCATCGCGCGACTCCGACGGGAACTTCGCGCATCGCCTGATATTCACGTACTGCACGAGACCAACCACGTGAGCTTTACGATGGCCCCGCGGGACACTATGGTCGCGCTGATCAAGGCCTTTCTCGCGAAACCGCCAGCCGCCTCCGGGCGCTGATCCGATCCCGAGATTCTCGCCGCGATGGGGGCCTAGAAGGATCTCCGGTCGATGGCCGCGTTAGGCTTCCATTGCTCTCCTTTTTCCAGCCCGCAAATGCCGCAACCCATCACACTTACTGCGCGCCTCTACGAGCATATCGAGCCCCTCGATCGCGGGGGTCGATATGAAGACGTTCTTGATAGCGCCCTCCGCGAGGCAAGCCTGGGGGAGGTCACTGGGGGCGGCTCCCAGCTCGGGGATCACGGAGAGATCGAATTCGTCGACATCGAGATTACCGTAAACAATCTCGACCGTGCGTTGCCTGTGATCATTGACACCTTGGAGCGATCTGGCGCGCCCGTGGGATCACAGGTGCTGGGCACACACGACGTAACCCGAGAATTTGGGAAGCAGCAGTCAGTTGCCGTGTACCTCGACGGGATCACGCTGCCGGACGAGGTCTATGCAAACCTGGACTTTGATGACCTGGTCGACAAACTCACGACTGCCGCGGGGGCTGACAGCTATCACGGATGCTGGCAGGGTGCTGAAGAAACGGGGCTGTTCTTCTTCGGAGCGAGTGCGGAAGCAATCTTCGCGAGACTCGAGGCCGTGCTCCAGCAGGTGCCGATTGGGCAGAACGCTCGCGTTGTCATCCGCCAGGCGCCCGACGTTTCGCTCCATCGGACGGTCCGCATGCCACGCCAGTAGCTCCGGCCGGCCTAACGAACGTTTCTCCACAGCTCAATGCGCAAATCACCTGCGGCCGCCAATCCGGACGCATATGTCGCTGGCCTTTCCGGCTGGCAGCAGGCGTGTGTCACGACGCTCCGAAAGGCTGTTCGATCCGTCGACGGCCTCGAGGAGAGAATCAAGTGGGGCCACCTGGTCTATCTCAGCAAGGGCCCCGTCCTGCTGGTGCGTGCCGAAGACGACCGCGTCCTGCTCGGCTTCTGGCGCGGTCAGCGGCTGATTGAGCTCGAGCCGCGACTGCGACCGGGTGGCAAGTACGAGATGGCAACTATCGAGTTTCGTGAAAGCGCTGCTGTTCGACCGGCGACAGTGCGTCGATTGGCCGCCCAGGCCGTGGCTCTCAACGACGCGTTAGGCAACCCGGCGCGTATCGCGAAGCCTGGCAGATCGAAGGCCAGCAAACGCTCAAAGAAATGACCCGGGTTCGCTGAGCGCGGAGAACACCAGGAGAAGAGCACACGATCCGCCGACCCCGTCAGGCTTGGTTCGCTCGCACCTAACGAGGAGTTGTAGCTTGGGCGGCAGCGGGTGCGGAGGCATTGCGCTTGACCGCCCTGATCCCCACGTTCTGTCATCCATCGCTGCGCCTTCCGAAAACGCGCCCTTCCTGATCCGCGAGGCCCCGCCGATGACCGACCAGCTCTCCCGTCGCACCTTCGCCAAACTCGCGGGTGCCGCCGCACTCGGCGCCTCGAATGTTCCCCTTGTCGCGCAGGCCGCCCAGGCCGCGACGCTCCCGGCCCAGGCGGCGCGCTCGTTCCCGACCGGCTTCCTCTGGGGGACCGCAACCGCGTCCTATCAGGTCGAGGGCGCCGTCGCCGAAGACGGACGCCTGCCGTCCATCTGGGACACCTTCTCCCACACGCCGGGCAAAGTCGCCAACAACGCCACCGGTGATGTCGCCGACGACCACTACCATCGCTACAAGGGCGACGTCCAGCTCATGAAAGCGCTCGGCGTCAAGGCATACAGATTCTCGATCGCATGGCCGCGGGTGTTCCCCAATGGAAGCGGCGCGCCTAACGCCAAGGGCCTCGACTTCTACAACCGCCTCGTGGACGAGCTGTTGGCCAACGGCATCGAGCCCTTCGCCACGCTCTACCACTGGGACTTGCCGCAGGCGCTCCAGGATCGGGGCGGCGGCTGGGAGTCGCGCGAGACGTCCCACGCATTCGGGAAGTACGCCGGCTACGTCGCCCAGCCGCGCTCTGGAGGTACGGCCGCGGCTGAACTCCAGCGCGTCAGGCGCCGTCAGCCTCCACTCCGCGTACCAATCCGTGCCACGACCACGTCGGAATCCGCAAACCGCTTGGCACATCGTCCGCCGAGTGATGGTAGCGAGCCATCGTGGTCGTGGTTGCCCACGCGAAGTAATCGTGCAGCACGCGGTGGAGTTGTTGATCGCGTGCAAGGCCGACGTCTTCCAGCGCCTGATCGAAACACGCGATCGCACGCTGGTCCATCTCCTCGTGCACCCCGTTGCCGCTGTGAATTCGCACGACGGAAGTCTCATCACCGTACCGCTCCGAGTACGTCGCCGGCCCGCCGAGTGCCTCGGCCCAGTACGCGGCCAGGCGCTCGGTGTGTTGCGGATCGTACCCGTGGCTGAACGCATGGCTCACCACTTCGTCCGCGAGCACTCGCGTGTGCCACGCGTTGGCCAACCTGAGGACCCCGTCGCCACCGCCTAACGCGTCGTAGATCGTCGGCATGATTCCATCCATCTCCATCTTAGTAGTGGTCACACCACGTCGAAACAACGCCGGCCCCACCGCCGCCTGTTACGGTCAAGCGTCGGATCGAATAGCCTGCTGCAGCTGACGCACGAAATCCTGGAGCTCGGTCGCGTTCAGGTCGGACGCCACCCAGTACGTGTACTCGGGCGTGCTCCAATGTCGCAGGTGATAGCCCTGGCGGTCGCGCATGTCAGGTACATTGCCCTGCCCGGGGATTGCGGGCCACACGAACACGTTGATCAGGTGCTGGCGCCGGCCGTAAGCGAGCACTGCGACCGATCGCCCATTGACGTAATCGAGCCGGCCTCCCAGCAGCGGATAGCCCCGCGCGGCCAGGTCGTGCACCGGGGGTGAGAAGTCGAGCTTGCCGTTGAACCATGGCTTAACCGTGTGCTGGTCCGACGATGGCACGTCGGTGAGGTGGCCCGGCATGAGCGAGCGGATATGACTCGCGAGCACCGCATCGGCGA
>Ga0075434_100003524_pt1 | contig 13977 bp, 17 predicted proteins | sample RhiMethybrSRZTD3_FD_75298 | JGI IMG/M metagenome (GOLD analysis project Ga0075434, IMG submission 75298) | Populus rhizosphere microbial communities from Tennessee, USA - Rhizosphere MetaG P. TD hybrid SRZTD3 | ecosystem: Host-associated > Plants > Roots > Rhizosphere > Soil | place: USA... | reverse complement strand
GCGGCAAGCTGCGCGGGCTGGGCCTGGGCAGCTACATGGAAGTCACCGCGCCGCCCAACAAGGAGATGGGCGGGGTGCGCTTCGAAGGCGACAAAGGCATCACTTTCATCACCGGCACGCTCGACTACGGGCAGGGGCACGCCTCGCCGTTCGCGCAGGTGATTTCCTCGAAGCTCGGAATCCCGTTCGACAAGATCACGCTCGAGCAGAGCGACTCGGACCTGCTCCTCTTCGGCGCGGGCACCGGCGGCTCGCGCACGATGATGATGAGCGGCGCGGCGATCGCGCAGGTTTCGGACCTGATTTTGAAAAAAGCCAAGCCCATGGCGGCCGAGGCGCTGGAAGCCGCCGAGGTCGACATCGAGTGGCGCGACGGGAAGTTCGTGGTGACCGGGACCGATCGCGCCATCTCCCTCCTCGAGCTAGCCATCAAGAACCCCGGCAGGCTCGACACGATGCACGTGACGGAGGTCATTCCCTCGGCCTTCCCCAACGGCTGCCACGTGTGCGAGGTCGAGATCGACCCCGACACGGGAAGGGCCGAGGTGGCGCGCTACGGCTCGGTGAACGACTTCGGCACGGTGGTGAACCCGCTGATGGTCGAGGGGCAGGTCCACGGCGGCGTGGTGCAAGGCATGGGCCAGTGCTTCATGGAGGCCGCGCGCTACGACGAGGAGGGGCAGCTCCTCACCGGCTCGTTCATGGACTACGCGCTGCCGCGCGCCGAGGACTTCGCCGCGGTGCCGACCTGGCAGAGCCACCCGGTGCCCGCGACCACCAATCCCCTCGGCGTGAAGGGCTGCGGCGAGGCGGGCTGCGCCGGCTCGATGACCTCGGTGATGAACGCGATCGTCGATGCGCTGCGCCCGCTCGGCATCAACCACTTCGACATGCCGGCGAGCCCGGAGCGCCTGTGGCGCGCGATCCGGAATCGGGGTCAGGCACCGAATTCCGGCTCGAGCAGCTGAAGGAAATCGGTGCCTGACCCCGAATTCGCTTTCCCGCGAGGCGATCAACGAGCTGCCGATCCGGCGCTACGCGGGCGAGGTGCGCCTGGTCGCGACGCACGCGGACGCGGAGCGGGCGGCGGCGGACTTCGCCGCCGAGCGCGTGGTGGGGTTCGACACCGAGACGCGCCCCTCCTTCCGCGCGGGCGAGCGCCATCCGCCGGCGCTCGCGCAGGTGGCGACGGCGCGCGCGGTGTACCTCTTCCGGCTGCAGCGCATGGATTTCTCCGCGACGCTCGGCCCGCTCCTCTCCTCCGCGCGCACGGTCAAGGCGGGCGTCGGCCTCGCCGACGACCTGCGCCAGCTCGCCACCGCGTTCGCCTTCACGCCGGCGGCGCTCGTCGACCTGGGCGCCGCGGCGCGCCGCCGCGGGATGGACAAGTCGGGCGTGCGCGCGCTCGCGGCGCTCTTCCTCGGCTTTCGCATCCCCAAGGGCGCGAAGACCTCGAACTGGGCGGCGCGCGAGCTCTCGGCCCAGCAGATCGCCTACGCGGCGACCGACGCGTGGGCCTGCCGCGAGCTCTACCTCAAGTTCGAGGAACTGAATTTGTTCAGCCCAGGAGAAGTCCCATGATCCACGTCATCGCCGTCCTCACCGCCAAGCCCGGACAGCGCGCGAGGCTGCTCGAGGCGTTCCGCGCCAACCTCGCGGCGGTACGCGCGGAGAAGGGCTGCATCGAGTACGGGCCGGCCGTCGATGCCGAAACGGCGCTGCGCTTCCAGGCCCGGCACGGCGCGGACACCGTCGTCGTGGTCGAGAAGTGGGACAGCGTCGCCGCGCTCGAGGCGCACGCCGCCGCGCCGCACATGGCCGCGTTCGGCGCGAAGACGAAGGAGCTCGTCGCGAGCCGGGTGATCCACATCCTCTCGCCCGCCTGACGCAGGTCAAATGTCGTTGATATAGCGATTGACGCGCATCCTCCGAGTGCTAGCCTGTAGACGGGCTCGCGAAGGCCGCCAAAGAGGAGTGGCACGGCAGCAGTCACGGGATTCCCGGCCACCTGTCGGGATACCGGGCCTGGCGATCCCAGAGCGGCAATCGCCGCGATAGAAGCGAGGCGCCCATCTAGGCGCCGCCCGAGAGAGAAATCGGGCATCAAGGCCCCGCCGTGCGCGGGGCCTTGTCTTTACATCTGGCGGTAAACCGTCCTGCAGGCTTCTAGGTTGGCCGGGATGTCGAGCGGCTTGATGCAGCGCCGCGCGAACTCGGCCTTGCGCTTCTCCTGCTCGGCGATCTCGGCGCGGCGCTTCGCCTCGCGCTCCTGGAGGCGCTTCTCTGCCGTCATTTTCGGCTGCGGCTCGTCGCCCTGCGCGTGGCCCGCGACCAGCAGCACCGCCAGGACCATCGCCGCCGAGGCCACCACGGTGGAGAGTTGCATGCGGCAAGTCTTGCAGTGTTTTACGCGCGGCTCACGGCACTCGGTCACGCGGCGGGCAGTCTTTTGCCGCCGGTGAGGAATCCTTCCTAAAATCGGGGTCAGAGCCCTAATTCCTTTCAGCTTCGCGTCGCAGGAAATAGGGCTCTGACCCCGATTTTCGGAGGAGCCATGGCCATTTATCTCAAGCGCCGGATTGCGCAGGAAGTCACGGACGAGCTCGAGCGCAAGGTGCGCGAGACCGTCGAGGGCATCCTCGCCGACGTGAAGAAGCGCGGCGACGCGGCGGTGCGCGACTGCTCGCTCAAGTTCGACAAGTGGGAGCCCAAGCGGCTTTCGCCGTCCGACATAAAAAGCATTTTGGGGAAAGTGCCCCAAGCCACCCTCGACGACATCGAGTTCGCCCAGGCGCAGATCCGCAACTTCGCCCGGCAGCAGAAGGCGGCGCTCGGCGACATCGAGGTCGAGACGATGCCCGGCGTGCGGCTCGGCCACAGGAACATCCCGGTCGAGAGCGTCGGCTGCTACGTCCCCGGCGGGCGCTACCCGATGGTCGCCTCGGCGCACATGAGCATCGTCACCGCGCGCACCGCGGGCGTGGCGCGCATCGTGGCGTGCACGCCGCCCAACCAGGGCGCGCCGCATGCCGAGACCATCGCCGCGATGGCGCTCGGCGGCGCCGACGAGATCTGGGTGCTGGGCGGGGTGCAGGCGATCGCGGCGATGGGCCTGGGCACCGGAATGATCCGGCCGGTCGACATGCTCTGCGGCCCGGGCAACGCCTACGTGGCGGAAGCCAAGCGCCAGCTCTTCGGCCGCGTCGGCATCGACCTCCTCGCCGGCCCGACCGAGATCCTGGTGATCGCCGACGAGAGCGCCGACGTCGAGATGATCGCGACCGACCTCCTCGGCCAGGCCGAGCACGGGCCCACCAGCCCCGCGATCCTGATTTCCACCTCCAGGAAGCTCGCCGAGGCATTGCCGGCGGAGATCGAAAGGCAATTGAAAGTGCTGCCCACCGCCGACGTCGCCGGCGTCGCCTGGCGCGACTACGGCGAGATCATCGTGGTGGACTCGCGCGAAGAGGCGGTGAAGGAAGCCGATCGCGTCGCCGCCGAGCACGTCGAGGTGCTGTGCGAGAGCCCGAGGTACTTCCTCGAGAAGATGCGCAACTACGGCGCCCTCTTCCTCGGGCCCGAGACCAACGTCTCCTACGGCGACAAGGTGATCGGCACCAACCACACGCTGCCGACGCTCGGCGCGGCGCGCTACACCGGCGGCCTGTGGGTGGGCAAGTTCCTGAAGACCTGCACCTACCAGGAGATCACGCCCGAGGCGGCGGTGAAGGTGGGCGAATACTGCTCGCGGCTGTGCGCGATCGAGCGCTTCTGGGGCCACAAGGAGCAGGCCGACCTGCGCCTGCGCCGCTACGGCGGCCAGAACGTCGGCCTCGGCGCGCGCAAGGAAACGGCGCCCGCCAAATAGCTTGGTCAACTTCCGCCTCGACGGTCGGATCGCCCTCGTCACCGGCGCCGGCCGCGGCATCGGCCGCGCCTGCGCGGTGGCGCTCGCCGAAGCCGGCGCCGAGGTCTGGCTCGCGGCGCGCACGAAGAGCGAGCTCGAGGACGCGGCGCGCGAGGCGGGCGGCAAGCCCGTGGTGTGCGACGTCACCGACTCGAAGGCGCTGAGGACGGTGATCGCCGGGCTGCCGGGCCTGGACATCCTCGTCAACAACGCCGGCAGCAACATCCCCGAGCCGTTCGTCGAGGTGAGCGAGGAGCACCTCGACCGGCTGATGGACCTCAACGTGCGCGCGGCGTTCCTTGCCGCCCAGGCGGCCGCAAGGAAAATGATCGAGCGCAAAAGCAGGGGCGTGATCATCAACATGTCGTCGCAGATGGGGCACGTCGGCGCGGTCAACCGCTCGGTCTACTGCATGACCAAGCACGCGCTCGAGGGGCTCACCAAGGCGATGGCGCTCGAGCTCGCGCCGCACGGCATCCGCGTGGTCTCGGTCGCGCCGACCTTCGTCGAGACCCCGCTCTACCGGCAGATGGCCGAGGAGAAGCCGGGCTTCGCGCAATGGGTGAAGGAGCGCATTCCGCAGGGCAGCGTCGGCAAGGCCGAGGACGTGGCGGCGGCGGTGGTGTTCGCCGCCTCGCCCGCGGCAAGGCTCGTCACCGGCACGAGCCTCCTCGTCGACGGCGGCTGGACGGCTCAGTAGAGGAGGACGAGCTCCGGCGCGCGGCCGCGCTCGGCGAAGACGATGGCGTTCTGCTCGAAGAGCCGGCCGAGCGCGACGGCGTTCTCGCGATAGATGCCGATCACCAGCAGGCTCGCCTCGGCGGGCCATTCGCCGCGCGGGTCGCGGCCCTCGCCCAGGTAGCAGGGGTAGCCCGCGGCGGCGACCAGATCGCGCAGCGCCGAGAGCGCGGCGGCGTTGCCGGCGTCGCCGCGGCGCTCGCCGCGCGGATTGGCGGCGGTGACGAAGGCCGCGCTGCCGGCGCTGTGGAAGTCAAGCAATTCGTCGAGCTCGGGCGAGCGCCGGCCGATCCTCAGCACCATGTCGCGCTCGGCGAACGCGACGTATTCCGCATTTTCGTAGGCGGCGACGACCTCGGGCGAAAGCGGCATGCGGCATACTATCGAAACCATGGCACTTAAATATGCCGCAGCGCTGCTGATCCTCCTGTCCGGGAGCGCCTACGCGGCCGACGACCTCGAGGCGGTGTACGCAAAGCTGCACGCGGCGGCGTTGGCGAAGAACGTCGACGAGATGATGAAGTACGCGACCGAGGCGCGCCGCAGCGAGCTCGAGACCCTGCCCGACAAGGAGCCGGTCATCGCGCTGATGACCGCGATGATGCCCAAGACCTACCGCGTCACCGGCAAGGCGTTCAGCCCCGACGGCAATGCGGCGCAGCTGCGCGCGAGCGGCATCAGCGGCATGGTCGGCATGGGCGAGCAGCTGATGTACGGCGTGATGGACTTCGCCAGGGAAAAGGGCGAGTGGAAGGTCGACAAGTGGTCCTGGTCGAGCGACCGGCCGCCGCCCGCGCCCGCGGGCTTCGTGCGCGCGCAGGAGCCGCGCGCCGCGGCGCCCCCGCCGAAAGCGGAGGAAGCGAAGCCGGTGCTGACGGTGGAGAAGTCGACCAAGCCCGCGCCCTGCGTGATCAAGCCGGTGATGACCGACGACGAGCTGCGCGCCTGCGGCGCGCGGGTCCAGTCCCAATAGCATGGCCCTCGAGCTCGAGCGCGAGACCACGGTCCTCTTCGCCGACATCCTCGGCGGCGCGGACGTGATCGCCAAGGCGGGCGACGCCGCCGCGGTGGGCGCGCTCGCCGGCTGCGTCGAGCACGTGCGCCGGGCCGCCCAGGGGTGCGGCGCGCGCGTCATCTCGCGCGCCGCCGACAAGATGATGGCGCTCATCGCCACGCCCGACGCCGCAGCCGACGCGGCGGCGGCGATGCACACCGCGATGGACACCTTCCCGATGGTGTCGGGCACCAAGCTCGCGCTGGGCATCGGCTTTCACTACGGGCCGGTGATCCAGAAGAGCAACGAGGAGGTGTTCGGCGACACGGTCAACCTCGCCGCGCGCCTGGTCGAGCTCGCCGGCAACGGCCAGATCATCACCACGCGCGACACCGTCTCGCACCTCTCGCCGCTCTACCGCGCGTGGATGCGCAAGCTCTACTCGATCGACATCAAGGGCCGCTCGGGGCAGGTGGCGCTGTGCGAGCTCGTCTGGCGCGGCGACGACAACGCGACCATCTTCGCGCGCAAGAAGCCGGCCGCGGGCGCCGCCCCGGCGGCGCCCAGCGCGCTGACGCTCGTCTACCGGGACAAGAAGCTCGTGCGCCGGCGCGACCGCGACACCGTGACCATCGGCCGCGAGGAGAGCTGCGGCATCCAGATCGCCGACGACGAGGCCTCGCGCGTGCACTGCACGATCGAGAAGCGCGGCGACAAGTTCGTGCTCATCGACCACAGCACCAACGGCACCTACGTCAAGACCGAGGGCACGCGCGACGACGTGCTGGTGCAGCGCGAGGAGTTCCTGCTCTCGGGCAAGGGCACCATCTGCTGCGGTCAGCCCTCCGTCGCGACCGCCGAGCAGGTGAAGTTCTCGCTGGAATAAATCGGGGTCAGGCACCGAATTGCGACGCGGAAGCCGGGGGAATCGGTGCCTGACCCCGATTTACCAGCCGCTGCCGCCGCCTCCCCCGCCGCCGCCGCCCGAGGATCCGCCGCCGCTGTCGCTCGAGAATCCGCCGCCGCTGGAGGAGGAGAAGCCCGAGCTCTGGCCCGGCGGCGTCGACGAGGCGCTGATCGACTCGCCGATCGTCGAGAACGAGTCGGCGAAGCGATAGGCCGAGCTCGATCCGTAGTCGCTCGTCGAGTACCAGGTCGAGACCGCCTGGGCGAGCGCGGCAAGGCCGAGCGCGCGCGCGAACCGGTCGGCCCAGGTCTTCTCCACGCCGAGCGCCACCGCGTAGGGCAGGAAGCGCGAGAACTCCTCCGCGGTCATTCTTTTCAGGTCGTCCTTCTCGGCCACGCCGAGGTACTGGCGCAGCCCCTGGATCTCGTCCTCGAGCTTGCGCCCGGCGACCGAGTACGCCGGCAGCCAGCGCTTGAAGAGCCCGAGGAGGACGAAGAGCACGACGCCGATGAAGACCGTCATCGGCAGCGACGCGTCGAGGAGGATCATCGCGCCGACGGTCGCGACGGCGAGGATCACGCCGAGCGCGAGCGAGCCGTGGTTCTTGCTGAAGGTCTTGTCGTAGTGCAGGACCTGCAGCTCGCGCTCGTGCGCCATGCGCGTCTGCTGCACCGTCTCGTCGAATTCGCCGCCGATGGTGCGCTCGCGCGAGGCGAGCGCCGCGACCGTGCGCTCGCCGGGCACGAGCTCGATCTTGCTGCCCGTCGGCTTGAGCTGGTAGCCCTTGCCGAGCTGCTTGATGGTCAGGTAGCCGCGGCTGCCCAGGCCGAGCAGCGCCGCGGCGAAGCAGCGGTCGTCGTAGCCCTGGCGGTCGATGAAGCGCACCGCGCCCGGGCCGATTCCCCGGGGCGCCTCGTAGCGCGGGAATCTCGGCCCTTCGCGCGGGTCGCGCCCGACGAGCAGCCAGCGCCACCACAGGAACGCGAGCGTGAGCGCGAGGCCGAGGAACCCGGCGGCGACGCCGCGGTTCTGCGCGAAGAACCAGCCGGCGCGCGTGCCCAGGGAAGGCTCGCTGATGATGCCCTTCGGGAAGCCGACCACGATCGTCATGCCGGTGTAGGGCGAGAAGGGCTGGGTCGAGCTGAAGCCCACCGCGCCGTCGCGCACGAGCTGCGTGTAGTCGCGCCCGCGCGCGCCCTGCGGCCCGGTGTATGCCTCGGCGCGCAACGCGTCCGCCGGCACCGGCTCGGGCAGCCGCACCTCGGCCGAGATATGGTCGAAGGCGAAGGTCCAGCCGTTGCCGTTCACGTTCCAGTACAGCTCGTCGTGGTCCGGGAAGTGGCCGATCTGCCGCGCGGTGCGGTAGGTGATGTCGTAGAGGTGCTCGCCGGGCCCGAGCATCACGTTGGCCTGGCCGATGCGGATGCGCACGCCGTTGGCGAGCCGCTCGAGCGCGTAGGGCTCGCGCGAGCCGTCGCGCTCGACCTCGAGCACCTCGAAGGGGACGTCGACGCGGTTGCCGAAGCGGTCGCGGTAGTCGGTCGGAAAGTCGCGCAGGATGCCGCGCCGGATCTCGCGCCCCTCGGCCTGCACCACGATGCGCTCGGTGACCGTCAGCACCCCGTCGGCGCGGATGCGGATCGTGCTGTGGAAATCGACCACCCGCTCCTGTGCCAGGGCAGGCAGCGCCAGCGCAGCGAGGATGAATAGCAGCGTCTTCACAGCGCGACCTTCACCGCTTCCCGATCGGTCGTCTCGAAGAACGGCATCGGCTGGAAGCCGAAGGGCCGCGCCACCAGCACGTCGGGGAAGGTCTCGCGGCGCGTGAGGTACTGCTTCACCGCGCCGTTGTAGAAGCGCCGCGCGTACTGCAGCGCGTCCTCGATGGCGACGAGCTCGGTGGAGAGCTGGCGGAAGTTCGCGTCGGCCTTGAGCGCGGGGTAGTTCTCCTGCAGCAGCACCACTTTGCCGAGCGCCTCGCCGAGCTGGCGCTCGTGGCCGAAGCGCTCGGCGAGCCTCGGCGCGGCGATCGCCGCGGCGCGCAGCTCGGCCACCGAGGTGAGCAGCGCCTTCTCGTGCGCGGCGTAGGCGCGCACCGCCTCGACCAGGCGCGGCACCAGGTCGGCGCGGCGCTTGAGCTGCACGTCGATGTCGGCGAAGCCCTGGCGCACCAGGTTGCGGTCGGCGACGAGGCGGTTGTAGAGCCACGCCGCCAGCGCGGCGAGCCCCACGACCACTAGCAGTGCCCACATCCCCGAAGACATTTCCCCTCCCCGGCAGAAGAATCGGGGTCAGAGCCCTATTTCGTCAACCGGCCGCCCCGACCGGTCGTTGTGCCGGCATGCCCAGGCTGCGGAGACTCGCCGTTCCCGACGTTGCGCTTCACGTCGTCCAGCGCGGCAACGATCGTCAGCCGTGCTTCAAGGCAGAGGGCGATTACCTCGTGTACCTGGCGTGCTTGCGCGAGCTCTCGGTGAAGGCCGGATGCGCGATCCATGCGTACTGCCTGATGACCAACCACGTCCATTTACTTCTGACCCCTGGGCGCGTAGACGCGTGCTCCGCACTCATGCGCAACCTCGGCCAGAGGTACATCGAGCGCAACCCCGTGCGCGCCGGCATGGTGGGCGCCCCGCTGTCATATCGCTGGTCGAGTCACGCTGGGAACGTGGGGGCCTTTGACGATCCTTTGCTCACGCCGCATACCGAGTACCTGGCACTCGCCGGTAAGGAAGGCGCGCGTAAAAGCGCTTATGGGTCGTTGTTCGACGTGCCGGACCCACCGGACTTTCTGGCCGCAGTACGAGACGCCACGCTGGGCGGCTTCGCGCTCACTAGCGAGGCGCTCAAGCCGCGAATTACCGCTCTGACGGGTCGGCGAGTCGAACGCGGCAAACCGGGCCGGCCCGCGGAAAGAGGGGCTGGCGCAGACCCGTCGACCGGGGAAATAGGGCTCTGACCCCGATTTAGGGTCGAGCGAGCAGGGCTTCGGCGAGCTCGAGGATGTCGTCGGGCCAGTACTCGATCGGCCGCGGCCGCAGGGCGCCGCACTCGGCGAGCGGCCGGCAGGCGAGGACGGGGTAGATCCAGCGCGCGGGGATCCGCTCCCGGCCGTGGAAGGCCCCGAGCAGCGCGCCCGCGATCGCGGCGTTGGTGTCGGTGTCGCCGCCGCAGCCGACGGTCTGGACGAGCGCTTCCTCGAATTCGTAGGTCTTCAGGCAATAGAACGCGTTCTGCAGCGCGAGCAGCACCCAGCCGGGGTGGGTGAAGAAGTCGCCCGGCGCGCTGCCCTTGGCGCCGCGCTTCACCGCCTCGTGCGCCGGGCCCTTGGAGTTGGCGAGCGCGGCCTCGATCATCTCGTCGCGGCTCGCCCCGCCGATGGCGGCGGCGATCGCCGCGCAGTAGGCGGCGCAGGCCTCGAGGCACGCCGGGTTCGAATGCGTGAGCGTCGAGTCGTCGCGCGCGGTGCGCGCCGCCCGCGACGGGTCGCCCGCGGCCCAGACGCCGATCGGCGAGACGCGCATCAGCGAGCCGTTCGACTCGCTGTCGGTCGTCATCTGGCCGAGCAGGCCGCGCTCGGTAGTCATGCCGACGTCGACCGGCCGCGAGGTGAGCCAGGCGCGGTAGGCGTCGAGCACGCGCTCGGCGTTGTAGCCGCCGTCGCGCACGATGCGGCGCGCGAGCGTGAGCGCCATCTCGCTGTCGTCGGTCGGCTGGCCGGCGATGGTGTGGTAGACGCCGCCGTCGCCGAGGTCGCGCAGGCCGCCGGGATAGAGCTGCGCGATCTCGACCGCGGGCTTTGCCTCGACGCGCGAGCCGAGGCTGTCGCCGATCACCTGGCCGAGGAGGCACCCCTGCGCGTGGACGAGCTGCTTGTCCTCCTTGCGCGGAAACCCGAGGTTGATCCTGGGCTCGCGCCGGGGCTCGTTTTCCAGGACAGCCCAGTCGAAGCGCGCGAGCTGCGCCGCGACCTGCGGGCTGCCGGCGAAGCATCCGGTCAGGCGCCGGGTCGGGTTGCCCTCGAGCCGAGCCTCGCGCCCCTCGCGGTCGAGCACCGCGCCGCCCGCGGCGCGCACCAGCGCGATCCCGGCGGCCACGTCGTACTCGTTGACCGGGTGCGTCGACACGGTGGCGACGCCGTCGCCCGCGGCGACGCGCGCCATCCGGTAGGCGACGCTCGGCATCGCCACGTAGCGCCCCGGCGCAAAGGCGCGCGAGAAGGTCTCGGGACGATGCGTCGACGAGGCCGTGGCCCAGACCAGGCTGCCGGGCTTGAGCACGCCTTTCGAGAGATCCACGTCCAGGGGCTTGCCGTTGCGCTGGATGGGCCCCGCGCCCTCGGCCCAGGCGATGGTGTCGGCGCCGCGGTCGGGCGCGTCGGGCGCGTGCACGATGCCCATCACCGGCACGCCCTCGCGCAGCAGCGCGACCGAGATCGCCGAGCCGCGGCGGCCGCCGGTGAACTCGAAGGTGCCGTCGTGCGGGTCGACGAGCCACACCCAGCCCGCGCGCGAGCCGGGCAGCACGTCGCATTCCTCGCCGCAGAACTGCGCCGGAACGAGCGCCTGCAGCGATTTCTGCAGCCGCTCCTCGATCTCGCGGTCGACCGGGCAGGAGCCGCGGCGGCCGCGCGGCCCCTGCGGCGCGTAGAACTCGGCGCGCAGGCGCTCGCCCTCGGCCTCCACGGCGGACACCGCCTCGCGCAGGGGCAACATTAGAATCGGCTCTTTGGAAAGGCGAAGGGTGCCATGGACAGCATTAAAACGGCCAGCGGCCTCGTGATCGAGGAATTAATCGTGGGTAGTGGCGAGGCCGCAACGGCCGGCCGGCGCGTTAGCGTGCATTACACCGGCTGGCTCACCGACGGAAAGAAGTTCGATTCCAGCAAGGACCGCGGCGAGGCGTTCGACTTCCCGCTCGGCCGCGGCCAGGTGATCCGCGGCTGGGACGAGGGCGTCGCCGGGATGAAGGTGGGCGGCAAGCGGAAGCTCACCATCCCGTCCAACCTCGCCTACGGCACGCGCGGCGCGGGCGGCGTGATCCCGCCGAACGCGACCCTCGTGTTCGAGGTCGAGCTGCTCGCGCTGAAGTAGGAAATCGGGGTCAGGCACCCAATTCCGGCGGCGCGCAGCTAGAGGAAATCGGTGCCTGACCCCGATTTCCGCCGGAGCGCCTTGATACCGCCGCGGCGGCGCTTCTCGTCGAGGCGGCGCCGCTTCGAGGCGCGCGTCGGGCGCGTCGCATGGCGCTTCTTCGGGATATGCGCCACGGCGGCGACGAGCGAGTTGAGGCGCGCGAGCGCTTCCGCCCGGTTCATCTCCAGGCTGCGGTGGCCCTGCGCCTTGATCACGATCACGCCGGTGCGGCTGACGCGCGCATCGCCCCAGCGCAGCAGGCGCTCCTTGAGATCCTCGGGCAGCGACGAGCGGCGGATGTCGAAGCGCAGGTGCACCGCGTTCGACACCTTGTTGACGTTCTGGCCGCCGGCGCCTTGCGCGCGCACGGCGGTGAGCTCGATCTCCTGCTCGGGGATCGCGATCGAGGGCGGCGGCTCAGCCATGCAGCCGCGACCTTACCCTAATAGCGGCTCGGGGGCGTCGAGAGGGTAGACGGGCGCGTGGCGCCCGTGCCCGCGCGGCGCCGGTCGGCGTCGCGCGGGTCGGGAACGCTGCTCGAAGTGCGGTCGCCGTCGACCCGGATCGGCTCGCTCGCCAGGTCGCTGGGACTCGGCGTGCGGTCTTCCGGCGCCTGGCCCTGCGGCCCGTCGAGCCCGCGGTCCTTCCGCAGGTCGCTCGGCGAGGGCACCGGCTCCTTGATCGGCGCCATGTCGGCGGCGAGCGCCGGCATGGCGAGCCCGAGCAGGGCGGCGAGGAAAAAGCTACTGCTTCTTCTCATCCTTGGGCGTCTCGGTGCCGCCCGAGACCGTGGCCTTCGGCGTGGTTACGGTCGCGCCGGTGGCGGCGTTCTTGTCCTTCGCCTTGCCCTTCGCCTGGCGCTTGTGCTTGCCCTTGTTCATGTGCTCGCGGCCCTGCGCGTCGGTGGTGACGTTCGGGTTCGCGGTCGGGCCGGCCTTGGTGCTCTCGGTCGTGGTGCTGGTGGTCGCGCCCGTCGACGCGCCGCCGGTGGTGCCGGTGGTGCCGGCGTTCGCCTTGACGTCGCCCTGGGCCTTCACGCCGGCCTTGGCGTCGGTGCTCGCCTGGGCCGCGGCGAGCTGGCTGAACGAGGCGACAAGCAGGCCGCAGAGAAGAGCAGGTAAGAACTTGCGCATTCGGGTCTCCGGAAAAATTGGGGATTGCAGTCTTCCCGATCGCAATGTGCGTGCCAATCGCCCCTTGGGGCTATGGGGAACGGGATTTGCAGGTTTCCGTGTAAAGGAGCCGCTCCATGCGTACTACTCTCGTAGCTTTTCTTCTTGCAGTCCTCGCTATCCCCGTGATGGCCCAGCAGGCGCCTACCCCTAAGGCGCCCGGCGCCCAGGCGCCGCAAAAAGCCGAAGAGGACGCCAAGGCGAAGGCACGGATTCGCGTCGACGGCGCGGCGGGCGGTACCGCGCCCGTGCCGCCGGAAGCTCGCAAGGCGGTTGGCGCCGGCGCCGGACCGCACAAGCGCGACCACCTGCCCAGCCCTTCAAAGCTGCCGCGCGACGAGCCGGTCGAGCAGAAATAGGAAATCGGGGTCAGGCACCGAATTCCGGCGGCGCGCAGCTACGGGAAATCGGTGCCTGACCCCGATTTCCTAGCGGCTGACGCGGTTTCGGCCGGCCTGCTTGGCGCGGTAGAGCGCTTCGTCGGCGGCCTTGAGCACCTGGTGGGGCGTGCGCAGCTTCTCGGTTGGCGCGGCAAGGCCGATCGACACCGTCACCGATAGCACTTTCTCCGGCGGCTCGGCGCCGCCGCGCAGCTTCGCGCCCTCCTCCGCCTGCTTCGGCCGGCCGGCGCCGCGCACCGCCATGCGGTAGGTCTCGATCGAGCCGCGGATCGCCTCGAGCGACTGCTCGGCGTCGCGCATCCGCGTCTCGGGGAAGAGCACGCTGAACTCCTCGCCGCCGTAGCGGTAGGCGGTGCCGCCCTCGACCTCGGCGAGGCGCCGGCCGACGAGCTTCAGCACCTGGTCGCCGACGTCGTGGCCGTGCGTGTCGTTGAATTTCTTGAAGTGGTCGACGTCCACCATCGCCACCACGTAGCGGCTGGCGAGGCTCCTCAGGCGCTCCTCGAGCGCGCGCCGGCCCGGCAATCCGGTGAGCTGGTCGCGGAACGCGAGCTGGTGCGACTCCTGCACCAGCGCCACCACCATCACCAGGCCGGTCGCGCCCATGAACACCGAGTACACGCCGCTCGAGCGCGCCCATTCGGCGGCGATGAAAAACGCGGCGATCGCCGCGGCGTCGCCGACCGCCGCCGGCTTGAACTCGGGCCATGCGCGCCACAGCGC
>Ga0075434_100003523_pt1 | contig 13983 bp, 8 predicted proteins | sample RhiMethybrSRZTD3_FD_75298 | JGI IMG/M metagenome (GOLD analysis project Ga0075434, IMG submission 75298) | Populus rhizosphere microbial communities from Tennessee, USA - Rhizosphere MetaG P. TD hybrid SRZTD3 | ecosystem: Host-associated > Plants > Roots > Rhizosphere > Soil | place: USA... | reverse complement strand
TGCCGGGTTCGGCGATGATCCACGCGAGCTGCAGACCGGCCGGCGTCGCCGGCGACGCGGCGACCGTGAACGGTACGCCGCCCGACCATGGACCCAACACGTCGCCGTGCTGCGCGCGCACGCGCCAGAAGTAGTTGCCCGGCGGCAGATCGGAGACGATCGTGTAGTCCGATCGGCTGATGTTCTGAATCAACGCGACGCCGAACGTCCCGGCAAAATTCGGATCGGTGTCGACGTCGACGTCGTAGCCCGGGATCTGCGGGTTCGGGGTGTCGGACCAATCGAACGTGAACGGCAGCGACACCGTCGCGCCGTTGACCGGCGACAACGGCGTGGGCGGCGGCGGCACCGGCGCGGTGTCCGTGATCTTCACGTTGAGCGTCGGCGACGGCAGGCCGCGGACGTTGTCGATCGACACCGCGCGCACGCGGTAATAGATGTTTGGAATCGTGTTGCCCCATCCGGCGTGGAACTTCGTGCCGAACTGCATCGGATCGACCGTGAGCGTCTGCGGCGCCGAGAAGTTCGGATCGTCGTCTCCTTCGAGCAGGTAATACTGTGCGCCGGCGACGGCGGTCCACGTGATGTCGAAGAACTCGCGGACGTGGAACTGCGATCCGTTCGCGGGCGCCGTGAAGGTCGGCGTGCCGGGCGCGGGGCCGGGCCCGGTAATCGTCAGCGTGCGCGCGGCCGACCATGCGGAGTCGGCGAAGCCGGTCGTGCCGCCGACGTTCACGGTCGCCATCACGCGCCAGAAATAGGCGCCGTTCGGCAGACCGCTCACGCGCGCGAAGGTCGGGATCGGCGTGCCGTTGCGCTCGTCGGTGAATCCGGAGGCGGGGATGATCGTGAACGACGAGGTCGTGCCGATCTGCCACGTGTAACTCGCGACCGGCCCGCGCGGATCGCTGACCGCCGACCACTGCAGCGTCAGCGGCTGCATGAGCGAAGCGCCGCTCGCCGGTGCGACGGGCATCGGCGCGGGCGGCGCCTGCGCGGCGGCGGTGCCCGCGGACGCGAGGGTTGCGATCACGTACGCAAGGAAGATCGATGTGCGTGTCGTCACTTTTCAACTCCTGATTGTGTCGATCGAGACGCGCAGGGAAGCACGCCGCGCGCGATCGCCGGTGAGATGCGTGCGACGTGCTGCGCGGCAACGCGCGGCGCAGTGCCACACGTGTGCCGCGGTGTCGAAGCGACTCGAGATGCCGCGGTCGGTCAGAGCGGTGTCGCGGATTTCACGCGCGGTAAGCGTCGTTTTCGGCTCGGGTAAATCGCGCGTTTGCGAAAGCTCTGCTGCGTTTTCATAGACAGCGGCGTCGACGTGAAACTGACGCGGCTGAGCCGGGATCGATCGAAATGCTTCAGCGGTAAAGAACCAAACACAGTTGCGTTCGCTACTTGTACGAATTCAGATGCGGGTGTTTCGAAACGGCAAGCACGATCGCCGACGGCGGCAGGGTGCCTGAGCGAACAGAGCGGCATTTTTCGATTAAACCGCGGCGCATCCGCGCCGGCAGAACCATCGGACTCGCTCTTGCTAGACGAGTCGGTTTTTCCTGCCCGAAGAGCTGAGAGACGTCTCACATGCACCAACAACGTCGACACCGGTCGCTGGCCGAATGCGACCGGGCCGCTCCTGCATCGCCGCCGCGGCTGCCGAATTCGGAGCCCGTGTGGCTGACGGTCGCGCAACTCTGCCAAAGATGGCAGCTCGGTCGCAAAACCGTCTACAAGTTCATCGACGCGAAGATCCTTCCGGCCTGGCGCGTCGGGAGTCATCTGTATCGTGTCGCCGTCTCGGACGTCGAGCGGTTCGAGTCGCGGAATCGACTGCGTCCGGAGTGAGTCGCCGCGCGTAGGTCGTCTTGGGTCCTCCCGGCGTCCCGCACTCCGCCGCTACGCATCGTGCGCCGTGTCTTCCAGCACCGGCTTGTCCATCGGCCGCTCTCCGCTCACAGTCGCTTCTTTCCGATGCGGAATGACCCGCAGCATGGAAAGGAGTACGACGTATGAGGCGACGAGGACTGGCGGCAATGCTCGGTTGTTTCGTGATGGCGGCAATGACCGCGTTCGCGGCGAGCGTGCACTTGAAGGGCGGCGCCAATGCGCAGCCGAACTTCGTCGACAAGGGGTTGGCGCTCAACGCCGCGGCATCGCTCGCGGGTCTCGGGAACGAGGACGTCCTCGTGACGCTCGCCGCCACGGCGGCGGCCACGTCGACGTGCACGAATCAGGGAGGCAATCAGGCGCCAGGTCAGAATCCCGCGGAGGTGACGGTCTCCGGCAGTCAGTCGATCCCGGCGGCGGAGATCAAGAACGGCAACGTCGCCTTCAACGTGACGACCGAAGCGCCGGTGACGCCGATTCCGGGCGCGCCCGGGTGCCCGAACCCGAATTGGAGACAGGACATCACCGACCTGTCGTTCACGACGGCGACCATCACGGTCGAACAGCCCGCCGGCACGCTCGTGCTCACGGTGAACTGCACGTTCGCGGCGGCGACGACCAACGGCGCGGTGGCCGGCGCGAGCGTGAGCTGCACGAGCCATTAGCGCGGTTCGCGTCGGCCTGGCGCGAAGCGCCACGATGATTGAACCGGTCTCTGCGCGGATCCGCGAGGGTCGCCTTCGCGATGCTGGTGAAGGCGATCGCGCAGCCGCGCCGTGAATTTACTCAGCCGTCGAGCGGACGATACGAGCCGGCAATGCCCCGGCTCGCGTCAGCTCCAAGCACCCTACAGCGTCAGTCCCACGCACCCTTCAGCGTAAGTCCCCGCAATGGCTGTATCGTTACCCGGACCCGTGAGGCGAGGCAGTGAAAGGAGCCGGACGTGGCTGTCGATTTGACGGCAGGTGTGAAAGCGGATTCGCTGGCCGACGGCGGCACGCTCGCCGGACGCGTCGGTGAAGACGAAGTCGTTCTCGCGCGAAGCGGCGACCGGTACTTCGCGGTCGGCGCGCACTGCACGCATTACCACGGCGCGCTCGCGGACGGCCTCGTCGTCGGCAGCACGATTCGATGTCCACTCCATCACGCGTGCTTCGATCTCGCCACCGGCGAAGCGGTGCGCGCGCCGGCGCTCGATCCGATTTCGTGCTGGCGCGTCGAGCGCCAGGGCGACGCCATCGTAGTGCGCGAGAAGGCGTCGCCCGCACCGGGCAGACGCGCCGCGCCGGCGAACCACCCGGCATCGATCGTCATCGTCGGCGGCGGAGCGGCCGGCCTGGCCGCGGCGGACATGCTGCGGCGGGAGCAGTACGGCGGACCGATCACGATGATCAGCGCCGACGCCGATCCACCGGTCGACCGTCCCAATCTCTCGAAAGATTTCCTCGCCGGCGAGGCGCAGGACGACTGGATTCCGCTGTGGCCGCCGGATCTCTACGCGGATCGCCGCGTGGCGCTCGTGCTCGGCTCGCGCGTGACGTCGATCGACTCGTCCGCGCGCGCCGTGATTCTCGAGAACGGCTCGCGCCGGGAATTCGGCGCGCTGCTGCTCGCGACGGGCGCCGATCCCGTCCGGCTGCCGATTCCCGGCGCCGACACTGCCGACGTGTTCTACCTGCGCTCGTTCGCCGACAGCCGCGCGATTGTCGAGCGCGCGAAATCCGCGAAAGGCGCCGTCGTCGTCGGCGCGAGCTTCATCGGCCTCGAAGTCGCCGCGTCGCTTCGCACGCGCGGCGTCGCCGTGGACGTCGTCGCGCCGGACGAGCGGCCGCTCGAGCGCGTGATGGGCGCCGAGATCGGCCGCTTCGTGCAGGGGCTTCACGAGGCGCACGGCGTGGCATTCCATCTGGGCCAGACCGTGGCGTCGATCGCCGGCCGCCGCGTGACGCTGAGCGGCGGCGGCACAGTCGACGCCGACTTCGTCGTGGTCGGCGCCGGCGTCCGGCCGTCGCTTGGCATCGCGGAGCGCTCGGGGCTCGCCGTCGATCGCGGCATCACCGTCAACGAATTCCTGGAAACGAGCGCGCCGGGAGTCTTCGCGGCGGGCGATGCGGCGCGCTGGCCGGATCCGCATTCGGGAGAGAACATCCGCGTCGAGCACTGGGTCGTCGCCGAGCGGCAGGGGCAGACGGCGGCGAAGAACATGCTGGGCGGCCGCGAGCGCTTCGACGCCGTCCCGTTCTTCTGGAGCCAGCACTACGACGTGACGATCCGGTATGTCGGCCACGCGGAACGATGGGATGCCGTTCGCGTCGACGGCTCGCTCGACGCGCGCGACGCGACCGTGCGCTTTCTGCGGGGCGGCCGCGCGCTCGCCGTCGCGACGATCTCGCGCGATCGAGAAAATCTGCAGGCTGAAGTGGAACTGGAGAAGGCCGCGGCGCGCCCGGCGCTCGGCTGAACCCTCCGCGCTCCACACGTTCGCCGGTCCGGATCGAGTATGCTCCGCAGCGGAGCAGAGATGGACGCGCAGCGGTTTCTCGTCACGGGCGGCAGCCAGGGGATCGGCGCGGCGATCGTCGAGCAGGCGCGCGCCGCCGGGCATGCGGTTCTCTTCACCGGACGCAACGAGCGGCTGATCGACGCCGTCGCGAAAAAGACCGGCGCGCACGGCCTGCGCGCCGACGTGACGGCCAGCGGCGACAACGCGCGCACGCTCGACGCCTGCCGCGAGCGGATGGGCGGCGTCGACGTGCTCGTCAACAACGCGGCCTACGCCTACCGCGGCGAGATCGGCGCGCTCGACGTGGACGCGATGCGGAAGATGTTCGAGACCAACGTCTTCGGCCTCGTCGACATCACCAACCGCGTCGTGCCGCTGATGAAAGCGCAGGCGTCCGGCGACATCGTGAACATCGCGTCGACGTCGGGCATGAAGGGCGCGGCCGGCGCGACCTCGTACGCCGGGAGCAAGTGGGCGGTGCGCGGCATCAGCCAGTGCTGGCAGGCGGAGCTGCGGCCGCACGGCATCCGGGTGACGTGCGTCTGCCCGTCGGAAGTCCAGACCGGCTTCGGCGGCGTGACGGGCCGCAACAACCCGAACAAGCTGTACGCCGCCGACATCGCCGCGACGATCATGGCCGCGCTCGACATGCCGCGCCGCACGCTCTGGCCGGAGCTCGCGATCTTCGCCACCAACCCCTGGAAGGAAACGTGACCCCGCCGACTGGAGGAGCCACAATGTTACGACCGCGCATCGCGCTCGCGTCGGCGCTGCTCGTGCTGGCGTCCGCGCCCGAGACGTCCGCTCAGCTCGCGTCGGCCAAGGAAGGACCGATCGTCTACGGCCATCACCACCTGAACACGAACGACGTGGCGGCGCAGAAGAAGTTCTTCGTCGACACGCTCGGCGGCAAGGCGGTCACGATCGGCACGAACAACACCGAGATCGTCGAGTTCCCGAACGTCCTGATCTTCTTCCGGGCGAACCAGGCGCCGACCGGCGGCACGCGCGGCACGACGGTGAACCACATCGGCTTCTCCGTGCCGAACCTGCGGCAGATGGTCGACAAGGTGAAGGCGAGCGGCTACCGGATGATCACGACGACCGAAGCGCCGGGCCGCGAAGTGAAGGACGACATCGCCGGTCCGCTGCAGCCCGGCGGCGCCTCGATCGCGTTCGCGCTCGCGCCCGACGATGTGAAGGTCGAGCTGGTGGAGGCGAAGCAGCAGAAGGTTCCGATCACGCTGCACCACGTCCACTTCTTCAACCCGAAGAACACCGACATGCAGGCGTGGTACGTGAAGACCTTCGGCGCGAAGCCGCGGAACGGCGGCGCGTTCCCCGCGGGCGATCTGCCGGGCGTCGCGCTGAACTTCTCGCCGTCGGCCGATCCGGTCGTCGGCACGCAGGGGCGCGCGCTGGACCACATCGGCTTCGAGGTGAAGGATCTCGAGGCGTTCTGCAAGAAGCTCGAAGCCGACGGCATCAAGCTGGCGGTCCCGTACCGCAAGGTGCCGGCGCTCGGCATCGCGATCGCGTTCATCACCGATCCGTGGGGAACGTATATCGAGATGACCGAGGGGCTCGACAAAGTACCGTAACGACGCCGGCCGCCAGCCAGGCGAGCGCCGCGATCTGCGCCGCCGCGCTCGCCGCCGCGAGCACCGCCGCGGTGATCGCGGCGCCGGCGATCGGCACGACGCGGTGCGCTGCGCGCGCCTCCGCCCTGCGTCGAATCACGAAATAGCCGACGACCGACGCGTGGAGCAGCGTGAACGCGGCGAGCGCGCCGACGTCCACGACGGACACCAGCACGTCGAGCCCATCGTCGCGCCGAGCGGCCCAGACGGCGACGGCGAGCGTCAGCGCCCCGGCGGTGAGCAGCGCCGCGCGCGGCACGCCGCGGCGTCGATCGATCGCGGCGAGCGCGCCCGGCAGGCCGCCGTCGCGCGCCATGCCGAACAGGAGCCGCGCCGCCGCCGCCTGGCCCGTCATCGCCGCGAACGCCGGACCGATGGCCTTGGTCGCCGCCAGCGCGGTGGCCAGCGAGGGCGCGATTGCCTGCCGCGTGAGATCGTAGAACGCCGTTCCCTGCGCCGCCGGCCTCGACGCGAGGTCGTGCGGATCGATCGGGCTCAGGACGGCCGCGAGATACGACTGCACGATGAAGAGCGCGCCGGCGGCCGCGAGGCAGAAGAGAATCGCCGCGCCGACCTGCCGCGAGCCGCCCACCGTCTCCTCCGCAAACGACGCGATCGCGTCGAACCCGAGATACGAGAGCACCGCGACCGAGACTGCGCCGCCGACCATCAGCGTGTTCACGTCGTGCACGCCCGTGAACGGCGTGGACCAGGGACGCGCGGGGCCGTGCGCCGCGAGCACGGCGATCGCGAGCACCACGAACACCGCCAGCACCGCGATCTCGGCGGCGAGGACGAAGAAGCCGGCGCGCGCTGCGACGCCGACGCCCGCGAGATTGAGCGTCGTCGTCAAGGCGAACGCGGCGATCGTGAATACCCATGCCGGAACCGCCGGCACCAGCGCGTGCAGGGCGATCCCGGAGAACAGATACGCGACCGATGGAATGAGCAGGTAGTCGAGCATCGCCAGCCAGCCGGCGAGAAAGCCGGCCGTCGGACCGATGCCGTGCGTGACGTACGCGTACACGGAGCCGGCGTGCGGCACGGCGGCGGACATCTGCGCGTACGACCACGCCGTGAACGCCATGGCGATCGTCGCGAGCGCATAGACGAGCGCCACCGCGCCGTTCGTGCGCGCGTCCAGGACGCCGAAGACGCCGACCGGCGCGAGCGGCCCGATGAAGAGCAGGCCGTACACGATCAGATCGCGCCGCGAGAGCGCGCGGCGCAGCGCGTGTCCGCCGTGCGGCGGCTCCGGCGTTATTGCAGCCGTCCAAGCACCTCGCAGATGGTGAGATTGTAGCGGTCGGAGGTCGGCGCGGCGTCGTTGACGATCACCATCGTGCCGCCCGCCGCAACGGGGCTCGTCGTGCGCTGCATCCACGCCGTCTTGCCGCCGCTCAGGTACTGATGCAGCAATGTCTGACCGGGTCCGACCGTGCGCGGCGCCGCGGCCGTCCAGTCGTTGCCGACGCCGAAGACGAGCGAGTTGTCGCGCGTCGTGACGAGCGCCGCCGACGGCGCCCCCGCGGCCGCGCTGCCCGATGCGATCGCGCCGATCGCGGCGGTCCCGTTCGCGCCGGATGCGTCGACGCGCGAGACGCCGACCACGGTGAGCGACATCGGCGCGCGCTGCGCGATCTGCGCCTGCACGACGACGTTCGTCAGCGCGACGGGCGCGAAGGCGCGCCAGATTTCGGACGTGCCGCGCTGCGCGTTCGTGCGCCGCACGAGCGTCCACGCCAGGCCGCCGCCGCTCACGCTCGTCACCGTGTTGCCCGCCGTGCTGTCGCCCGCGCCCACGAACGCGAGCAGCAGCTCGTTCGCCGCCGTCGCGAACGCGTTCGTTCTCACGAACTTCTGGTTCGACTGATCCGCGAAGACGACGAAGTCGATCGACGGCGGCGTGACGTTCGCGACGGTGACCGTCGCGGCCGCCGACGTCGCCTGATTGCCGGCGGCGTCGCGCGCGCGCGCGCCGAGCGCGTGCGCGCCGTTCGACGCGCTCGTCGTCGTCCACGCGACCGTGTACGGCGGAGCAGTGACTTCCGCGCCGAGGTTCGCCCCGTCGAGCAGGAACTGCACGCCGGCGACGCGCGTGTCGTCCGTCGCGTTAGCCGAGACGGTGACCGTTCCCGACACCGTCGCGCCGTTTGCCGGCGACGTCATCGCCACGGACGGCGGCGTCGTATCGACGACCGGAGTCGTGAAGGTGGCGTCGGCCGCCGCGCCGACGTTGCCCGCACCATCCGCGGATGAAGCGCGATAGTGATACGTCGTGCCCGATTTGAGGCCGGTCATCGTCAGCGAGTGCGCCGTCGTCAACGCCGGATCGGCGGCAGAGGCGCCGTAGGCGATCGTCTCGCCGAAGTCGACGCGGCTGGTCGCCCGCTCGTCGGTCGTCCAGCTGACCGAGGCGGACGCCGCCGTCACCGAGAAGATCGTGACGCCGGCGAGCGTCGGCGGCGTCGTGTCCGGTTGATTCGAGACGACGACGCTCACGCTCGCCGAGGCGCTGTTGCCCGCGCCGTCGACGGCAACAGCGCCGATCGTGTGCGCGCCGTTCGCCACCGTCGTCGAATCCCAGGTGAACTGAAACGGCGCGCTCGTCTGCGCGGGACCCTCCGGCGTCCCGTCGATCTGAAACGTGAGGCCGGCGACGCCGACGTTGTCCGACGCGTCGGCCTGAACGGTCACCGGGCCGAACACGGTCGATCCGTCGGCCGGCGCCGTCACGGCGACCTGCGGCGCGACGTTGTCCGCGACGACGAGCGAGCCCGCGACGACGTCGTAGGGCCCGCTGCCTTCGGTCCAGATCAGGCCGATCTGGTTCGCGGCGACGCGCGGATAGCCGGCGATGAAGCGCCGCGCGTGCGTGCCGCTCCCGGTTCCGGGCACGGCGCTCCACGCCGTCCAGCCGGAAGCATCGTGTCGAGTCCAGAGGATCGTGCCGGCGGCGTCCGTGCTGACGACGAAGAGCCAGATGCTCGCGCCGTCGGTCGCGCCGAACAGTCCGGCGCCGCTGCGGAATCCCTGACCGGACGCAAACGCCGGCGGCGCGGCGAAGGCGGACCATGTGTTCGTCGCCGTCGCGTACACCGCGGCGTCCACGCCGTCGCCCGCCGCGTTGCGGCGGAACGCGTAGATGTCGGCGGCGCCGACGCCGACGACGGCCCAGTCGTTCTGATCGATCGTGGCTGTCGACGCGAAGACGTCGCCGTCGCCGCCGTTCTGCGATCCGACCACGACGCCGGGCCACGAGCCGTCGGCGTTCGATCGGCAATACCGAAGGTTCGTCAACGACGGCTCCGTGCCGGCGCCGTTGTCGTAGACGGCGAGCATCATGTCGTTCGCGAGCGGCGCGAACGCGAGCGCGTTGTTCTGGTGCGGCATGCTGTTGTCGACCACCGACACGGCGGAGAACCCGCTCGTCCATGCCGCGGCCGTGTCGGCGTGCAGCGATCGGCGCGCGTTCGCGTCGACCTCCTGCTGCAGCGTCGGCCCCGCCGAGTGGACGAAGCCGCCGCTCGAGACGCCGAGCGTCACGCTGCGCGGCAGCGTCCACGTCGCCGCCGGCTCGTCGTGATAGTTCCAGCTCTCCCACGCAATCGTCGTCGCGGTGAGCGTCGCGCGGATGTGCGCGGTGAGGCCGTCCTGGCCGTCGGCGGCGAACGCCACTTCCGCGTGCACGACGTCGACGCCGCCGACGTTCATGTACGCGACGCCGAGCGCGCGGCCGCCGCCCATGAAGCAGCTCACGCAGCCCGTCGTCACCGTCGTCGTCGCGCCCGGACTGTCCGTCGCGGCGGTCCATGTCGCCGTCGCGAGGTCCGACGTCGACGAGCGATACGCCTTGACGATGTGGTTCGCGCCGCCGGCGGAATCGGCCGCCGACGTCAGCGTGAAGAGCCACCACACGCCCGAGTTCGGCGCGTACACGAGATGCGACTGCGCGGAGTGGCCGCTCGCGTCGCCGAAACTGCCGGCTGCCTGCGCGCCCACCGTCACCGGATCCGCGCGAAGCGGAACCTCACCGAGCGCCAAAGCCAGCAGCGAGACACACAACAACGCGCTTCGAAAACGGAGCACGCTTCACCTCGTTTTGAATCGGAGACGGGCCGGATTGTGACTTTGTACTTCAGTAGGCCGGGCTGTCAGGCCCGGCTGCGCGAGACGGCCAAAAGGCCGTCGCCTGCCGCATCGGATCTGAAACGCACTCTACATGCCTGCGCTATCGGAAGCCGCCGGCGATCGATCTCGCGCTCTACGTCGGATATTGTAGGCGGACTATACCAGAAGGTAGAGCGGTTGCGTCACCCACCAAAGTGGAATGGCGCTACGGGCGGACGCCGGGAGTGACGCCGGAGGAGGATCTGAAGGCATCGGCCCAGAACTTCGTGCGATCGAGATACGCGCGGCCGTAGCGCTGGCCGGGTTCGACTTCCGTGTTCTCCCACCACTCGTTCCAGCTCGTGATGACGATCCAGTCAGCGCCGGTGTCGATAGCCTTCGACCACTGATCGTCGTACACCGTGCCGCCGGATCGATCGACGACGCGCGGCGTCGTGCGGGCGACGAGGTGGCTGTCGTCGAAGCCGGGCGTGACGGAGGCGACCCACACGCGGCGGCGGTCGCCCTGCCGGAGGAGGTTGAACGTCCGCACGCGCAGGCTCTCCGCGCGCACGATGTCGGCGAGCGCGTCGCCGGACGAGAACACGTTGGAGTACTGATATTCGCCGTCGAACGCGTCGAGCAGCGTCGAGCGGGCGAAATCGCCGACGATCAGCGGATCGCGTCCGGTGCTGCGCAGCCGCGCCAGCACCTCCGCCCAGCCGGCCTGCGGCAGCAGCGAGGCGGCGTACGTGAAGATGACCGGCCTTCCGCCGACGCGCAGGTACGCAGGATGGCTGCCGTAGCGATCGACGATGTCCGCGAGCCAGTCGAAAAGCGTGCGGGGATCGATGCCGCGCGACGCGTCGTTCGTTGGATTGGCGACGTAGGTCTCCGTATATACGCATGCGCGCATGCCGGCCGCGCGCGCGGCGTCGAGCGCGATCCGCATGCGCACGTCGTTGAAGCCCGCGCCCGCCTCGAGCCCCTGCCACGATACGACCCACGCGTCGATGCCCGCGGCGTGCGCCATCACGGCTTCGGCGTTGACGTCGGGCTGCGCCTCGGTCGAGTAGATGCGCAGCGGCCGATCGGCCATCTGCGGATCGCTCCAGGTGTCGGCGGTGTACCACGGGTAATAGTGCGCGAGCACGAGCCGCGGCAGCAGCGGCGTCATGCGGAGCACCGGCGGCGCGGTGACGAGCCCCGCATCGGTCGAGAACTGTGCGGAGGCCGCGGCGGACGTGAACCGATCGACGAGCGAAGGCCGTGCGGGATCGGCGAGCGAGTACACGGCGAGCTCGCTGTCGGCGGCGGCATTGGTGGCGAGCGTCCACGTGATCGGCGTGTCCGCCGCGACATCGGCGAGCACGACGTCGAATCGCGCTTCCGCCGTCTGGCCGGCCGCATTCCGGGTCAGCTGCAGCGCGCGGCCCGTGCTGCTCACGGCCGCCGACGGCGGCCCGCTTGCGACCGACGCGATGTAGCTCGCGATCGTCGCGCCGCTCGCCGTCACCTGCGCCGCCCCTGCCTTCGTCGTCACGATGAGACGCACGCGCGCGAGGCTTTCGATCGGCTGCAGCCGCTGCGCGACCGCTTCCGCTCCGGCGAACGCCAACGCGAGAACGATTGCCGCGCGGACGCGTGTGCCCATGGACCCCGCACCATTGTCGCCGACCGCCAATTCCGTGCAAGCATGTGCCGCTTCGGGACACGAGCGACACTGTCTCGAACCCGGTCGAATACCGATAACGTACTCAAGGTTGGCGAGTTAGGGCACGGAGTGGATACCTGGTCCGGGCATTGCTCTGGCACTCAGGTGGATCGATCTCGCCACGTGCCGACCAAGAGTTTCTGATGCGGACGCTTCCTCAGTATTTGCGTGTCGTCGTGTTCGCCGCCCTGGCCGGCGCAGGAAGCGTCTTCCTCGCGACGACCGGCTGGCCGCAACCCGATCACGTGGGCGAGATCGCGGGCCTCGTACTCGCCGCGATTGCGATCGCCGCGTTCGCCGCGTCGCCGCTCGCCGTGGAAAACCGCGGCGGGATGACGGCGTCCTTCGTCGTCGACCTGGGCGCGCTCATGCTGTTCGGCGGCAACGCCGCGCTCGGCGTCGCGGCGATCGGCGCCGCTGCGCGGCTGCTCGCGTATCCCGAGCGCGCGATTCCGCTGCGGCGGACGGTCGTCAACGTCGCGAGTCTGTTCGTCGGCATCGAAGCGGCGTGGCTCGCGTACAGCGCGATCAACGGTGCGATGGATGCCGGCGCGTGGCCGTGGCGCGGTGTGCCGATCGCGGCGGCCGCCGCCGTTTACGCGCTCGTGAAGATTGCCGCCGCCGAAGCGATCGCGCCGCTCCTCGACAAGACGCCGTTCAACCGATCCTGGGTTGCGGCGATTCCGCAAACCGCTCCGACGTATTTCATCGGCGCCGCGATTTCCGCCGGCCTCGTCGAAATCGTCAGCCGCGGCGCATGGGAACTGCTGCCGGTCGCCGCGATTCCGCTGTACTGCGCGCACCGCGTGTCCGGCGCGACGCCGGGGAGCGCGGACGGCGATTCCCGCCATCGCCAGGTCATCGACTCGCTGGATCAGGGCATGGCGGTCCTCGACGCCGCGGGACGGGTGACGCTCTGGAACGACGCGCTCGAGCGCCTCGTCGACTGCCGGCGCGAGCGCGTGCTGGGCCAGACGGTGACCTCCGCGCTGCCCGGGCTCGCGCAGACGCCGCTCGCGCGCGCAATTGCCGACGCCCTCTCGAACCGAAGCGCGTGCGTCCTCGCGCCGCTGCTGCTGCCGTCGCCGACGCGCGCGCGCGTGCTCGAGGTCAAGATTCTCCCGATGACCGGCGGCGCGACGCTGCTGTGGCAGGACATCACCGAGCGCACGCAGGCGGAGCAGGCGCTCAAGCGCACCGAAGAGCGCTTCACGCTCGCCGCGGAAGGCGCGCTCGACGGGTTGTGGGAGTGGGATTTCCGCACGCAGGCGTTCTACGCGTCGGGCCGGTGGCGGGCGATGCTCGGCCTGCCGGCCGCAGCCGGCGTCGGGAAGCCGGACGAGTGGCTCTCGCGCGTGCACGCGGAAGACGTCGCGGCGCTGAAGGAAGCGCTCGACGCGCACCTCGCCGGGGACGCGGATCATTTCGAGCACGAGCACCGGATCCGCCACGAGGACGGCACGTACCGCCGCTTCCTCTGCCGCGGCGTCGCGGCGCGCGGCGCGAACCAGAAGCCGGTGCGCATCGCCGGATCGCTGACCGAGGCGGCCGCGCAGGGCTCGGCGAAGGAGCCGGCGCGCTCGGTGGAGTTCCGCGATCCGCTCACAGGGCTCTGCAACCGCGCCGACTTCGTGGAGCGCCTCGGCCGGCGGCTCGCGGACGTGAAGCGGCAGAAGACGGGCGACTCGTTCGCCGCGCTCTATCTCGATCTCGATCGCTTCAAGATCGTGAACGACAGCCTCGGACATATGGTCGGCGACGAGTTGCTGGTCGCTGTGGCGCGGCGGCTCGAGTCGTGCCTGCGCCAGGGCGATTCGCTCGCGCGGCTCGGCGGCGACGAGTTCGCGATCCTGCTGAACGCGATCGGCGATCCGCAGCAGGCGAACGCGATCGCGTTCCGCATCCAGAAGGCGCTGAGCGATCCGTTCCCGGTCGCCGGGCGCGAGGTGTTCACGTCGGCGAGCATCGGCATCGCGTTCGGGCTGTCGCACTACGACAACCCCGAGGAGATCATGCGCGACGCCGACACGGCGATGTACCACGCGAAGTCGCGCGGCAAGGCGCGCCACGAGCTGTTCGACGCCGACATGCACGCGCGGACGCGCGATCGCCTCGGGCTCGAGAAC
>Ga0075434_100003522_pt1 | contig 13987 bp, 9 predicted proteins | sample RhiMethybrSRZTD3_FD_75298 | JGI IMG/M metagenome (GOLD analysis project Ga0075434, IMG submission 75298) | Populus rhizosphere microbial communities from Tennessee, USA - Rhizosphere MetaG P. TD hybrid SRZTD3 | ecosystem: Host-associated > Plants > Roots > Rhizosphere > Soil | place: USA... | reverse complement strand
CCCGCGCCGTACGCGCTTCGCGGTTTCCACGGCGTGACGCTCACGCTCGATGGACACGAGCCCACGGCGGCGCTGCTCAGCGAGGTGATGGGGCTCGAGCCGTCAGGCCAGCACGAGAATCGTTTTCGCTACGCGGCCGCGCGGCGCGGGGTGGGAGCGATGGTGGACCTGATCCGCGCCCCCGGTGTGCGCGTCGGGCGAGTGGCCCTCGGCACCGTGCATCACGTCGCGTTCCGCTGCGCGACCGACGCGGAGCAGACCGCATGGCAGCGCCGACTCGCCGACGCCGGGATGAGCGTCACCCCCGTGCAAGATCGCCAGTACTTTCGGTCGATCTACTTTCACGAGCCGGGCGGCGTGCTGTTCGAGATCGCGACCGACCCGCCGGGATTCACCCGCGACGAAGCTCCCGAGGCGCTCGGCACCGTGCTCAAGCTGCCGCCGTGGCTGGAGCCGCGCCGCACCTACATCGAGGATCGGCTTCCGCTCTTGCAAGTGCCGGCTGCCGTTCGCGCCACGTGACCTTCGAGATCGCTGCGACGGTCCCCGGTCCGCACGCGCGGGCGCGCATCGTGACCGCCGGTCGCCCGGCGGCCGAGGCAGGCTCTGCGCTGGTTTTCCTCCACGGCCGCGGCGCTTCGGCGGAGGACATCTTGGCGCTGGCCCGCGAGCTCGACGCGCCCGAATCGGCGCTGGTCGCTCCGCAGGCCCAGCACGAGACCTGGTATCCGTACTCGTTCCTGTCGCCGCTCGAGCGAAACGAGCCGCATCTGTCCTCCGCCCTCATGCTGGTGGGCGCGATCGTCGGCATGCTGGAGGAGAGCGGCATTCCGCCGGCGCGGCAGCTCCTGCTGGGTTTTTCGCAAGGCGGATGCCTGGCGCTCGAGTTCGTGGGTAGCAACGCCCGCCGCTATGGCGGTGTGGCCGGCCTTTCCGCAGGTCTCATCGGGCCGCCCGGGCGACAATGGGATTTCGGCGGGTCCCTCGAGGGAACGCCGGTGTTCATCGGTTGCAGCGACAGCGATCCGCACATTCCGCGGGAGCGCGTCGAGGAGTCGGGCCGGGAGCTGGCGCGTATCGGCGGCGCGGCCGATGTCCGCATCTATCCCGGTCTGGGGCACATCGTGAACCGCGACGAGCTCGACCATTTGCAGGAGATGGTCGAAGCATTGCGTCGCAAGTGATGGAGCGCTTGGGCGACACGAATCAGGAGCGCGACCCGATCCGCGCCGGGCGCGCAGGGCGGGCGGCAGCCGGCGATCCGATCGCGGCGGAACTCACGGCGGTCGCCGCCGGCACGAGCCCGCGCGACACGGCTCCTTCCCAGATCACGTCCACGCTTCGCTCGCCCGGACCCGGGCGATAGTCGTGGTAGCCGGGTAGGAGCCACCGCGGTCCGCGGTAGCGAACGCCGTCGAGTGTCCCGCGGGCCGGCGCCCCGTCCGCGATCACCGAGAACCGTTCCGGATAGATCACGTCGAAAGCTCGAGCGTCAGGACCGTTGCGCGCGTGACGGCTCAGATCCGCGCCCAGCACTCTCAGTGCCCCGATCTGAACGAAGTGGTCGTTGAGAAAGTCGCGAACCGCCGGCGGAAACGCGCCGTCATCCGGGACGGCGAAATGGGTTCGCGTCCGGGCCACGTCGCGGGGCAGGCGATCGGCCAGCAAACCCATCGCCAGACGCGCCTTGGTCACGCCTTCCAGCACGAGGTAGCAGGGGCGGAAGCGAAAGATCGTCTCCCCCTTGAGGTCGACGATCGGTTCGTCCGGATGCGTGAACCGAAGGACCGCTGTCAGCAGCTGCGTCTCCGCCTGGTTGGCGTCGCGCCAGGACGCCTCCGCCAGATTGACGCCGTTGAGGCCGATCACGGCCGCGGTTGCGGCGACCGCGGTTCCCCAACGCGGGGAAACACTTCGCCCCAGCCACCGTTCGATGCGCGCGAGCCCCCAGGGCACCATCGCCACGGCGAGCAGGACCAGCATCGGCGTCGAGGGCAGGAAGTCCTGCGCCGTGATCAGCGGCCAGAAGCCCTCGAGCAGGGCCAGGTAGATCGCGGCGGTCAGAACGAACGCGGCCCGCCGCTCACGCGCGCCCGAGTCCGGTCGCGCCGCCAGGTATCGCCGCGTGCAGGGCACCAGGATCGACAGAGCGAGAGGGAAGATCAGCCAGCGGTAGGGCTGGCTGCGCCAGAGTCCGAGACCGGGAACGAGATTGTGTCGCACGGTGCAATTCACCAGCGCCGTCAGCGAGTGAAGCCGCCAGAACACCAGCACGATCACGGCGGGAACGACCGCCGTGGCGGCGAGCACGCGCCCGAGCAACCGCCATCCCCGGTTCGGGACGAGGCGCCAGCGCTCCCTCGGGCGTAGCGCCAGCGTGAGAGCGGCCGCCAGAGCCAGGGCGAGGATCATCAGGACGGTCTTGAGCGAGGTCGCGAGGGTAGCGCCCAGGAGCAGCCCGCCGAGCCATGCCCCGCGCGCGGTGAGGTCGCCGCCCAGGAGCGCCAGCAGTGAGAACAGCCAGCCGACCATCCACAGGTCGTCCGCACGAAACTCGGTTGATACCCGCACGAAGCTCGGCACGGCGCCGATGCATGCCGCGGCCCAGCATCCGACGCGACGGGACCACAGCCGCCGGCCGAGGAAGTAGGTCGCAGCGGTCGCGAGCCCCGCGAGCGGCAGCATGAGCCAGCGTGCGAAAACGATCGCGGACGCGTGGGCTCCGAAGGCGCCGACGAACGGGGCCATGACCATGTGGAAGAGTGGAGCGTGGTTGTCGAACAGGTCCCGATACTGAATCAGGCCCTGGGTCCAGCCCCATGCGACATGCAGGTGTTGCGGCTCGTCGCTGTCCGCCCGGTGGTGCAGGATGTAGAGGACGCGGGTCACGAGCTCCGCGAGCGCGACCGCCGACAGCAGCGCGATCTCGCCGCGAGACATTCCGCCGCGCGCGCTGTGTTGCGCGCCGGGCGCGGGCGATTCGCTCATGAACCGTGTCTCCGCGAGCTCCAGACCGGGAGCCGAAGCTCGAAGCGAGCGCCGCCGAGATCCGACTTGGAAACGGTGACGTCGCCCCCATGCGCGCGGGCGACGCGACGGAGGATCGGCAGCCCGAGCCCGAATCCCTCGTGGTTCGCCCGCGCTTCCGCGCTGCGGAAGAACGGATCGAAGATTCGATCGAGATCGGCGGGAGCGATGCCCGGGCCCTCGTCGTCGACCACGACCACCGCCTCGCCGTTCTCGACCATGGACGTCGCCCGCACCGCCTGGCCTGCCGCCGAGAACTTGAACGCGTTGGAAAGCAGGTTGCGCAACGCCGACGACAGCAGCGGTGCCTGCCCCCACACCAGCACCTCGTCCGCCGCCACGATCTCGAGGTCGTGGGCGCGATCGGGCAACCGTTCGCCGAGCTCGTGGCCGAGGTCGCGGAGCAGGTCGGTGAGATTCACCGGGACGAACGCCTCCGTCGCCGAGGCGTCCGACCCTCGCAACAGGAGCAGGGCCTCGACCAGCCCGCTGATCCCCCGGGCCTGGTCCCAGGCGCGGACCAGCCCCTCGCGCCGGGACTCCGGCAAGTTGGCGTCGGAGGACGCACGCTCCAGCTCACCCGAGAGGACGGTGAGCGGCGTTCTCAGCTCGTGGGCCGCGTCCTGCGTGAACTCGCGCTCGGTGTTCAGCATCTTGTCCACGCGCGCGAGCAGGCGATTGAACGCGGTCGAGAGCGTTGCGACCTCGACCGGATCCGACGGGTGGCCCAGGGCGCGCAGATCGCCTTGAAGCGTGGCCTGCTCGGCCTGGACCGCCATGCGCGACAGCGGCCGGAGCGCGCGGCGCGCCAGAGCGCGGCTGATCGCGGCGACCGCGATGAGCAATGGGGCCGCGGTCAAGAGCAGCGCCAGAATCAGGGCCGAGATCGCGTTCCGGCGCGGTCGTGTCGAGGTCGAGACCACCACCCAGCCTCCGTGGGAGAGGTGGGCGCGCCGGGTCCAGGTCTCCTCCCGCCTGGCGGACCTTCCGGGGGCGGTCGTTGCGACGAGCCGACCCTGTTCGTCCAGCACGTCGACTCGCACGCCCACCGGGGCGTCCTCTCCCACGGTTTCGAGTGCGACGCGCTTCAGGTCGTCGTGTTTTTCCAGATCGCGGTCGAGGTTGTCCGCCATCTTTCGGGCGGTGGCCGAGAGGAACCGCAGCTCCTGGCGTTCGAGCGTTCGGGCCGAAAGCCATACTGCCGATCCGGCAAACACCGCAATCAGGACCGCCGCGAGCACCTGCTGCAGCAGGGCGAGGCGAAACACCAGGGAGTGGGGCTTCATGCTCGGGACTCGAACACGAACCCCTCGCCGCGAACGGTTCGGATCGCGCAGCCTTCCTCGCGGCTTCCGAGCTTGCGGCGCAGACGGCTGAGGATGACGTCGAAACTGTCGGAAGAAGCGGGAGTCGAGTCGTGCCAGATGCTCTCGAGCAGCTCGGTGCGGCTCACGACCTGGCCCGCCCGGGCTGCGAGCGCCTCGAGCACGGACCACTCGCGCGCCGTGAGCGGAATCTCCTGGCCGCCGCGGTCGAGCCGGCGCGCCGCGAAATCGATCCGCACCGATCCCGCCGCGAGGAGGGTCGGGGGCGCCTGCCCCCGCCGGCGGGCCAACGCCCGAATGCGCGCGCGCAGCTCGGCGATCGCGAACGGCTTGCGCAGGTAGTCGTCGGCGCCGGCGTCCAGTCCGCGCACGCGCTCCGAAACATCGCCGCGCGCCGTCAGGCACAGGATGGGCGTCGTGTTGCCCTCCGCCCGCAGTTGGCGGCACAGGTCCAGTCCGTCGCCGTCCGGCAGCATGAGGTCGAGCACGATGGCGTCGAATCCCGCGGCCGTCGCCTGCTTGATCCCGGTGGAGAGCCGGGCGGCCATCGTCACCGTCATGCCGGCCTCCTCGAGCGCGGCGACGATCAGCTCCCGCGTCGGTCCGCTGTCTTCGACGACCAGCACGCGCATCCTCGGTCCCTTCAGTCGAGCCCGCCGCCGAATCCGGCGAGCAGGGACGGCAGGACCAGCAGCAGCAGAACCGTGGACAGAACGAAGCCTCCCACCACCGCGATCGCCAGCGGCTGGAGCAGCGCGCTCCCCGCGCCGATGCCCAGCGCCAATGGTGCGAGCGCCGCGACGCCGGCGAACGTGGTCATCAGCACCGGACGCGTCCGGCGAGCCGCCGCCTGGCGCGCCGCCTCGACCCGCGAGCGCCCCGCCGCCAGTGCCGCGCCGTAAGCGGCCACCAGAAAGTACGCGTTCTCGGAGACGATGCCCACCATCATGATCGCGCCGACGAAGCTCGAGATGTTGAACGACGCGCCGCCGGCGTGCAGAGCCGCGAACACGCCGGCCAGCGAAGAGACCACGACCAGCAGCACCGCGGCCGTCTGGCGGAAGGAGCGGAACGAGAACACCAGGATCAGGACCACGAGCGCGGTCGCTCCCAGCAGCACTTCCGCGAGGCCGCGGAACGAGGCCTGCTGTTCCGCCCACAGGCCGCCGTACTGGATGCGCGCGTCGCCGGGCAGGCGTGGCCCGCGTTCCAGCCGGCGGCGAATCTCCGCCATGGCGGAGCCCAGGTCGCGGCCCGAGAGCCGCGCCGTCACGGCGCCCATGGTGCGGAGGTTGTCGCGCGCGATCTCGGTCTCCCCGGGGTTGGTGTGGAGCGACGCCAGATCGCCCAGCCGTGCCCGCTGGCCGGCGCCTACCGCTACCGGGATCTCGGCCAGAGCCTCCTCTCCGCTCAGGCCGCTCGGACGCGGCAGGACCACGCGGACCGGACAGACGCGTGCACCGCGCACGATCTCCCCGACCTGGACGCCGCTCACTGCCGGCGCGGCGGCGCGCGCCAGGTCGGCGGCCGTAAGGCCCTTGCGCGCGGCGATCTCCGTCGGAACGATCGTCACGTTCGGCCCGCTGACGACGACGTCGTTCTTCACGTCCACCACGCCGCGCACCCGCGCAAGCCGCTCGGCCAGGTCCTGCGCGGCACGCCCGACGAACGCCCGGTCTTCGCTGAGGATGCGCACCTCGATGGGCTGCGGATTCGTGGTCAGGTCCCCGATCACGTCCTCGACCAGTTGCCCGAATTCGATCTGGACCGCCGGCTGCGTGGTCTCGATGCGCCGGCGCAGGTCGTCGGCGATCGCCTCCGCGCTCCGCCGCCGCCCCGCGCGCAGACGCAGCACGAAATCGCCCTGGTTGGGCTCGGTGATGAAGAACCCGAGCTGGTTGCCGGTGCGCAGCGACCAAGCCACGATCTCCGGCGTGTCGTCGATCCGCCGCTCGATCTCGCGCAGCATGCGATCGGTTTCGGTCAGCGAGGTTCCGGGCGGCGTGATGAAGTCGAGGATCAGTGCCCCCTCGTCCATCTCGGGCAGAAAGCCGGTGCCGAGCGACAGCCCGAGGGGGACGGCGAGCGCGACGAGCACGATCACGCCGGCCACCCCGACCCACGCATGTGCCGAGGCGTAGCCCAGGAGCGCGCCGAACCAGCGTGGTGCGCTTCGCGTTCGCGCCTGCCGGTGGGGCGGCGGGGCGACGAGCGGCACCACCGTCAGGCACAGGATCAGCGATGCGCCGAGCATCAGCGCCATCGATAGCGCCAGGACCCGGAAGAAGGCGCCGGTCACGCCGCCGAGGAACACGAACGGCAGCAGGATCGCCAGCGTGCAGAGGCTCGAGCCGAACAGCGTGGGCAGGATCTCCGCCATCGCCTGCGACGGCGTCGACGGGTCGGGGTCCGCACGCCGCGCCGCGAGATGCTCGATCACCACGATCGCGTCATCGAGCACCAGCCCGACCGCGGCGGCAATGCCGCCCAGCGTCATCATGTTCAGTGACTGATGCGTAAGCGCAAGGCCGATCATCGTGAGGGCGATGCTTCCCGGCAGGATCAGGCCCCCGGTCAATCCCAGGCGCAGGCTCCCCAGGATGGCGACGACCACGAGGCCGGCCAGCAGCGCGCCCACCAGCAGGCTGTCGCGCACGCTCCCGACCGACGCGCGGACGAGGTCGGACTGATCGTAGAAGGTCGAGAGCGTCACTCCCGGTGGCAGCCGCCCGCGATTCTCCTCGATCCACCGGTGGGTCGCATCGGAGAGGGTGATCGCGCTCGCCGCCGGCTGGCGCAGCAGGCTGACGAGCACCGCCTCGCGCGACTGCGCGCGGTAGCCGGTGAACTCCGGCGCCTCTTCGAGGCTGATGCGCCCGAGCTGGCCGAGCGGCACGGGCGGACCCGATGGAACCGGAACGCGGAGCGCCTCGAGCGCTGCCAGGTCGCTCGGGCGGCCGTCGGCGAGTCCGAGGTAGAGCTGCGAGTTCGCCTCCAGCAGGCCGACCGACTCCAGCACCGACGCGTTTCGGATCGCGTCGGCGACCGACGCGGCTTCGAGCCCGCGCGCCTGGAGCGCGGCCGGGTCCAGCGTGACCCGCGCCTCGAGCCTGCGCCCTCCCTGGACGATCACCTCCGCCACGCCCGGGAGCCGCGACAGCTCGGGTTTGAGAACCAGGAGCGCTACGTCGCGCAGCCGCGCGAGCGAGGTCCGGTCCGAGGTGAGCGAGAGGCCGAGGACCGGGAACAACGTCGGGCTCATCAGCCGGGCGTCGAGCGACGTGCCGGGAGCGAGCTGCGGACGCACCGATTCGATCTGCGCCTGCACCCGTTGCAGCGTGAGGTTCATGTCGGAGTTCCACTCGCAGTCGATGTTGATCTGGGCCGACCCGCGGCTGGTGGTGGAGCGCAGCTCGACCACGCCCGGCACGCGGTGGAGCGACTCCTCGAGCAGGCGCGTGACGGAGCGCAGCATGGCCTCGCTCGGCAGCTCGCCGCTCTCGGCGATGATCGAAATTCGCGGGAAGGTGACCTCGGGGAGGATCGATGCCGGCAGGCGCAGCCCCGCGAGCACGCCCAGGACGACGATCCCGGCATAGAGCAGCGCGACCGTGCGGCGCTGCGCGCGGGCGGCGTCGAACCAGGGCGTCATGGTCGGACTCGCACGTGGATGCTGTCGGGCAGGCCGCGCTGGCCGTCGACGATCACTCGGGTTCCGGGCGGCAGGGAAGGGGTCAGCAGCTCGTGCCAGCCATCGGCGGCGAGCCCGAGCCGCACCACGGTCCAGATCGCCACGCCGCCCGAGTCCACGCGCGCGACGCGGTACTCGCCCGTCAGATCGTCCTCGACCAGCGCCGAATCCGAAACCGCAGCCGAGCGACGAGGCGGTCCGATCTCGATCGACGCCGTTCCGAAGCGATCCAGCAGGTCGCGCGGGGCGCCGGGCCCGGGCGAGAGCCAGACCAGGGCGCTCTGGTCCGGGCTGCTGGCGTTGGGCAGGCGGCGCTGGACAGTGGCAGCGGCGGCGGCGCCGCCTTCCATGACGATGCGCGCGTGCTGCCCGATCGCGACGCGATCGGCCGCGGCCAGTGGAACGTGGGCTTCGAAGACCACGGCGCCGTCCGGCACGATCGCCAGCAGCTCGCCGCCTTCCGCCACCTCGGCCCCCGGCTCCGCCGTTCGCCGCAGCACCGTTCCCGATGCCGTGGCCGCGAGGGGAACGCGCAGCAGGTCCCGGTGCGCCAGGGTCAGCGCCAGTCTCGCCTCGGCCCGCGCAGTCGAGTCGGCCGCCTGACGGAGCAGCGATTCCGCACCGCGGACGGCGGCGAGCGACTCGCGCGTCTCGAGCCATCCGATAGTCGAGCCGCGCTCGATCCGATCCCCGATGCGGGGCGCCAGCGATTCCACCAGCGCGGCGAACGGAGCGGTGACCACCACTTCGGCAGCCGACCGCCACTGCCCCGGCACCCGCACCGCGTCGGGGAACATCCGTGCCTCCACGTGCCGCACCTCGACGCTCGCGGTCGGGGCAGAGTCCTCACCGGCGCCGGAAGACCGGGCCCGCCCTCCGCACCCGCTCGCGAGCCAGGCCAGCGCGAGCGCCGACGCCAGCCCCGCATGCGCCCACCGTGCCCGCGTGCAGAAGGTGCCGCGATCGCGGGTGGTTGTGGATCTCATCGTCGGTCCTCGACTCGGAACCGCGCCGAGCGAGTGTCCGCGCGAGCGCCGGCGAGCCGCACGCGAGCGTCGGCGTACACGCGGCGAGCATCGAGCAGATCGAGCAGCGGCATCGCGCCGGCCGCGTAGAGGCTCTTGACCTTGAGGAGGTTTCGCTCCGCGCGGTCCGACGTGATCTCGGCGGCACGCAGCCGCCATGCAGCCGAGCGCCACCCGGCCAGCAGGACCAGCGCCTGCCTTCTCTGCGAGGACGCTTCTGCTCCGGCGCGGACCCGCACCGCGCCGAGCGTTGCCTGCCGCGCGCGCACCGCGGGAAGCACGGTGGGCGAGCGGAGCGGCCAGCGCAGGCGCACCGCCGCCGAAGCTCCCAGGTCGCGCCGGAGCCGGTCCGCGAACGTTGCGTCGGGATTCGTCGCCCTCAGATCTGGCGGCACGGCGCTGGTGAGATCGGCGCCGGCCAGCCCGGCATCGAGCGACAACTCGACGGAGGGAGCCGCGCTCTGTCGAGCGTCCGCCAGATCGAGCCGCGTCTCGGCTTCTGCGACCCGCGCCAGGGCCACCTCCGGCAGCCGCTCGACGCCGGCGAAGAGCCGCACCGAATCGGCTTCGGAGGGCCCTTCTTCGGCGGTGGCCTGCGGCTCCCGGAGATTCAGCGGGGCATCGGCGCTGGGGCCGAGCAACGCCAGGATCTCGAGCGTGGCGGTTCGCATCCCGAGTCGCGTGCTCTCGAGACCGGTCTCCGCGTCGTCGCGCTCGAGGGCGACGCGGATCGAGTCGGCCGAGCTGCGGGCCCCCGACGCCACGCCGGCGCGCACCAAGACCCCGAGGCCTTCGAGCCATTCGATCGCTTGTTGCTCCGCGCGTTCCACCTCGCGCAGGCGCAGCAGTTCGAACGAGAGCTCGGCGGCACGCAACCCGGCGTCGCGTGACTCGAGGGCCAGGCGACCTCGTGCGGCGGCCACGTCGAGCCCGCCGCGCTCGCGCTCGCGTGCGCGACGCCCACCGTCCGCGAGCGTCCAGCCCATGCCGAGCTTCAGCTCGTAGTCGCCCAGGTTGGTGAGCACAGGATCGTAGAAGCCCTCGGGAGCCACGAGCGCACCCGTTGCGATCCAGAAGTCGGGGCGGCGGTTGACGGATCGGACCGCCGAGTCGCCGGCTGCGGCCTGCCGATCCAGCTCCGCTGCGAGCAGCGCCGGCGCGCTGCGCCGCGCCTCAGCGACGCACTCTTCGACGGTCAGCGTATCGGTCCCCGCTCCGGCGGAGGCGGACGACGCCGCCGCGGCGGCGGCGCCGAGGCCGAGCACCAGGACCAGCACGGCTGTCTCGCGAGTCTCTCTCATGTCCCTCCGTGACTTCGAAGCCGAGTCGGCCCCGACCACTCTGCGGAACGAGGTTGAACGGGGAGTAAACGGACGGTGGGCCGCTCTCGCCGGCTCCGTAGCGCGACGATCGGCCGGCGGTTCGCAGTCCGTGATCGGTGTTTGGCGCAGGAGCGCGATGGCCCGGCGCCACGTTCAGCCGCCATTCAGGAAACGGCTCGATAGTCCCCGCATGCAGACGCCTTCCTGGATCTCAAGCGTCGTGCGAAACGCCTGGCGTCGCGACGCGCTGGGGCTCGCCTTGCTGTGCGCGCTGATGTTCGGCTGGCGGTTGGGCCAGGTGGGGCTCATCGATCCCGACGAGCCTTTCTACGCGCAGAGCGCGACCGAGATGCTGGCACACCACGATTGGGTCACGCCCCGGATCTTCGGCCACCCCCAGTTCGAGAAGCCCATCCTCTTCTACTGGCTCGAGATGGGCTCGATCGCATGGCTCGGGAGGAACGAGCTCGCCGAGCGGCTCCCGGCGGCCACGTTCGGCGTCCTGCTCGTGCTCATGACGTACGCGTTCGGAGCACGCCGGTGGGGCCTTGGCGCTGGCCGGCTTGGGGCGCTCGTGCTCGCCACCTCGATCCTCTTCGCCGGGTGCTGTCGCTTCGTCCTCACCGACGTGGTCTTCGCGCTCTTCGTATGCGCGAGCTGTTTCGCCTCCGCGGCTGCACTCGATTCGGAGTCCCGGCGCCCGATGCTCTGGATGCTGGCCTCGGCGTGCAGCGGGCTCGCGGTGCTCACGAAGGGGCCGCTCGGGGTGTTGATCCCGCTGCTCGCGGGGATCAGCTACGCGTGGGCCGCGCGCATGCGCCCCCGGCTCGGCGCGCGCGAGCTCGTCGCCGGGATCGCGGTGTTCGTGGCGATCGCCGCGCCATGGTACGGAGTGATACTTACCCGCTACGGCGGAGCGTACGCGCGCGCCTTCTTCCTGCACGAGAACCTGGACCGCTTCCTCCGCGCGGAACACCGTTCCAACGATCATCCGCTCTATTACGTGGCCGTGCTGATCGCCGGGGCGTTGCCGTGGCTGCCCGCGCTCGCGCTGGCGGTCCTCCGCACATTCCAGCGCGGCCCAGCGGGCGGTGCATGGCGCTATCTCCAGTGCTGGATCGTGAGCAGCCTCCTGTTCTTCACCGCCGCGCGCTCGAAGCTGCCGACCTACGTTCTCTTCCTCTTTCCACCCGGCGCCCTCGTGCTCGGCGTGACGCTCCAGTCCGTCCTCGACCACGGGTTTCGAAACCCCCGCGAGCGCCGGGTGGCGATCGCAGCCGGCATCGTCCAGGCAGCCGCGTTCCTGGCGGTGCTTCCGCTCCCCGCACTCGGCCCGGTCCGAGCTCCGCTGGGCGCGGCCGCGCTCGGTCTCGGACTGGCGGCGGTCCTGCTCGGGCGCGGGGCCTGGCGACACTGGATCGTGACCACGAGCCTGACCTCCGCCGCGATCATCCTGCTCGTCACGGGAGGGACGACGACGCCGCTCGAGGCATGGCTCTCGACTCGACCGGTCGCGGCCCTGCTTCGCGCATCGGCCTCGACCGAGCCTGTACTCGCTTCTCCCAAGCTGGTGCGGGGCGTCGCGTACTACTCGGGATTTCCCGCGATCGTCATCGCCTCGCGGCCCCGCCCGTTCTGGAGCGCCCACCCGGTCCCGGTCGTGGTCGGGTCGCGCGGGCTCGTGCGCTACACGCGCGAGGCGGGACCGGTGCGGTGCGTCATGCGGACGAGCGAGTGGAGATCCCTTGCCCGCGATCTCCCGCACGGCATGATCGGGGATTCGGTGTGCACGGGTGACAAGGTCGTGGTCCAGATCCTGCCCGAAGCCGCTCCGAACGCGTCGCCGCGACCGAACGCGGATCACGCACGTGACTGACGCGAATCGGAATCACCGGCCTCCCGACCACTCGCGCATGCTCGTTCTCGCGCCTCACCCGGACGACGAGTCCCTCGCGGTGGGCGGGCTCGTGCAGCGGGCGCTGGCCCGGGGGATCGACCCTCACATCGTGTTCGCCACCGACGGCGAGAACAATCCGTGGGCGCAGCGCGTGGGGGAGCGACGCTGGTGGATCGGTGCGGCCGAGCGGGAACGGTGGCGCGCGCGGCGCAGAGCGGAAGCCCGGAACGCTCTCGCCTGCCTCGGCCTTTCCGAGGCGGCCGCGACGTTTCTGGGGCATCCCGACCAGGGCTTGACCGATCTGCTCCTGTCCGGCCACCAGGGGCTGGTGCGGACGCTGCGCGAGATACTGTGCCTCTGGCGGCCCTCGCTCCTGGTCGCGCCGGCCCTCGAGGATCTCCATCCCGACCACAGCGCGCTCGCCGTCATGACGCGTGTTGCTCTCGCAGGTCTCGACACCGATGTGCGTCGTCCGCGTTTGCTGCAGTTCGTCGTGCACGGGCGGGATCCGTGCACGAACCCCGCCGGGGCGTCGATGCGACTGACCCCCGAGGAACGCGCCCGCAAGCGCGGGGCGATTCTCTGCCACACCTCACAGCTCATCTGGCGCAGGCGCTGGCTCCTGGCCGCGGCGCGCCCTACGGAGAGCTTCCTGACGGGCGCCGCGGCTGGGGAGGGGAGCCAGCATCCGGTGCGCGGCGCGTTTCTCCGGGACGACCGGTTGCACCTGGAGCTGGCTCCGAGGTCACGCCTCGGAGCCTTTGGACCCGTCGATCTCCTGATCACGTTCGCGGGTGGGGAAGGCTGGCGGCTGTCCCTTCCGCTGCGCTCGGGCTCCGGCCGCGTGGTGCGATGCTGCGATCGCACCGCCGTCGTGAGGGCCACCGTCACCCGCATCCAGAGCGTCACCCACGTTGCGCTCCCGGCCGCGCTGCTGCCGAACGGGGCCGACGTGTTCGTCAAGCTCGAACGGCGCTTCGGATTCTTCGACGAGGCCGGATGGCGACTCGTTCGGTCCCGTCCCGCGATCGGAAGAGTGGACAGGCCCGCGGCCCTCACGCCGGCGCGCATCACGAAGGTCGCAGTGATCCGCTGACTTCGAAGCCGGCGCCGCTGGGCGTGGGCGCCCGATCCTGTATTCTTTCCCGACGATCGACCGAGCCGCGGTCCGAGAGGAGGAGATGGTCGAAGCCGTGCATCGCAAGTGATGGAGCGCTCAGGCGACGCGAATCAGGAGCGCGACCCGGGCGCCACACCGGCCCTGCCGCTGCGGGACGCGCCCGCTCACGGCGTGGATCGTGGCGACCGCGTCCATGAGTTTCGCAGCCAGGGACTGAGAATCACCTGGTCCCGAAAGCGCTGCATCCACGCCGGCGTGTGCGTCATGAGCCTGCCCGCGGTCTTCGAGCCGGGACGCCGGCCGTGGATCGACGCTACCGGGGCCGGGGCGGACGCGATCGCGCGAGTCGTGGCGCGTTGTCCCACCGGTGCGCTCCACTGCGAGGCGTTGGACGGCGGCGCGGCGGAGGCAACGCCGGCCGCGAACGTCGTGCACGTGGCGCGACACGGTCCGCTCTACCTCCACGGGGACATCGAGATCCGGGACGAGTCGGGCGTGGTGCGGCTCGCCGACACGCGCGTCGCGCTCTGCCGCTGCGGCGGGTCCGCGAACAAGCCGCTCTGCGACGGCTCTCACCTGA
>Ga0075434_100003521_pt1 | contig 13989 bp, 8 predicted proteins | sample RhiMethybrSRZTD3_FD_75298 | JGI IMG/M metagenome (GOLD analysis project Ga0075434, IMG submission 75298) | Populus rhizosphere microbial communities from Tennessee, USA - Rhizosphere MetaG P. TD hybrid SRZTD3 | ecosystem: Host-associated > Plants > Roots > Rhizosphere > Soil | place: USA... | reverse complement strand
ACAGCAGCTCGGCGGCGGCGTTCATGTTGGTATTCCGGCCCAGTCCCCCGGTGCTGGAGGTGTAGAGCCGGCGCTCCCACGAAATCGCCATGATACAGGGCTTGGTATTCGCGGTGAGGTCGGCGGCGAGCCAGTCGAGCTCCGGATGCGGCTTCCCGCCACACTGAGGACCAGCGGCAGTGGCATCATCCGACCAGTCGCACACACTGAACTGCTCACTCGTCGTATTGAGAACGATGATATGCCAGGATCCTGCGTCGAAGCTGTAATAGCCCTTCGGCGAGCCAATGGCGGTGCCGAAGTAGTCATAGGGCGCAGCCGTGCTGGTGCTCTTGAAATCCATGTTACCGAGCGCCACGTGCATCTTCGACTTGAACTTGCCCCAGTTTGGGTCGAAGCAGGTCGCATAGCTACGGTTTGCCGTGGTCGTGTCGGCGAGGTTGTTCCCCACCGAAAAGACGATTGTGCTCGGATCAGCGGTGAGCTGATTCTGCACGAGCGTAGCCGTTTGGCTCGAGCCCACGCTGGCGCAACTGGTGATCTCACCCGCGCCAATCAGCGTGATGGACGTGCCACCTGTGCCACCCGAACCCGTCACCTTCGTGACTGAGGGACTCCACGCCGACGTATCGGCCCCCTTCACAGCCTGGATCCGGTAGCTGTAGGACGTGTTCACAGCCAACCCGGTATCCGAATACGCGCGGAGGTTGGCGGCGATGTTCGTGCCAACCTGCGCGAAGTTCGTGCAACCGGCGCCCGAACAGCGGCCGAGCTTGAAGCCCGAGACCGTCGTGTCGGTATAGGCCCACGTCACATTGATCTTGTTCGTGCCCACGGCTGTCGCGGTCGGCGCAGCAGGTGTCGCCAACGTGGGAGGCGGTGGGGGAGGAGGCGGCGGCGGCGGGCCGGCGGTGTCTTTGCTGCACGCGCCAAACGCGCCGATCACGCCGCCGGCGGTGGCCACCAGGGCAGCGCGAATCATAAAGCGGGGTGTGACCTTCATACATCTCTCCTTGAAGTAGGACGTGATTGCGTGATTGCTATGACGGGTAACGAGCAGGTCATGCGTTCCCGCACGAGATGACCGCGAGGACGGCCCCCAGAATCACGAGGGCGCGGAGCAGCAACATCATGGCAGGCCTCATACCTCACTCCTTGACGCTCCGAAGCGTCATCGGCGGTTCCTTCGTGCGCCGCGCGGTACTGAGCAGCGTCTCGATCCCCCGGCGGACCGTCGCGCCGATCAGGGGAAGTGGATCGTCCCACGCGAGACCACTCTTCGCCTCGCAGCGGATGAGCCACGGGATCCATTCGGCAAGGGACATGCCCGCCGCGCGCGCGGCGGAATGGTCTTTCCACGGCTTGCACCAGCGCACCCCGGCGCGAATCGGCCCCAGGATTGGGCGTGGCGAGCCGATCAAGTCGCCATAAACGAGTGCGGGCAGGTTGACGCCTGCGACAGCGCCGAGATGGTGCCAGAGATTGAAACGGGGATTCACTTCGAGCAGCCGGAGCCGGCCGTCGGGACCCCGTTTGAAATCGAATTTCGCGACGCCATGAAAGTTGAGTTTCTTGACGAGCGAACGACCCAACGCCAGCACATCCTGCGCGTCGCTCGTCTCCAGCGCCGTGCTGTCGCCATACGACGCGGGCAGGGTGCGGATCTTCCGGCCCGCGAATTCCCCGACGGTCGCGCCGCGCTCGTCGACATAGACGTGATAGCTCTCGACGCATGTCTCCGCGCCCGGCACGAGCTCTTGCGCGAGGATCGGCAGATTGGCGGCCATGATCCTCGGCCACATCTTCCGCAGCTCGTCGAGACTGGCGACCGAAGTCGCCTTGCCCGCGCCGGCGAGCGGCAGCCAGCGCGACGGAATGCGCACCAGCGGCTTGAGCGCGATGGGGAAGGGGATTCCGAAATCGTCCCCGGGGAGCGGATCGCCCGGCCTGATCTCGCGCGCGACGGGCACCGGCAGATCGATAGTGCCGGCGAGCTGCTGGAACCGCGACTTGTCCACGAGCTGCTCGACCAGCTCCGCGTCGGGCACGACAAAGCGGAATCCTTCGCGCAGCCGGTCGCGGTAGCGCGAGACGAGCAAGAGCGTGCGGTCTTCCTGATAAAACAGCACCGGGGGCTCGGGCTGCGCCTGTCCGAATCGGACGAGCGTGTCGACGAGGTGCTCGGGCGTCTCCCAGGCGTTATGCCAGGGAAACAGGAGCCGCGTGTGCCGAGAGTAGCGGGCCGGGGAGCCCGGCGGCGCCATGACCGTCGACGGAATGCGCGCGAGACCCAGGGCGCGTACCAGATCGATGTCCCCCATCACGCACGCGGGTGGCCGGACCGGATGTGCGGACCGGCCGCCGCGACGGATGAACCCGGAGACCTGCCGTGTGCCCAACGCTGCGCGACCCCGCAGCGTTTGCTGCCAGCCGTACACGCGCTTGGCGACGTTGCGCGCCTTCATGAGCCAGCCATGGCGGCCGCGCAGCCAGCGCACTTTCGTCTCGTCCGGCACGGCGCCGAACTTCGTCTTGAAATCGCCGCGACCCATGAAGTCGAACGTCTGGCAGCCGAGCTGAATCGCGCGCTGCATGACGGTCCACGTCATGAGCTCAGTGGGGCGATACCAGCGGTAGTGCTGGTGGTGCGCCCACATCCAGAGCGTCAGCTCCGTGCCTTCGACGAAAAAGATTCCGGTCGCAATGTTGACGCGGCCGCCGGGGAGATAGACCGAGATCGCGAGGAGGTTTCCGCTGGCCTTGAGCTGGCGGAAGAACTCGAGCACACGCTGCTTGCCGAACGGCACGGCGAAACCGCCGCGGCGATAGACCTCTTGCAGCTGCGCGTAGTGCTCGTCGACAAAGCGTTCGTCGGTTTCGAACTTCGTGACCAGACCGAGCCGTTGCGCGCGCTTCACATTGCGGCGCGCGCTCTGCTTGAGCTGATTGAACGTCCGGGCCTCGTCGTTTGGAAAGAGCGGCGCCCGGTAGGTAAAGACCGGCTCGTCTTCAAAGCCGGCGGCCCGCATCGCATCCGGATCGAGGCCCAGATGCAGCATTTCGATATGGTCGATGTCGTGTTCGCGCTCGAGATAGCGCACGAGTGCCGCCGCGAACGCCCTCGTGTCGAACCGTTCCGGATCGAACGCGGGGCCCAGGCTGACGGTCTGCCATCCTTGGAGCGGCGAGCCGAACAGCTTCCAGCGGCCGACTTTTACGATCAGGCCGGGCAGCGCACCGACGAGGCCCGCATCGTCTTCGAGGAGCAGAAAGAGCGGCGTGCCACAATTGCTGGCCGCGAGCGAATCGATCCATGCTCGCAGATGGGGCACCCGATGGTTCGGAAAGCGACGCACGATGGCGTCCCAGTTGGCGCGCTCATCAGCCGTGGCTTCGCGCACGCGCAGCACAGAGGGAGTGGTCATGTGGGCTCTTCCGAAAGCAACCGCCGTGCCGCGGCCATCTCGGGCGGCGGCCCGAACTTGCGGCGGCCGGCCGCGACCGCGCCGATCGCGAACAGCGTGCGACCGATGATCGCCAGATCGCGCGCCATGGACGCGCGTCGCAAATAGACTCGATCGAGCGCGAGCTTTGTCTTGAGCAGCTTGTCGACGTAGCGCGTCTCGGGATCTTTGCCGGTGAGCAGCTTGTCGCCGTCGGTGAACTGATAAATGCTGCCGGGGCTCGCGAGGCCGGGACGCACGGCGAGCGTCTCGAGATCGGCCGGCGAATAGTGCTCCTGCACGATCGCCGGGTCTTCGGGACGCGGACCGACGATCGCCATGTCGCCGCGCAGCACGTTGAACAGCTGCGGCAACTCGTCGATTTTGGTGCGGCGCAGGATCTTGCCGAACGCGGACACGCGGTCGTCATGGAGCGCCGTAATGACCGGGCCCTCCGAGCCTCCAGACCCTCGAGAACCCGCGTCCACCCGCATTGTCCTCAGCTTGAACATCGTGAACTCGCGGCCAAGAAAACCGACCCGGCGGGCGCGATAGAACAGGGGCCCGGGATCGGTGAGCTTGATCCCGATCGCGGCGAGTCCGATGAGGGGAGCGGCGACGACGAGCGCTGCCGTCGCGCAGACGATGTCAAATAGGCGTTTTACCATGATGCAGAGTGCGGCGGACCGTCATGAACGCTTCCGCGGCTTCGAGACACTGCTGATTGCCCCACGCGAGCGCCCGGTAGCGCAGCGCTTCGATGGAACGCGGATGAGGGTAGGGCCGGACTTCGCTGGTATAGCAGGCCATCGCGGCGAGCTTCACCTCGAGCGTCGCGGAGATGTCCACCCACGTGTCGGCGGTGAACGTGCGCGGAAATGCCCATTCGGTACTGCTCGCGGTGTCGAACGCGTACACGGCCTGCACCCAGCACGCCGTCGGGCGCGTCGCGACGAGCGCGGCCTGGAACAGCAGGTGGTGATCGCGATTGATGTCGCCGCCCCATTGGCAGTACACGACCTGGGGCTGCACTTCTTTGACGATGCGGTCGAGCGGGCAGATCAGCTCGGTGAGCGGGACGGTATCGAGCCGCTGATCGGCGAAGCCGAGCGGGCGGACGTCCCGGACGCCGAGGGTCGCGGCGGCGCGCTGGATGTGATCGGACTGGCCCACGCCGTTGAGACCGTAGCGCAGCGATTCACCCTCGCACATGATGATCGAGGTCACTTCATCGCCGCCTTTCGTATGCAGCGCCACAGTTCCACCGCAACCCAGGACTTCGTCGTCGGGGTGCGCGGCAATCACGAGCACGCGCCGTTTCATGTTTCCACTCCCGCGGTTTCCCAGCGCTTTCCGGTCCACGGCTGATCGCTGAGGGCAGTTCCGCGGAGCCGTGTGCCGGCCGCGTTTTCGATCTCGAGCAGAATGACACTCCCGGAACCGCAGGCGACGAGCTGGCCGCACGCGGACGAGGCGGGACTGACGACCGGGCCAAGGACTTCGCCGGGAGCGGCGACCACGCCGCGATCCGGCGGCAGCGCGGCCTCCCAGATCCACCAGGGCGTGCCGTCGAGGTAGCTGAATGCGCCCGGATAGGGTCGGGTGAGCGCGCGTACGAAGTCGTAGACCATGCGCGCCGGGCAGTCCCAGGTGATCAGGCCGTCGGCCGGACGGCGCCGGCGCAGCACCGGTTCGTCGGTATGCGTCTGCGGCCGCCCAGGCCGCTCGCCGCGCAGCAGGCGCGGAAGGACCTCCAGCAGCATGTCGCGGTTCGATTCTGCCACGTGCGCGTACACCGTGGCGCACGTGTCGTACGGCGTGATCCAAAACCGCCGTTGGGCGATGATGTCGCCTTCGTCGACGCCTTCGGCGAGCCACATCAGCGAATTGCCGGTCTCGCGCTCACCGCGGATGATCGCCCAGTTGACGGGCGCGCTGCCGCGATTGTGGGGCAGATAGGATGCGTGCGCGCCGATGAACCCGATCCGCGCGAGTCGCAGGACCGGCGGGCGCACGATCTGATGCCAGCCGATGACGAACACGACATCGGGAGCGATCGCTGCGAGGATCTGCGCGGCCTCGGGCTCGTTGATCCCCGCGACCTGGTGCAACGGCACACCGAACTCGGCGCAGACCGGCGCATAGTCCACGCCGCCGCTGCGCTTGGCCGCGAGCTCCGGTGTGAGGGTCAGTACGGCCGCAATGGGCGCGCGGGCCTCCAATAAGCCCCGCAACGCCGGCAGCCCCTCGGCGTGAAACCCCACCCACGCGAATTTCACCGGCGGTAGGTCTGCACCACATCCAGCACCGCGTCGATCACGTCGGCGACATCCTGATCAGACAGGCCGGGGTGCAATGGGAGGCTCAAGAGCCGCTCGAAGTTCGAATACGCGACGGGAAAGTCGGACCGCGCGTAGCCGTACTTGTCGCGGTAGTAGGGGTGCACGTGGACTGGAATGAAGTGGACCGACGTGCCGATGTTGCGCTTGGACAGCTCGTCGATGAATTGATCGCGGCCAACGCGCAACGCGTGCGGCCGGAGACGCAGCACGTAGAGGTGCCAGGCATGATCGACATGGGCGCGCTGGACCGGTGGCTCGAGCGCCTCTTCCGCGCCGAACGCCGCGGTGTACGCGCTCGCGATCTCCTGCCGGCGGGTGTGGAAGCGCTCCAGTTTGCGGAGCTGGCACAGGCCGATGGCGGACGCGATGTCGGTCAGGTTGTACTTGAAGCCGGGCGCGACGATTTCGTAGCGCCAGCTCCCGCCCTTTTCGTACCGCTTCCACGCGTCTCGACTCATGCCGTGGAGCGCCATGATGCGCGCGCGGTCGACAAAGTCGGGATCGCCCGTCAGCATGCCGCCTTCCCCGGTCGTCAGATTCTTGGTGGCGTAGAAGCTGAACGCGACGGGGTTCGCGCCCGATCCGATCGGCCGGCCACGAAAGCGCGCGGGCAGCGCATGTGCGGCGTCCTCGATCATCGTGAGATCATGCGCGCGCGCGATTTCCTCCAGCGCGTCGCGCTCGACAGGATGGCCCGTGTAGTGAACCGGCATGATCGCACGCGTGCGTGGCGTAATCGCGGCAGCCACCCGTTCGGGATCGATGTTGAGCGTTTCGGGCTCGACGTCCGCGAGTACGGGACGCGCGCCGACATGCTCGATCACATTGACGGTCGCCGCGAAGGTCAGCGGCGTCGTGATCACTTCGTCGCCGGGGCCGATCTCGAGACAGGCGAGTGCGACGTGCATGGCCGCGGTGCACGAGTTGAGCGCGAGCGCGGCGGGTGCGTGCAGCGCTGTCGCGAACTCTTCTTCAAATCGCTTTGTCTTGGGTCCCGTCGTGATCCAGGGCGAGCGCAGGGTGTCGACGACCTCGCCGATCTCGTCGTCCTCGATGAGCGGAGGCGAGTACGGCAGGAAATCACGTCGCGCCGAGCGCGCAACCGTGTCCGTCATGAAGCGTTGCCTCCGCCGGCCACAGCCCCGTTGGGTGGCGGCAGCGTCGTGGGGTCGGGAGTCAGCAATGGATCCGGAATGACCGGCAGACTCGCGTCGACAGGCGTCACCGCGGGCGCTTCCTGGTCTGTGACGGCCGGTGTGCGCCGGGAAATGCGACGGCGCGTCGCGCCGTTCCCGTTCGTGTGGCGACGCGCGTACCCGTTGCCGTTGCTGCGGCGTAGAGTCCCCGCGCCGACCAACTCGAGCCGCTCCGGCTGATACTCGGTAACGATGGTCGAGAGCGCGCGCATCATGGCGTTCTCGTCCCCTTCGCCCGTGACCGCGATCAGCGTGCGGAGCTGGCGCGCCAGCAAGGCACCGCCGTTCCCGTTGCCGGTGACGACCCGAATCTTCTCGATCGAGGTCGGCGCCAGCGTTTCGTTCGGCGCGACGAGCTCCTCTTCGAGTTTTTCACCAGGTCGAAGGCCCGTGAACACGATCTGCACGTCGTGGTACGGCACGAGGCCGGAGAGTCGGATCAGCTGCTCGGCGAGCTCGAGGATGCGGACCTGCGTACCCATCTCGAGTACCGCGATCCGGCCCGCGGCTTCCGGTAGCGAAGCCGCTTCCAGGACCAGCTGGGCGGCTTCTGGTATCGTCATCAGGAATCGCTTCATCTCCGGGTGCGTGACCGTGACGGGGCCACCCGCGGCGATCTGCCGCTTGAACAGCGGCACCACGCTGCCATCGGAGCCCAGCACATTGCCGAACCGCACGACGCGGAAGTCGGTCTGAGAGGCTCGCAGCGACGGCAGCTCGCGCACGATGTGCTCTGCCACGCGCTTCGTGGCGCCGAGGATGCTCATCGGATTGACGGCTTTGTCGGTGGAGATGAGGACGAACTTTTTGGTCCCTACACGCGCGGCGGACTGTGCGAGCCGCAAGGTGCCCACCACATTGTTCCAGACGCCCTCGATCATGTTGGCTTCGAGCATCGGCACGTGCTTGTAGGCGGCGGCGTGGAACACGCAGTCGGGGCGATAGGCTTCGAACAGCCGGTCCAGACGGGCCGCATTCGTGACACTGGCCAGCACGGGCACGACGTCGATGGCGGGATGCGCTTCCGTAATCTCATGGCCGATGAAGAAGAGCGGGCTCTCCGCGCGGTCGAGCAGCAGCAGCCGCCGCGGATTGAAGCGCGCGATCTGTCGCACCAGCTCGGAGCCGATCGATCCGCCCGCGCCCGTGACCAGGATGGCCTTCCCGGCGAGCTCGGGTCCGACATCCTTGAGCTCGAGCTGCACGGGGGGTCGGCCCAGTAGGTCTTCGACCTGGACGTCGCGGACCTGGTTGATCTGTGGCTCGTCGGGGGACAGCAGGTCCACCTGGGGCGGCAGAATCTTGACGGCGACGCCGGTCTCCGCGGCGCGGGCGACGAGCCCACGCAGCTGCTCGGGAGTCGCCGACGGAATCGCGATGACGATCTGCTGGGCGTGATGCATCGCCACAAAGCGCCGCAGCTCGTCCGACCCGCCAAGCACCGAGACGCCATGGAGCGTCCGGTCATGCTTCACGGGATCATCATCGACGATGCCGACGACATTCAGCGGATGCCGCGGATCGTGCTGTAACTGGCGCAGCAGCCGCTCTCCGGCGACGCCCGCGCCCACGATGATCGCCGTGCGACCACGCCGCCGCTGGCGGCGCCGGAACGGTTCTTCCCTTATCCAGCGCAGCAGCCCGCGTTGATCGCGGCTCGGGCGCCGGAAGGGCTCTTCCTTAATCCAGCGGGCGATGAATCGGATGCCGCCGGCCGCGACGATGGTGAGCAGCCAGTCGAGCGGCGGGACCGACCGCGGCACCGTGCCCCACCGTCCGGCGAAAATCAGGAGCCCGACGAAGGCCAGTGAGCCCAGCGTCGTGGCGGAGGCCAGTTGGCGCAGGTCGCGCACGCCGACGAGGTGCCAGTATCCGCGAAACAGGCCGAAGCGGCTGAAGAGGAGCAGTCGCAGCGCCAGCAGGTAGGGCAGCGTCTCGGCGTAGTTGCGCAACTGCTCGGGCGGAATGCGGAAGTCGAAACGCAGCGCGAACGCGGCGAAGTATGCGAGGGACACCAGCGCCAGGTGACCGGCAATCGAGAGAGCGCGCCGATGCTGGCGCAGACGCGACCAAAAATCTTTCAACATGGGATGCGAGGGCTCCGCGTTAGGCTTTGCGGTCGTGCATTGCACCTTCTGTGCTCAGGGCTGGTGTGCTTGTGTCGGCGGCGGCACGCCCTAGGACGGAGCGCGTGAGCGGTTGTCCTTGCTACGCAACAGGGCGCAACGCGGTGAGTCCTGCGGGGTTAGTGGGTTAGATGCGTGACGGTGAGCGGCACCGAGCTTGCGTGGCGCAGCGTTGCATGGAGCCTAAGGAGCCACGCGAGATGTCTGGATCAAATGGAGAAGGCACGCGCATTCCGGTGTTACGCTCCGAATCGAGTCTCGATACGATTCGGATGAAGAGCCTCACCACACCGATTGCGCCACCCACGCCGCCCGCGGAACAGAGTGACTGGCAGCGCTACCTGAATTCCGTCCTGCGGCACAAGTGGTTCGTGATCATCGTGACGTTGCTGGGGACCGCGCTGGGCATCATCGCCACGCGGTTTCTCGATCCGCGCTACACGGCGAAAGCGATCCTGTGGGTCGATGTCGCGGTGGGCCGCGATCACGGCATGTCGAACAACGATCCGTCGGCACCGCAAATCGATTCACGCGGGTGGGAAGAACTGGTCGTTTCGAACGCGGTGCTCGACACCGTCGTGAAACAACGCCGTCTCTTCCTTCATCCCGAATCACCAGCCGATTCTGTCGCCCTGAGCACGTTCGACATCAACGAGAAGGTCGCCCCGGGCACCTATCGCGTGGTCGTCGACAAGGCGGGACGCGCATTCCGGCTGGAGCTCGAGGACGGGACCGTCGTGCAGCGCGGTCGGGTGGGGCAGCCGGTGGGCGAGACCGTGGGGTTCGACTGGACGCCCACCGCTGCCATGCTGAAGCCGAACACGACAGTCAAGTTCGGCGTCAGCGCCATCACCGATGCGTCCGCGTCCCTGGCCAAGAGCATCAAGACCCGCCTCGATCCTGACGGCAACTTCCTGCGCCTGCAGCTCAAGAGCACGAACCCGGCGGGAGCCGCCGCGACGCTGAACGCGATCACGGCGCGCATCGTGGCGGTCGAAAGTGAAATGAAGCGGACGAAGTTCGAGGAGCTGGCGAGCGTCATGGACGAGCAGCACCAGCACGCCAAAGAGGCGCTCGATCAGGCGGATCAACAGCTCCGCGACTTCCGGGTCCGCAACGCCGGTCGGCCGCTGGTCACCCAGGTCCCTGGCGGTGGGTTGACGGTGGAGGGAGGCAACGCGGTCACGCAGCTCCGCACGGACATGGATCAGCAGCGCCGAGACCGGACGCTGATTCTGCAGTTCGCCACGCGCGCGCAAACCGGTACGGTTCCCGTGCAGCTCTGGACCAGCATTCCGTCTGTGCAGAACGATCCGGTGATGAAGGGCGCGCTCGACGAGCTCGGCCAGAAGCAAGCGCAGCTGCGTCAGTTGCGGTTGCAGTACACCGACTCCGCGGCTCCCGTACGCCAACTGACCTCGGATCTCTCGACGCTGGAGCATCAGCAGATCCCGTCTCTGGCGCGCATTCTCGCGGGCACGCTCGGCGAGGTCGTCGCGACCACGAAAAACCGCGCCGACACCGCCACTGCGGTACTCCGCGAAGCGCCGGGGATCGCGCTCGAAGGCGCACGCCTGGAGCGCGAGCAACGGCTGGCCGAAGAGCAGTTCAACAACGTCGACGGCGAGTACCAGAAGGCCAAGCTCGGCCTGATCAGCGCGTTGCCTGACGTACGCGTGCTCGATCCGGCGCAGGAACCGCGACGTCCGGCCGCCGACTACGGCCCGCTCCTCATTCTGCTTGCCGCGATGGCGAGCTTCGGGCTCGCGGTCATGGGCGTCAACATCCGTGACAAGATGGATCCGAAGGTCCGCTATCCTGAACAGATCACGGGGCGGATGCAGCTCCAGATTCTCGGCGCGGTCCCGCACGTCAGTTGGCGCCTCGGCGCCAATGGCGACGGTCCGGCGCAGGTGATCGAGGCGCTGCGCGGCCTCCGGCTCCGGGTGCTGCATGCCCATGCCGGCGACGGCCCGCTGACGCTCACGATCACGAGCCCGGGGATCGGCGATGGCAAATCGTTCGTGTCGCTGAATCTCGCGCTCTCGTTCGCGGACGCCGGCTATCGCACCCTGCTCGTAGACGGTGACACGCGGCGCGGTGTGCAGCACAAGGCGCTCAAGACGCCGTCGACGCCGGGTCTGACCGACGTCGTCGCCGGTCGTGTGGCGCTGGATGCGGCGCTGCGGCAGACGTCGTATCCCGGGCTCACGTTCCTGAGCTCGGGCACGCGGATGCAGCGCGCTCCGGAGCGGCTGTTGTCGCAGAACATGCGCGACTTGATGTCGAAGCTCCGGTCCATGTTCGACGTCGTCATCGTGGACAGCCCGCCGCTGGGTGCCGGCGCCGATCCGCTGGTCCTCGGCACGTTGACCGAGAACCTGCTGCTCGTGCTGCGCACGGGTCAGTCGGACATCAACCTGGCGTCCACCAAACTCGAAGTCCTGAATGCGTTGCCGGTGCGCGTCATCGGCGCCGTCCTCAACGACGTGCGCTCGAGCGGCGTCTACCGCTACTACATGTACTCCTCGGCCGAATACGAGCTGCTCGACGATGAAGGGCAGACCAGGGAAGCGTTGCCGAGCGTCTTGGGAGGTCGCACATGAAACGGATGTGGGTTGTGGTAAGTGGGATGTGGGCACTCCTCGGCGCGGCGCCACTGGCCGCGCAGGATGCCAAGGTGGCTGATCGACCGCTCGCGACTCGCGAGGAGCTCGAAGCGGCAAAGGAGCGCGCGGGCGCCTCCGAGCTCGCGGCTCGCATTCAGGCGCGACTCACGGACGGAGACTTCCGCCGTGGTGATCGCATCGCGCTGATGGTGCAGGCTGAATCGACCCTGACCGATACCTTCGTGGTGGGCAGCAAGGCCGAGTTGATTCTACCTCCGCCGACAACGGGCTCGCTGTCGCTCAAAGGGGTCCTGCGCTCGGAGCTCGAGTCCAAGCTGACCCAGTACATCGCCAGGTTCCGGAACAATCCGATCGTGCGCGCGCAGCCACTGCTGCGGCTGTCGGTGCAGGGTGAAGTCGCAAAGGCGGGGATCTACGCCGTGCCCGCAGACGGCCAGATAGCGGATGCGTTGATGGCGGCCGGGGGTACCACACAGTTCGCGAAGGCCAATCAGGTGTCCATCGAGCGGAACGGGAGGTCGTTCTGGAGGGGCTCGGCGTTCGACACCGATCTCGATGCGCTCGGGTTGCAGGACGGCGATCAGATCATGGTGGGGTCGAACCGGCCCGGTGGCGCCGACAACCTGCGGGTTGCAGCACTGATCGTGAGCATCGCCGGTGGCCTCTACGGACTCAGCAGGGCTATTCATTAAAGAAGGAATCCAGCGGCGGCTTCCAATCGGCGCTGAAGTCACTCCCCAGGGGGCCCATATACGGGTGTGGGCCCCCAAGCGGCGCCGTGTCGAAGTCGAAGTGAATTCCAGCCATATCGAGCTCGAGCAGGCCGAGCCGGGCTACTACTCTGGGCTCGTATCCGAGCTCGGAGCAGGGGGCCGGTATCGACTGCGGCTCGATGGAGACAAGAGCTTTCCGGACCCCGCCTCACGCTACCAGCCCGACGGTCCGCACGGCGCATCGCAGGTCATCGATCCCGCACAATTCCGCTGGACAGATGGAGCGTGGAACGGCATCGCGCCCGCGCGCCAAGTCTTCTACGAGCTGCACATCGGCACGTTCACTCCCTCCGGCACGTACGCAGCCGCAGCCGAGCGCTTGCATGAGCTGGCCGACGTAGGCGTCACAGTTGTGGAGATCATGCCGCTCGCGGAGTTCACTGGGGGGTTTGGTTGGGGATACGACGGCGTGGATTGGTTCGCACCGTTTCATGTCTACGGCTCGTGTGACGATCTGCGTGCGCTCGTCAATCGCGCGCACGAGATCGGGCTCGGCGTGATTCTCGACGTGGTGTACAACCACTTCGGGCCGGAAGGGAACTACGTGCGCGAGTTCTCTGACGCGTACTTCAACAGCCGTCACCACACCGATTGGGGCGATGCCATCAACTACGACGGCGAAGGGTCGGCCGGGGTGCGCGAATTCGTGCTGAGCAATGTGCGGCACTGGATCGACGAATACCATCTCGACGGCCTGCGCCTCGATGCCACGCACGCGATGTACGACGATTCGCCTCGTCACATTCTTCAGGAGATCGGTACCACGGCACGCGCGGCAGCAGGGAAGCGGTCCGTGATCATTTCGGCGGAGACCGAGCCACAGGATGCGCGGATCGTGCGCCCGCCGGAGCGACAGGGTTATGGACTCGACTTCATCTGGTGCGACGACTTTCACCATCTCGCGCTCGTGGCCGCGACGGGAACGCGGGGAGCGTATTACACCGACTACGGCGGCTCACCGCAGGAGTTCGTGTCGGCAGTGAAGCGTGGGCCGTTGTATCAAGGCCAGTTCTACGCCTGGCAGAAGCAGCGCCGCGGCGCACCGGCCTTTGACGTCGCCCGCTGGCGCATGGTGTTCTGTCTGGAGAATCACGACCAGGTCGCGAACTCGCGCGACGGCCGGCGCCTGCATCTCCTCACGAGTCCCGGCCGCTATCGCGCGCTCACGACGCTGCTGCTGCTGGCGCCGGAGACGCCGCTCCTGTTTCAGGGAGAGGAATTCGGAGCATCGGCACCGTTCCTGTACTTTGCCGATCACGACGGGGAGTTACGCGGTTTGGTGCGGAAAGGGCGGCTCGAGTTTTTGAGGCAGTTCATTTCGATGGCGAATGACGATCTCCACGATGTCGCCGACCCGGGCGATCGCGCCACATTCGAGCGTTCGCGGCTCGATTGGTCGGAACGCGAACGCAATACGACACATGTCGCGTTGCACCGGGACCTGATCGCGCTCCGCCGGCGCGATCCCGTGCTCGCCGC
>Ga0075434_100003517_pt1 | contig 13994 bp, 11 predicted proteins | sample RhiMethybrSRZTD3_FD_75298 | JGI IMG/M metagenome (GOLD analysis project Ga0075434, IMG submission 75298) | Populus rhizosphere microbial communities from Tennessee, USA - Rhizosphere MetaG P. TD hybrid SRZTD3 | ecosystem: Host-associated > Plants > Roots > Rhizosphere > Soil | place: USA... | reverse complement strand
GGCCTGGTTGTCGGGCTATTTGCGGGCGGTGCGGCCAGCGGTCACGTACTGGAGTACCTCGCCTGGCGAAACGCGCAGCCGTTCAACATCGCGGACCCGACGTTCCACCTCGACATTGGTTTCTTCGTTTTCTCGTATCCGTGGTGGCGATTCGTCTTGTCGTTCGCCTTTGCCGCGCTGGTCTTCAGCACGATCGTCGCGGCCATCGTTCACTACACAATGGGGGGGCTGCGATTCAGTGGCCCGCGCCGCGGTGGCAGCCGGGCAACGCAGGCGCATCTGTCAATCTTGGTAGGCCTGGCGGTGCTGGTGAAAGGCGTCAGTTACTGGTTTGACCAGTACGCGCTGGCGATCGAACGTTCGAACCGCCTTTTCACCGGCATCTCCTATACAGCAGACAAAGCGACCGTAAACGCCAAGATGATCTTGGCGATAATCGCCGCAATCTGCGCGCTGCTGTTTTTTGCCAATGCCGCAATACGACGCTGGATGGTCCCGACTATCGGGCTGATCTTGTTGTTGCTCTCCGCGATCGTGCTGGGCTTGGTCTATCCCGGTGCGGTGCAGTACTTCAGCGTGCGACCGGATGAGCCGGACAAGGAACGCAACTACATCAAGTACAACATCGAAGCCACTAGAGCCGCGTACGGAGTCGACAAAGTCGAAGTCACCGACTATTCGGCAAAGACGACGGCGACGGCCGGGCAACTCCGGTCTGACGCCGAAGCCCTGCCCGGGATCCGCCTCATCGATCCCAACGTCGTGAGTCCAACGTTCGAGCAGCTACAGCAGGTGCGTGGCTACTACGCATTCCCCAAGAACCTCGACGTAGATCGCTACACCATCGCCGGCAGGGAAACTGACGCGGTCGTCGCTGTCCGCGAAATGGACCTGAGCGGCGTCGAGGACAACTGGAACAACCGCAAGACCGTCTACACCCATGGCTACGGTCTGGTTGCGGCGTACGGCAACAAGCGGCAACCCGGCGGTGAACCGGAGTGGATCGCCAAGGACATCCCGCCGACCGGTGAGATTCAAGAGCATGAGCCGCGCATCTACTTCGGCGAGTTGCAGGGCCAGCGACCGGATCAGTACTCCATCGTCGGAGCGCCTCCTGGCACGCCGCCCATCGAGTTGGACACTCCCGGTGGCGGCGAAGGTGGCAACCCGAAGACCTACACCTACACAGGCAAGGGCGGAGTGCCCGTCGGCAGCATGTGGAATCGGCTGCTCTACGCCGCCAAGTTCGCCGACGTCAACATCTTGCTCTCTGATCGTGTCCACCCGCAATCCAAGATCATTTACGACCGCACGCCACGGCAACTGGTGCAGGGCGCCGCACCGTGGCTGAAGGTTGACGGCGATGCGTACCCCGCGGTCGTCGAAGGCAGGATCGTCTGGATCGTTGATGGCTACACGACGTCGAACTCCTATCCCAACAGCGAGCGGGTGAACCTCAACGAGGTCACCTCCGACGCCCAGACCAACGCCGGTGGCACTGTGGTGGCGCAACCGCAGGACGACATCAACTACATGCGCAACTCCGTCAAGGCAGTGGTCGATGCCTACGACGGCAGTGTGAAGCTGTATGCCTGGGATGACACTGATCCGGTGCTCAAGGCCTGGTCGGAGGCCTTCCCCAACGTCGTGCAACCGAAGTCGGCGATCTCCAAGGACCTGCTGGATCACCTGCGCTATCCCCAGGACTTCTTCAAGGTGCAGCGCCAGATCCTGGCCCGCTACCACATGACTAATCCCGACAACTGGTATCAGCGGTCAAGCCTGTGGGACGTGCCCAACGATCCGGTGGCAGGTGCGTCGGCCCAAACCAAGGAACCGCCGTTCTACCTGTCGGTGAAATGGCCGGGGGACAGCGACCCGATCTTCTCGCTGACCAGTTCTTATGTGCCATTCAAGCGCTCCAACCTGGCGGCGTACATGGCGGTGAATGCTGACGCCAGCAGCCCTGAGTACGGGCGGATGCGCATCCTGCAGATGTCGGACACCTCTCAAATCGACGGACCAGGGCAGTCTTTCAATGCGATGACGACCAACGAGACGGTTGCTGACCGGCTACGCCCATTCCTGAACCAGGGCGCGGCAAGCGCGACCTTCGGCAATCTGCTTACCCTGCCGGTCGGCGGCGGGCTGCTTTATGTCACGCCGGTATACACCCAGCGGCAGGGCAGCACCGGCTCCTATCCGGCACTGCGATTCGTCGTTGTCCGGTTCGGCCAATCGGTCGGGATTGGGGACACCTTGCAGCAGGCGCTGGATCAGGTGTTCCAGGGCAGCTCGGGCGGCAGCACACAGGAGGGCAGCGCCGACGGCAACACTCCCTCCGGCAACAGCAAGCCTGACAACCCGGCGGCCACCAAGGCACTTGGTGAGGCGGAGGCAGCTTTCAAGGCCGCGGACAAGGCGCTGACCGGTGGAGATCTCGGCACGTATCAGAAGCGAATCGACGAGGCCCAAAGCGCCGTGGACCGGGCACTACGCGCACTCGGTGGCTGACGGGTCGTTTCGCAGCACAGGCGTGAAAACGGCTTGCTTAGGAGCCGCGCGAGCGGTCGTTTCGCAGCACAGGCGTCAAAACGGCCCCGCCCGCATCGCAGCGACCTTGACTCAACCCTGCTGCAAACTCGCGGCCGGCCTGACCTCGAGATCAGGGAAACCCAAGGCTCGAATCGGGTCGGCCAGGCGCTCGGCGTCGCCGGCTACCACCAGCGTCAACTCGGCTGGATCCACGATGGAGCGATAGGCCTCAGTGGCGGCTTCTGGGGTTACCGAACGCAGTAGCGCCAGACTCCTGTCGACATAGTCGTCGGGGAGTCCGGCGAGAATCTGAGTAGCAGCTTGATCGGCAACCCCTTCAGCGGTCGCGTACCGCAGGGGAGAGACGCCAGTGAAGAATGCCACAGCGTCGCTGACCTCCTGGCTGGTGAATGGCACGTTGTCAACCTTGATCAATTCCTGGGTGATCGCCAGCGCGTCGACGATGACCTCCGTCCGGAAAGAGCCTTGGATCGCAAAGGAGCCGCCCCTGCGCAACGGCCCGAAGTTCATGCGTACGCCGTAGGTGTAACCCTTCTCCTCTCGCAGCACAGCGTTCAGCCGTGACAAGAACGCGCCGCCCATCGCGTACGAGGCGACGCTGATTTCAGACCATCGTGGGTCCAGCCGGTCGATGCCGAAGCCGCCGAGCCGTAAGTCGGCTTGCACTGCGCCCGGCCGATCGATCAGCACGGCACGCCGCGCGGCCGGCGTCGGATCCTCGATCATGACCCGTCGCTGATCATCGTTGTGCCAGGATCCGAGGGAGCCCTCGGCCACGGCGATCGGGTTATCGATGAGGTCACCAGCCAAGATCAGCGTCGCGCCGGCCGGTCCGAAATGATCACGATGAAACGCGCTGACCGCTTCCGGCGTCACCTGGCCGACGGTCTCAGGCTCGCCGCCGTTCATTCGAGCGGCACGCTTGCTCTGTTCGAAGACCGCGGCGCGGAAGGCAATGCTGGCGGCTTGCGCCGGGTTGGCCTGGGCCTGCTCGATCTCGGCAAGCCGGAGCTGCACGTGTCGGTTGATGTCACGCTCGGCGAGCGACGGCTCAGTTACCGCCTCCGCGAACAGATGGAGGGCACGATCAAGATGCGATGCCGGGACGTCAAGGATGATCTGTGCTCCAGACAACGAAAGATCAACTCCGAAACCGGCCCCTTCGGTTTCCAGTAATTCGGCGAATTCTTCCCCGTTGTGATGCAGCGTCCCCTCGTCCAAAGTCCTCGCGCAAATCGTTGCAACGCCCTCGATATCGCGAGGCTCGGCATTCAGCGGCAGATCCAAGACCAAATGGGCCGAAATGACGTGCTGGCCGGGCAGATCAAAGGTCATCAACTCGATGCCGTTGCTCAATTGAGCGCGCTGTGGAGCTGGGAAGGCCCAGACAACCGCTGGGGCGATTGCGGGACGTGGCAGGAAATCCCTCACGATGCCTCCTGCCGGTAGATCAAGGTAGCCCGCTGATCGGGTCGTAGCCATTCCTGCATAGCTCTTCGAACGTCGTCGTTGTCGACCGCAGCTATCTCAGCAATTCGGGAGTTGATCAGTCGAGGATCGCCGTGCAGCGTGGCGTATTCGCCCAGCGCATCAGCGCGCGAATCGATACGTGCCAGCTCATGCAGCCAGTGCCGCTCAAACTGGGCTTTCGCCCGCCGCAGCTCTTCGTCGGTAGGCCCCTCGCTGAGCAGCTGAGCGATCAGTTCCGCCATTTCTTCCTCAAGCTGCTCCGGGCTTATGCCATCGCGCGCCCGGGCATAGCTGAAGCCGAATGAGGTGCCACCAATTAGACCCATGGTCGAGGCACTCGTGCCCTCGGCGTGCTCGGTGCCACGCACCAGTTGCTTGTACAGCCTGGATGTCTGGCCATGGCCGAGAATGCTGAAGGCTAAGTCAAGCGCGTCGAAAACACCGCCGCCACGTGCCGGCAGCCGCCAGGAGAAGTACACAGCCTCGGCAGGCACCTTGTCGGAAGCCTCCGTACGCGGCATGCCGGATAGTGCTTCCATAGGCCCGGCTTCCGGCTTTGGCGCCTTGGTACCCGGCTCGAGGTGCCCGAAATAGATTTCCGCGCGTTCGAAGGCGTCCTCTGGCTCGACATCGCCCACGATCGATAACACGGCGTTGTTGGGCACATAGTGACGTCGAAAGAAGCCATGGACATCCTCCAGCGTCGCCGCATCCAGATCTTCCATGGAGCCGATCGTGGTGTGTCCGTACGGATGGTCAGGTGGGAAAGTCAGAGTGTTGAGAAGCTCCATAACGTCCCCATACGGCACGTTGTCATAGCGTTGGCGCTTTTCCTCCTTGACCACCTCGCGTTGATTGTCGAGGTTTTCCTGGGTCAGGGCATCCAGCAGCGTGGCCATCCGGTCGGCCTCCAACCAGAGGGCCAGGTCCAGCCCACCGGTCGGCAAGGTTTCGAAATAGTTGGTCCGGTCGAACCATGTGGTGGCATTGACAACGGCGCCGGCCGCCTGCAGCAGGGCAATGTGCTGCCCAGACGCGACATGCGCTGAACCCTGGAACATGACGTGCTCAAAGAGATGGGCGAATCCGGTACGGCCTTGCTCCTCATCTCGAGAACCGACGTCGTACCAAATGTTGACCGCGACCGACGGCGCAATGTGGTCCGGGCTGGAAATGACACGTAGTCCGTTTTCCAGCGTGTGCTCGACAATCGGGTAGCCAAGTCTGGTGAGCGCGCCCGAAGTCATGCCCCACATCACAGCACATCAGCCGCACGGCAGTTTTCGCTGGGGGCCCGCACTGCTATGCGATCACGCCGGCGACTCTCGCCGGCTCGGCGTACGCCTGGGCCAGGCTAGTGATCGTCTCGTGGGCATTGAGCCCACTGGGATTGGGCACCACCCAGACCCGGACGCCCTCAAGTAGCTCGGTCTGCTCGCCCTCTTTGGCTTTCGGGTTCGCGAAGGCCACGCGGTAGGCCGTGACGCCGGCCACGGCAACGATCGCCGGATGATGCAGGGCGACAAACTTCTCCAGACGGGTACGTCCCGCACGCAGCTCGTCCGGCGCGAGCTCACCGGCCCGGGCTGTCGCCCGATTGACCAGGTTCGTGATGCCGATGCCACGCTCGACGAAGTAGGCGCGGTCCTCATCCGTCATTGCTCGGCCTCGATCAAGATCACGATCGATGATGCCGGCTAGGCGCAAGGCGGGGTAGAAGCGATTGCCCGGGTGGGCGAAATGCGTCTGCGTGGCCGCAGTCCAGAGACCGGGATTGATGCCGACGAAGAGCAACTTCAGCCTTGGTCCGACCAGATCGGGAACCGAGGCGTTTCGGAACGACTGCAACTCCGTTTGGGTAAAGCCCACAGGGCCCAACAGTAGAGGCCACCGTCATCGCTACCCGTCGCTAGCCTTGCCCCGTGACTGATAGCGCGGCCCTGGGGCCTGATGCTGCGCGGGCGCGCCGACGGCAGGCCCGCAGGGTGGTCGTGACGTTGCTGCGAGCATCCATATCGACGATTGCACTAGTCGCGATCTACTACGCATTGCCCCTAGACCGCTACTCCGTGAGCTTCCGCGTTGGAACATTGGCGGTCGGACTCGTTGGCCTTGTCGTCCTGGTGGCCTTTCAGGTCCGCTCGATCATCAGGGCGGAGTATCCGGCGCTAAAGACCGTCGGAGCGCTCGCGACAAGCGCTCCACTCTTCCTCCTGCTGTTCGCCACAAGCTACTTCGTCATGGGCGAGGTTTCCGCCGCCAACTTCAGTGAGCCGCTTACCCGTACCGACGCGTTGTACTTCACTGTCACGGTGTTTGCCACGGTGGGTTTCGGCGATATCACTGCCAAGACAGAGCTTGCTCGTGCTCTCGTCACCGGGCAAATGCTTCTCGGCATCATCGTTGTCGGGATCGGCGCCAGGGTCATTGTTGATGCGGTCAAACACGGACGAGAGCAGCAGCCAACACAGCGGGAACCGGGAGTTGAGGGCACGAACAGGCCGCGCGGCTAGGGCTATTGGCGTGGTTTCTAGTCTTCGACCTGCCGTGCCGGCTTCACCTGCTCCGTTGTAGCGCTCGGTCGTTTGGTGTCCTCGGCGTGATATGCGGCGAGCAGCTGCAGTTCCTGATCTCTCTTGGGGAACAGGAAGAACACGATCACCGCGCCAAGCAGAATCGCGATGATGCCAGCGGTGTACGCCCAGTCGGCACCGGACAGGAATGATGACCTGGCACCCTCGATGATCGGCTGCGCATACTGCGGATACCGCTCAGCGATCGCTGCCGCGCTTGCGTACGACTTGGTGAGCTGAGCCTGGACGCTGTCATTGATCTGCCCAGCGTTGGGCGATGCCGCGATCTTTGCCGACGCTTTAGAGACATACCCGGCGGTAAGCAGCGCACCGAAGATCGACTGCATGATCGCGCCGCCGAGGTCGCGCTGCAGATCGGCGGTTCCCGAGGCCATTCCGGCGCGCCGCACCGGTACAGAACCAGTAAGGGAATGGGACGCCGGCGTACCGGCAAAGCCAACACCAATCCCGATGAAGATGTATGCCGCGCCGACCTGCCAATAGGGACTGCCCTCTGACCACAGCAGCAGCATCCATACAAAGGCGAGGAGGAGGAACACGTACCCAACTAACAGGGTGAACCGGGCACCCCGCGTTTCCACAAGTTTTGCCGAACTCGGCGCGACGATGTTCATGAAGACCACAGCCGGCAGAAAGGCCGCTCCCGCCTCCAGCGTCGAGTAAGCATTCACGTTCTGCAGATATTGCTGGCTGACGAACGCCGAACCGGTCAGCGCGCCGAAGACGATGATCCCGGCACAGGCCGCAACCCAGAAAATACGACGTCCTGCTACATGCAGGTCGTACAGCGGGTGTCTGGCACGGCGCTGTCGGATGATGAATCCAATAGCTGCAGCAAGGGCAATGGCCGCAAGACCGAGTGCCAGCTTCCCCCTGTTCGGTGCTGGCGCCATGTTGATGGCCAGGACCAGGCTGCCCACCAGAACGATGGACAGTACGCCGCCCAGATTGTCCACCGAATCCGTTGTCTCATTCACATGACTTGGCACGAATATGACGGCCAGCAATAACGCGATGACCGCTAAGGGCAGCGTGATGAGAAAAACTGATCCCCACCAGAATTTCTCGAGTAGGGCACCGGCGATCAGGGGTCCGAGTGCGGCAATTCCGCCTCCAGTTGCCGACCACAGTGCAATGGCTTTGGTCCGTGGCGGCCCAGACCACAGCGCTGCAATCAGGGCGAGTGTGGTCGGGAACGCCATGCCAGCGGATACGCCGCCGACTACACGGGCGATGAACAGGACGCCGTCGGAGGGAGCGTAGGCCGCAAGTAGGCACGTCGGAATGGACAGCGCCATGCCGAGGATGAGCATCAGCTTGCGCCCATATCTGTCGCCGAGCGCGCCGAGATAGAGGACGGAGGCAGCCAAGCCGAGCGAGAAGCCGATGGCAACCAGATCCAAAGTTGTCTGCGAGGAGTCGAAGGCCTTGCCGATCGAGGGAAGTGCAACATTGGCGACCGAAAGGTTCAGGTTCGCGACTGCAGCGACGGCAATCAGTGATACCAATACCAAGCCGGCCCGCTCCGGCTGCTCCTCACCGGCTGCCGGTGGGGCAGTGCTGTGATCTGCCGCCTCGCTGGCTGGTGGACTCACGGCTCAGCTTTATCCGAACGGACCGATTCTGGCATCACCCAGGAGGGATGAGAGGTCCATCCACGACGGCCGGACCCCCCCGCGGGCCGCGTTATGAGGGCGTGCCGTCACCGGAGGGCGGCGACAGAATCGTGACGACACTCGAGTCATCCTGCGCACCAAGTCCTGCAGCCTCGGCGATGAGATGTAGCTGCTCGGCAGCGGCGGCAAGCGGCAGAGGTACATGCGTTGTACGGCCGACGCTGGTCACAATTCCCATGTCCTTGACGAAGATGTCCACCCGCGACTTCACTTCGGCACCGCCCGTGTAGGCCTGCAGCATCCGAGGCCCGCGGTCAGCAAACATGAAGGACCCGGCCGCGCCCTGGGACAGGGCGTCGATCACTACGTTCGGATCCAGATCCAGTCCTCGGGCGAGGGCGATGGCTTCGGCGGCTGCGGCGATGTGAACGCCGGCGAGAAGTTGGTTGATGGTCTTCAAGGCCTGGCCGTCTCCCGGGCGCGGACAGACGACCGTCAGGGTAGAGGCGAGGTGGTCCAGCACTGGCCAGGCCGTGGCCAAGGCGTCCTCCGTAGCCCCGACGACAATGAGCAGATCACCCTTTCCGGCCCGAGCCGGACCGCCACTGATCGGTGCGTCAACGAGCGGATAACCGGCATCGTCAAGCCTGCTTGCTAGCGCGCGCGCTGCCCCCGGGCCGACCGTGCTGGTCAAGATCACCGGCGAGCCGCGCCGCATTGAGTCGAGTACTCCGTCGTCGTCGAAGAGTGCGGCCTCGGCCTGACCATGATCACGAACCGCGAGGAGCGCAATGTCAGCGTTCTTGCTGGCAGCCCCTGGAGTCGCCTCGGCGACGATGCCGTGTTCTGCGGCAAGCTCCCGGCGCGGCGCGTACGGGTCAAACCCGGCGACAGAGAAGGTGGTCGCTAGGTGTGTTGCCATGGGTAGGCCCATAGCGCCCAAGCCGATGACGGCGATCTTGGTTGTGTTCTCAGGCACGGGCAATGGCCGCCTTTCTGACGTAAGGACCAGGTTCAGGCACTGCGTAGCGTGTCGACCACGGCAGCGAGCGCATCGTCATCGCCGACATTGCCAGCGAAGACGATGTACGGGATGCCCTGAGCGAGGCCGGCAACGGGCTCCCAGAGCGAGATGATGCCTGGCAGCATCGTGCCCCGGCACCATGCTCGCCGAATCTCCAGGCCTTCGGTGGCGGTGTCGGATGACGTTATGCCGCCTTTCGCCAGGACAAACGCCGGCCTGATCTGGCTCACGATGCTGCGCACAGTGCCAACAAGCGCGGCGCTAACCGTGCGAGCGATCACCAGGCTGCTCACCGCATCGCTGCCCTTTACCAATGTTCTGCTGGTCCGAATCACGATGTCGCTGTCGGCTTCGTTGTCGCGCAGCAGCTTGGCTGCTTGTCCGGCGATCTCGTCGACGTGTCGCTCGCGAGAGGCGTCGTCGAGCAGCGTTCGAACGTCCAGCTCCAGTTCGATGATCTTGCCCTTGACGCGAAGCCGATCCAGCTGGCGGGTGGTGAGCGCGACGTGCGAGCCAACCGTGATCAAGCCGTGCTTCGTGGCCGGGCGGGTGTCGTCGGGATCGGTGGGTCCCGAGCCGAAGATCTCTCGCAAACGCTTGGCGTCGAGCGGGGGTGGCACGCTGCCCAGTACGAGCACGCACGAACGACGGTCCAATGCGGTAAATGAAGTTCTTGCCAGCCGCCTCGGCGCGGAGCAGGCCAAGCACCACTACACGCTGGTCTGCATCGGCGGCCGTATCGACGACGACAGGTTGCCGGTCACGTAATCCAGTAAGGATCTCCAGGACGCGGTCCGGGCCGCCGACGCGGATGTCGTTGAGCGTGATCCGGGCAACTTTGTCGCGCGGGATGCGCACACCGGACTTCTCCTCGACCCAGTCGCGTAGGTCTGAATTCCGGTAGCCAAAGCTGGCGTCCTTGGCAAACTCGCTGTGCGAGACCGGGATCATGCCCTCGTTGGTACGCGCCCAGTGCACCGAGTCGACCGTCAGCCGACCCGGCTCGATGTAGGCGGGACAGACGACCACTCCGTCGACATTGGTGCCCCGTGCGGCCAGTTCCTCGGCGAGCACATCGGTCTCGAGTGGAAAGTAGCCGCGAAGCGTCGAGTCGCTGCGGCTGACGATGACATAGGACACATGCTCGGAGTCGGCTGCCTGGTGCAGCGCATCCACCACCTCGCGGTTGAGGTCCGCCGCGTCGGACTGGGAAAGGCTGCGAGTGTTGGTCAAGATGAAGAAGCCGGTGGTCGGCTGCTGCAGCGCCCGCTGCACGTCACTGACAGACCAGCTGGTTAGGACGGGCAGGTCGGTGATGGTCTGCGTACCTGTGGGATCGTCGTCAAGGAATACCACGCGCCGACCGGTTTTGACTTCATCAAAATTAGCGCCGACATCCAGCTCCGGCGGCTGATCAGCTAGCAACTGATCAAGGGAAATCGCACCGGAAAAGGCGGGAGCAGGCGCAGCTGGATTGACACTGGTCACGGTGACTCCTTCAATAAGTCGACGTTATCCGCCACTCGGCGATGTAAACCTCTGGACCAGATTTAGCGTCAATGATCTCCGTGACCTGATTCAGCTCGGCTGGTTGGGGTAGAGACCTCACATTGGGCAAGACACCGGCGGCTGGACCGGGGGAGTGCTGTCACGGAAGCCTAAGGCGCTGGTGCCGGCTCGTCGAGGGTAGGCACTCGCGGCGTCGAGCGCACTTCGATGAGCGAAACGCGCTCGGCAACTCGAAAGTGCGGTTGATCATGCGGCAGGGATTGATCCCATGATGGAACACATCGCCGTAGTCGGGGCGGGATACATGGGCGGCGGAATAGCCCAGGTCTTCGCTATGGCCGGTTTGGACGTCGTAATCGTAGACGCTGACCCCGCCATCACCACGCGTCATCTTGACCGACTCCGTAGTGAGGCTGAGGACTTCGAGAGCCACGGCCTATTCGAGGCAGGATCGGCAGAACTGGTGCGGAAAAATCTCCGCGCCGCCGATAGCGTTGCTGAAGCCGTCGCCGAGGCGGATCTCGTTGAGGAAGCGGTACTCGAACGGCCCGAGATCAAAGAACCAGTGCTGCACAGCATCGAGGGAGCGGCTCACCCCGACGCAGTGATCGGCAGCAACACCTCGACACTGCCGATTGGTGATCTTGCCAGCGGCCTTCAGCACCCTGAGCGGTTCCTCGGGGTGCACTTCTCCAATCCGGCACCCTTCATTCCGGGCGTAGAACTCATTGCGCACGCTGGCACCGACGAGGCGGTCATCTCGGCGGTGGAAGAACTCGTGCCCAAAACCGGCAAGCTGACGGCACGGGTCAACGACAAGGCCGGCTTCGTGCTGAATCGGCTCCAGTACGTGCTCCTCCGAGAAGCTGTCAACCTTGTCGAAGAGGGTGTAGCGACACCTGAGGACGTGGACACCATCGTCCGCACGACTTTCGGCTACCGGCTGCCGTTCTTCGGTCCCTTCGCGATCGCCGACATGGCTGGTCTCGACGTTTATAGAGACGGCTTCCGAACCCTCCAAGCGCACTACGGCGACCGCCTGGCCGTGCCAGCCCTGCTCACCGAGCTGGTCGAGGGCGGCCGATACGGCGTCAAGCAGGGCGGCGGCTTCGTCACTCCTGCTGGAGATCAACAACCGCTGGTCGCCTACCGCAACGTCGCCTATGCCCGGCTGGGTCAGCTGCTGAAGGAGCTGGGACCCGCCCCGATGGGAGGAAGCGAATGATGAATGCTCCATACACTGCCGAAGAATGGCCGATCGCAGCAGCCATGCTGCCCTTTGGCAGCACCGACTCGCGCGGCGGGCCCATTCACGATGCCGACCCCGAGGAGTGGGCGAAACACCTGCGAATAGTGCGACGGATCGGCTTCACCGAGGTTGACCCAACCGATACCTGGGTCCGGGTCGGCGATCTCAGTCCGGAGCGGCTCGATGAGTTCAAGGACGTGCTGAGTGATGTCGGACTGACGATTCCCGCCATCTCGACGTCTCGGCGCAGCGTGATGGATCCCAAGCATGGCGAGGAGTATCTCGCCTACAGTCACCAGCTGCTCGACAAGGCAGCAGAGCTTGGCGTGCCGTTGGTCAGTTTCGGGTTTTTCCAAGCGTTCACTCCAGCACAGGAGAAGGCCTTGTGGTTCTGGCTGGCCGAGGGCTGGCATGACGATGAGTCACCAGAAGTGCGGAGCCGTGCTGCGTCTCTGATTCGCGAGCTGGCCGAGCACGCCGCCACCAACGGTCAGCAGATCACGCTCGAGATGTACGAGGACACTTATGTCGGAACCTGCGACGACGCGGTGCAATTCCTCAAGGAGGTGGACCACGACGCCTGTGGCCTCAACCCTGACATCGGCAACTTCATTCGACTGCATCGACCGATCGAGCCGGTACAGGACATGTTCGACAAGGTATTGCCGTACGCCAACTACTGGCACGTCAAGAACTACCTTCGTGATGAAGACCCATCTACCGGTCAGGTGATGACCTTCCCGGTGCCCATGGACTTCGGCTTGATCAACTACCGAGCCGCGATCAAGCAGGCTCTCGACCTCGGCTTCCGTGGTGCGTTCCTCTGTGAGCACTACGGCAGTGACGCGATCACCGTTATCGGCAAAAACTGTGCTTACATCCGGGACATCCTCGCCACCTTGATCGATCAACCCCAGGACTGAGAAACAAGGAGCACTCATGACATCCGCGCCAGCCGCTGAGAGATCCTCCATGCCCGCCCGGTTACCGGAAAACCGCACCGCGATTGTTACCGGGGCCGGCGGTCCAGCCGGAATCGGCCGAGTCACTGCGCGGATGTTGGCTGAGAACGGCTGGCATGTCGCGCTGATCGACATCAATGCCGAGGGCTTGGCCAGCGTAGAGAAAGAGCTCCGCGAGGCGGGCCATGAGAACTTGCTTTCGGTACCAACCGACATCGCCTCGGAATCGTCGGTGACCGAGGCGTACCAGCGGATCGACTCCGAGCTTCCAACTGTGGTCGGTCTGGTCAATCTGGCCGGTATTCCCTGTCCCGTGCCGCTCCATGAGTGCAGTCTCGACGAGTTCGAGCGTGTCATGGCGGTGAATGTCACCGGTTCGTTCCTGATGCTCAAGTCGGCTGCAGCGCGGATGATCCCGCAAGGCGTTGGACGGATCGTCAACACCTCATCGATAACCGCCTTCGACGGCGGTGGCACTTTCTCGAAGGGTGTGTACGCAGCGGCCAAGGCGGCGGTGATTGGCATGTGCAAAGGCGGAGCACGCGAGCTGGGGCCGTACGGGATCACAGTCAACGTGGTCGCACCCGGGCCCATCGACACCGAGATCATGGGTGGCCGGCTCACCGAGGAGCGCAAGACCTCGATGTCGACCGGTATTCCCCTGGGCCGGGTGGGACAGCCTGAGGAGATCGCCGCCACCGTTGCGTTCCTGCTGTCCGACGGTGCCGGCTACATCAACGGAGCAACCATTCAGATCGACGGCGGCAAGCACATGCACTGAACCGTGCGCCTGAGCTTGTCGAAGAGCATCAATCTGCGCTTCGACAAGTCAGCGCACATATTTACACCTAAGGAGACATAAATGTCTGACACCAACACAGTGGAGACCGCGCGGCGTCGCTTCGAGTTGAGCGAGCAGGCAAACCGGAAGGTCTTCAAACGACTGATTCCGTTCCTGCTGCTGATGTATGTGATTGCGTTTCTGGATCGGAGCAATGTCTCCTTCGCCCAGGA
>Ga0075434_100003516_pt1 | contig 13994 bp, 13 predicted proteins | sample RhiMethybrSRZTD3_FD_75298 | JGI IMG/M metagenome (GOLD analysis project Ga0075434, IMG submission 75298) | Populus rhizosphere microbial communities from Tennessee, USA - Rhizosphere MetaG P. TD hybrid SRZTD3 | ecosystem: Host-associated > Plants > Roots > Rhizosphere > Soil | place: USA... | reverse complement strand
TAGCGCGCGACGGCTTCTCCGTAGTGCTCAACTACGCCGGCAACGCCGCGAAAGCGGAAGAGGCCGTCTCGGCGATCACCGCCGCTGGTGGACGGGCTGCCGCTCTCAAGGCGGATGTCGCCAGCGCCACCGATGTGGAGCAACTCTTCAAGCAAGCCGGAGAGCGCGTCGGCACGATCGATGTCGTCATCCATTGCGCCGGCATCATGCCGTTGCGCCCGATCGCCGATGGCGATGTCGCCATGTTCGACAACGTGATCGCCACGAATCTTCGCGGAACGTTTCTGGTCCTCGCCCAAGCGGCGCAGCACGTGGCCACCGGCGGCCGCATCGTCGCGTTCTCGAGCAGCGTGCTGGCCAAGTCTTTTCCCGGCTACGGCGCGTACATCGCGTCAAAAGGTGGTGTTGAAGGGCTCGTGCATGTTCTGGCGAATGAATTGCGGGGCCGAAACATCACCGTCAACGCGGTTGCGCCTGGCCCGGTGGCCACGGCGTTGTTTCTCACCGGGAAGACGAAGGCGCAGATCGACGAATTGAGCAGCCTTGCCCCGCTGCAGCGTCTCGGCCAGCCGGAGGACATCGCGAGCGTCGTGTCTTTTCTGGCTGGTCCAGACGGCGCGTGGATCAACTCGCAGGTGCTCCGCGCCAACGGCGGTTTCGCATAGAGGAATTATCATGGCCAACAAGACGATCGTCGTGACAGGCGCGTCGAGCGGATTCGGCCGCCTCACCGCAAACGCACTGGCACGAGCGGGACACACGGTCTATGCGACCATGCGTGAAACCGCGGGGCGCAATGCGCCGCAAGTCGTTGATGTGGAGAAGTACGCGAAGGACAACGCAGTCGACTTGCGGGCGATCGAGCTCGACGTCAGCTCCGACGCTTCAGTAGACGCCGGCATCGCGAGGATCATCGGCGCGCACGCTCGGCTCGATGTCATCGTGCACAACGCCGGTCACATGGTCTTCGGACCCGCCGAATCGTTCACGCCCGAACAACTCGCTGAGCTCTACGACGTCAATGTGCTTAGCACGCAGCGTGTCAATCGCGCCGCGCTGCCGCAGATGCGGAAACAACGAGAAGGGCTGCTAGTCTGGGTCTCGAGTAGCAGTTCAGGCGGGGGCACACCGCCGTACCTCTCACCGTACTTTGCCGCGAAGGCTGGGATGGACGCCCTCGCCGTGCAGTACGCGCGCGAGCTCACGCGCTGGGGCATTGAAACGTCGATCGTCGTGCCGGGCGCGTTCACGAAAGGCACCAACCACTTCGCCCACGCCGGACGTCCGGGTGACACGGCACGGGCCGCCGAATACGAGGCCGGCCCCACAAAAGGGCTGGGTGAGGAGATTCAGAAAGCGTTCGCCGGCATTGTGCCGGCCGATGCCGATGTGTCGGCGGTCGCAGATGCGATCGTGAGGATCGTGGACACACCGTTTGGGAAGCGGCCATTCCGCGTGCACGTCGATCCATCGCAGGACGGAGCTGAGGTGACGTTCGCGGTTATGGATCGCGTGCGCGCGGAAATGTTGCATCGCGTCGGTCTGTCCGATCTGTTGGCGCCGCGGGCCAACCGATGACTGATCGCGCCCGCGAAGGCGCCCGCGATAGGCGTTCGTGAGCACCGTGTTGGTGACCGGCGGCTCGGGTTTCGTCGGAGGCCACGTCATCTTGCAGTTGCTGGCCGCGGGACATGACGTGCGCACGACCGTGCGCTCGCTGACGCGCGAAGACGCGGTTCGCGCAATGTTGGCCGGAGCCGGGGCCGACCCTGGCAGGCGGCTCTCCTTCTTCGCTGCCGATCTCGAGCGCGACGACGGGTGGGCTGAGGCGGTCGCTGGATGTGCCTACGTGCTGCACGTGGCGTCGCCGATCCCGGCCGCAGCGCCCAAGACCGAGGACGAACTGATCGTGCCCGCGCGAGACGGCGCGCTCCGTGTGCTCAAGGCCGCACGCGATGGGAAGGTCAAAAGAGTCGTGCTCACGTCCTCTTGCGGCGCGATCTATTACGGCCATCCTCCGCAAGCGGCACCCTTCGACGAAGCGAGCTGGACGAACACTGACGGCGAGATGAGCGCCTACGTTCGGTCGAAGGCGATCGCCGAGCGCGCCGCGTGGGATTTCATGGCGACTGAAGGCGGCGTTCTCGAGCTTTCGACGATCAACCCCGCCGGCATCTTCGGACCCGTGCTTGGCAAAGACGCGTCGTCCTCGATCGAGCTCGTCACGCGCCTGATGCGAGGGATGCCCGGCTGTCCAAGGCTCTACTTCGGCGTGGTCGACGTCCGCGACGTGGCGGACCTCCATCTGCGCGCGATGACGGATCCAGCGGCGAAGGGCGAGCGTTTCATCGCCGTTTCGGGCGCCATCATGTCGATGCTCGACATCGCCAGAGTGCTCAAGGCGCGCCTGGGAGACGCGGCCAAGAGGGTGCCGACACGGCAGCTGCCGAACTGGCTTGTCCGCATCGCGGCGCTGTTCGATCCCACCGTACGGCCGATGTTGCCGTTGCTCGACAACACGCGCCACGCGACGAGCGCAAAGGCTGAGCGCGTCCTCGGATGGACACCGATCTCCCGCGAGGACGCGATCATCGCGACCGCTGAGAGCCTGATCCGATTCGGGATTGTAGGGTCTTGAAGTACACCCATCCAGCTGCACCGTCCGTGTTCACATCGTTCAACGGCGCGTCAAGCGAGTAGCAACAGCTTTCCGGCAGCACCCTTCTCCGCTGCGGCATGAGCCTTCGCGGCGTCCGCTAAAGCGACGCGCTGCCCAATCGGAATCACCAGCTTGCCTGTCCTCACCGCTTCCGCCATGTGGAGTAACGTGGCTGGAGCGGGATTCACCTGCATGATCTTGACTGCGACATCTGGATACGCCGCTGCAGTGCTTGGCGGTTCGAGCACGGAAGCGAACGTTCCACCTTTTTTCAGCTTGGCAATCAGCATGTCCGTGACCGGCCCAGACACGGTGTCGGCGACGGCATCCAGTGTTTCGAGGGACTTCAATGACTTGTCATCATCGATCGCAATGACATGATCCGCGCCGGTTGCGCGAGCCTGTTCCATCTGTGACTTCCGTACACCCGCAATGACGATCCAACCTTTGTCTCTCGCAGTAAACACGGCAGAGCGGCCGACGTTGCCGACGGCTCCGGTGACGAGGAGAGTCCCACCCCGCTTGTCGCGGACAGCAAGCTCAGCGAGTTGTGATCCGGTGGTCGTCACCGTGGGCAGGGCCGCGACGTCTCTCGTTTCCATGGAGTCAGGAATCTTCGCGAGATCGGCTGCTTTGACAACGCACAGCGAGGCGTAGGTTTGCATGGCTTGACCGAAGACCCTGTCGCCGGCGCCGAAGTTCTTCACGCCTGGACCTACGGCCGCGACGACGCCGGCCACGTCGAGTCCAAGAATCGCCGGAAAGGTCAGAGGGACGCGGTACTTGACGGAGCCGGAACGTATCTTCAGGTCGAAGGGATTCACACTCGTAGCAACAACGGTGACCATTACTTCACTAGGCGCTGGCGTGGGATCGGGACGCTCCTCGAACTTCAGCTGTTCAGGACCACCGTAGGCGTAGATGACAACGGCTTTCATGTGCGATCCCTCCTGCGCGATATACGGTTCGAGCGATTCGTTTGAGATCTCTCGTGGGCTTGGCCCTCCGCCGGCACTGCTGCATCGCTACCTCGGCGCCAGAGGGGTGGGCGTGGTGACTCGTTGATTCGTCGGTGTCGGCGGTCGCGTCAAATCATCAGTCGAGCCATCAATGTTTCTCGTGACGAACTGTCGATGAGCGCGCACTGCGCCCTCGCGCCGGGCGTCTCCTTGGCGCAAATCCCAGCGCGTTCACAAACAGTTGGATCGACCGGAAGAGAGCCTGTGGAGGTGTGCCTTCCAAGACGCGAAACGTCAAACCACTCAGTACAGTGAAGCAGAGATCGCTGAGCAGATGGCAATTGACGTTCTTAGGAAGTTCCCCGGCGGCCACGGATTGCGCAAGACGTAGACGAATGTGCCTGGCGAGAGAGCGACGCCTCTCGCTCACAAGATCCTGGAGCTCCAGGTCCTCGGCCGGAATGACGAACGCATTGAATGTAAAGAGGCACCCACAGTATTTGGGCCGGTGTCGACGCAACCGTACATTCTCCTCGAGCATCGACACGATGGCTTCGCGCCCGGTCGGTGAGACCCGCAAGGGCTCGTGTGCCAAGGACGCTTCGGTGTCCGCGCATGCCCGGATTGCCGCGCGAAACATGTCCTCTCTAGTTCCGAAACCTCTGCGGAGCATGTTGGAGCTCATTCCCGTCGCGCGTGTGAGGTCGGCGATCGACGCATCGGCGAAACCCTTCTTGGACAAGACGTCCATGGCCTTACGCAGGACAGTCCCTCGGTCCACGGGATTGCCGTGTTTCCGGGATCGCGTGCCGATCGTGTGTGCCATGGTCCTGTGTGCCATGGGGGCGAACGCTCTTTCCCAGCCCGCTGCACCGAGCGTCAAGCCGATCGACTCACTCTATTGACGCAGTCGTCGACTGAACTAGCGGTACAGATTGAGAATCAGATTTTCAGATACGGAACAATGACGTTGGTTTGACGCTGCCTCGCCGTTCGGAGCCACAGGAGCCACCGGAGCGATTCAGGCGACCGGAGCACTGACGATGCAGTCGCGCCAGCTCAACAGCCGCGATTGTTCCAGATTTTGAAAAGCCTTTTGCAGTGCTGGCGACTTGTTCGCAGCGTGAATTGAGTCTACGTTGCGGGTGATGACCCTTTAGCGAAAGCGAGGATACCCGCATGAGCGCGAGCACTGACGCCATCACTAGTCTACTGGCAAAATACAACGAAGCCCTGAACGCGTCGAGCACAGATGGGGTGATGCCGCTCTATGCGGAGGACGGCGTGTTCATGCCCCCGTACAGCCAGTCGGCTGTCGGCGCCGCCGCCGTCCGAAGAGCGTACGATGCAGTGTTCGCCGCGATCACACTGCAGGTTAAGTTCTCGATCATCGAGATCGTTGAAGTTGGCCCTGGGTGGGCTTTTGCGCGGACGAATTCCGCTGGTACGACGACGGATCACGCCACGGGGGCGAAGAGCGCCGAAGGCAACCAGGAACTATTTATTCTCCAGAAGGGTCGTGACGGTGGCTGGAAAATCGCGCGCTACAGCTTTTCCCCGACCACTCCTCCGCGACACTAATTGGATGGTGATCTCTCCCTCGCTTGATCGCCGGACGTTGCATCGACAGCCGGCCACGAACGCACCGCCGCAGCCGCCCTCTACGACGAAACGCTGCAGTGCGCCCTGGTGATCAAGCGGCAGAACATCATGTCCGTGCGTCTTAAGGCCGCCCGCAATGTGAATCAACTCGGCAGATCCGCCGGGTTTTACGCTGAGCGCGATCGCCGAGAGATTCGGTCCAACCTTAACTGAATGTAAGCGTCGTCCCGCCGGTCGGACTAGTCTGGCAGAGTGAAAAACGTCTTTCTCGGATTCGGAACAATCCTGACGATGCGCGGCCGAGGCTCATCTGAGCTCACAGCATGGAGCGGCAGAGCCTTCCCCGATTGTTCCAAATATGGAACGATGATTCCCAGTGTTCGCGGCTAGCGCGGTGCCCGGTTTCCGGCTACAGGTACCCGGATCTCCATTCGGCCCGGACCAGCCACGTGGAGCGAGGCGCAGGGATGGAGCCGCCAAACGCTCGAGAGGACAATGTCAGATCTCAACTCGCTAATTCTTTTTGCTCATGTCGTTGATGCAAACGGCTTCTCCAGAGCCGCTCGGCGCTTGAAGATGCCCACATCGACCGTCAGTCGGAGGATCGCCGAGCTTGAGGAAGCGCTTGGGGTTCGTCTGATTGAACGTTCGACGCGCTCGTTGCGTCTGACCGATGTCGGATCGGAGCTGCTGGAATATGCGCATCGCGGGGCCGAGATCAGCGAGGCGATCGACAACATCGCGTCGAATCATCTGTCGAAGGTGTCGGGCAACCTGCGGCTCGCGGCGCCGCCGAGCATTTCCGATTCCTTGCTAGCCCCAATCGTGGTCGCCTTCCAACGGGAATACCCGGATGTCTGTATTCAGGTCTTCATCACCGAGCGGATTGTCGATCAGATCGCGGAAGGCGTCGATCTTGCGTTCCGTGTGGGCGAACTGGAGGATTCGTCACTAGTGGCGCGTCGAATCTTGACGTACCGCCATCAACTCGTTGCGAGCCCGGAGTACCTACAACAGAACAAGCCGCCGAAAACGCCCCAAGATCTTCTTGGGCATCGGTTGCTCGCGTTCTCTTTTTGGCGACCTGAAAACACGTGGAACTTCGTGCATGCGAACGGAAAAGACAAGACGTCGATTACGTTCAAGCCGCATTTAGCAATCAACGAGTACGACGGTCTCGCGACGGCGCTGCTCGCGGGCACAGGAATCGGCGACCTTCCACCGATTGTGCAGCCGGCGCTGTTGCGCTCTGGGCAGCTCGTAGAAGTGATGCCGCGGTGGCATTTCCGGGTATTTCACCTCTCGCTCTGTCATCTCGGAAACCGATTTCTGCCGAGACAGGTGCGCGTGTTCACGGATTTCGCCGCCAAGATGACGCCTGCCCTCTTTCCAAGTCTTCCCGTTTAGCTGGTTGCACCTCCTATGGTTATCGCATCTGCATCGTCCAAACAGACGTCGTTCGCATTCCTGCCTGTGTTGACCGGCTTATTTACGGCGACGTTGCTGATTTCGAACGTGCTGAACTGCAAGGTGATTCGTGTGGGGCCGCTGCCGTTTACGGGCGGCTTGATCATGTTTCCATTCGTCGCGCTGTTCGGCGACGTCCTAACGGAAGTGTACGGGTATGCAGAATCTCGAAAGGTGATCTGGACGGGCCTGGGATCTCTGGTTCTACTCGTGCTGATGATCGACATTTGTGGCGCACTGCCGGCGGATGCTTCCTGGAACCATCAGGCGGCCTACGACGTGATTCTTGGCGCCGTACCCAGAATTGTTGTCGCGTCATTGATCGCACATTTCGTCGGTGAGTTCAGCAATTCGTACGTCTTGGCCAAACGCAAAATCCGTACGCGCGGCCATTTCATGTTTGGCCGTTTTCTGCTGTCGACGATGGTCGGTCAATTCATCGACAGCGCCACCTTTGTGTTTATAGCGTTTGCCGGCAACATGGTGCCGCGTGAGATGATGCTCGTGACGTTCTCTGGTTGGGCCATCATGGTGTTGTGGGAAACTGCGGCGCTTCCGGTGACACTCCCGCTGGTGAGGGCGTTAAAGCGGCACGAAGGTGTGGACTATTTCGACATCGGAACCAATTTCAACCCGTTGCGCTTCTGACCCTCAGCCAGCGCGAGCGCGGCGTCTCACGGCTGTCCGCCCTGATCCTGCCACGTCTTGAACCTCGCGCACATCTCCGGCGTCCATCGCGGTTCGCCGCTCGCGGGTGGTGGCATGAGCCCGCTTGACACCGCTTCGTAGATAGCGTCTGCGTGGAGATACACGCTGTCGCGGCTGCTCAAATCCATTGCCTTTCTCATGTGCTCGACGTCCATTCCGGTGAACATCGGGCGGATGTCCCGCTTGAAGCTCACACTGTCTGCCATTGCTTTACCTCTTCGGGGCCTTCAGGTTGACCGACCGCTCGAAGCGGCGATCATTTGTAGAGTTCCAGCGGTCCGACGGTGATGGTCGTTTGCCCGACCTCGATGAGATAGCCATCCGGATCACGCATGTAGCAGCGCAGTTCTGAGGCGTGCGTCTTCGGCTCGGTGATGAAGGTCGCCCCGCGCGAACGCCAGCGTTCGTAGAAGCGCTTGATGTCGGTCACGCGCAAGTTCAGGAACAAGCTCAGATCGTTCTGATGCTTCGGCGGTGTCGCGATCACGTCAGGCTTATCGTCGGTCGGTCCCCCGCCCACGTTGACCGTGAGCCAGAGATTCCCTAGGCGAAGAAATGTCGGCTCTCCTATGCGTAGCACGTCCGCGCCAAGCACGTCACGATAGAACGCGACGGAGCGAGCCACGTCCGCAACAATGATCGTCGCCGTCACGACGAACTCGAGGCCGGGTTCTACCGATGTCGGAACCTGCATAGGACTCTCCTTCCCTGCGCGCTAGATAGACCAAGCCTGTCGAGCGGTTCATCCTCATCCTGATACGACACGAAAGCGCCGGCCATCCTCGACTCCCGCCCGCCTCTCAGAAGGCGACCGCATCCAGCACATTGTGCACGGACGTCACTGCCGCCACTCCGTCGCCAATCGCAAACGCGACGCGTTTCGGAGTGGCGTTGCGACAGTCGCCCGCCGCAAACACGCCCGGAAGACTCGTCTCCACCGTACACGGCGGTCTGCGTTCTTTCCACACCGAAAGGGCCGCCACGTCAGTCCCCGTCAGGAGGAACCCTTTCTCATCCGTCGCCGCGGACGCATGAAGAAAATCCGTTCGCGGTTTCGCTCCGATGAAGACGAACAGGCCTGCCGTCGGCTCTCGCTTCACCTCGCCGTTCGACTCGCGGACGTGGACGGCGGCAATGTGATCGGTGCCCTCCACCCCCATGAGTTCCGTGCGATAACGAATGGCGACTTTCGTGTTCGCCAGCAATCGTTCCGCAAGATACGAAGACATCTTGCGCAGGTCGAACCCGCGGACCAACAACGACACGTGATCAGCCGCCTGGGACAAAAACATCGCCGCTTGTCCAGCGGAATTGCCGGCCCCGACGATGTGCGCCGGCGCGTTTCGACAGAGGCGCGCCTCGACACTTGTCGCGCCGTAGAAGACGCCAGCGCCCTGCAACGTCTCCAAGCCCTCCACGTCAAGAAGCCTGTAAGACACGCCAGTGGCGACGATGACCGTCCGAGTGATCACAGCATCTCCTTCCACGGTCTCCGCCCGGTACGTCCCGTTGTCCTGACGCGCCAAGCTCGAGACGCTGCTCGGCATATGAAAGTCGGCGCCGAATTTGAGCGCCTGCAGGTACGACGAATGCGCGAGAGCCTGGCCGCTCACACCGTTCGGAAAGCCGGCGTAGTTCTCGATGAGGGACGTCGAGCTCGCCTGGCCACCTGGGCCGAGTCTGTCGAGCACGAGCGTGGATAAACCCTCCGAGGCCGCGTAGACGGCGGCTCCGAGACCAGCAGGCCCCGCACCAAGGATCAGGACGTCGTAAGTCGAATCCGGCAGAGTCCTGCGCAGGTGTAGATGATCGGCCAGCTGCAAACGCGTCGGCGCTTCGAACAACACGCGGCCCCCGTGCGCAACGACAGGAAACGCGCGAACGTTTTGGCGGATGTCGTGAAGCCTGACGCAGTTCTCCTCCGCTGATGTATCCAGCCAGTTGAATGGCACGCTGTTCCGAAAGAGCAGTTGCACTGCGTCAAGAGTTGGCCTGTCGTCTTTCGGTCCGTAGATGGTCAGCCCGCGAAATCGTGAGAGGAGCAGCAATTCACGCCGACGCTGAAATGACTTCCAGAACTTCTCGCCAAGGATCGGCTTTCGCGTAAACAGGTAGCGAAGCTGGCCGGGCGTGAGCCGGATTGCTTCCACTTCGGTTTCAGCCTCGCACGACACGACGGATGGGCGATGCGTGAACAGGTCGATGTCTCCGGTGAAGTATCCCTGACCGTAGCGCAACAACACCAGGCGTTCGCCTGATGAGAAATCGACGACGCGAACACTTCCCGACAGGATGGCGTGGCTATTAAACGGCTGGTCGCCGGCGCAGAACAGTGGTTCGTCCCGGGCGAACGAATGTCGCTCCCCGAACGCTGCGACTTCTGCGAGCTCTTCCTCACTCAGACGAGGAAAGGCCACTTTATCGGACAGAGGGTCCGTCTCTAGACCATGACCAACTAACGGTCGATTCTCATCGCGCGACATGGGCCACCAGCGTGGGACGCCAACAGGACGAGTTGTGCGCACTGCTACTAACGGCGGACCACAACCCGCGCTGGCCACGTCAGACTGTTACTGAAACCAGCTTTAGCACAGCGTCCGCAGTAACACCGGCGGAATAGTTCTGCTGGCCCGTTACAAGATTGCCGTCGACGACCGCATGCGGCGCCCACGGCGCTTTCGACACATAACGACCGCCCGAGATTCGGAGTCGGTCCTCAAGGAGCCACGGCGCGTTGCCCGCAAACCCGGCCTGACTCTCCTCGTCGTTGCTGAACCCTGTGAGTTGGCGATCCTTGCACGCCCATGTGCCGTCCGATCGCGCCGCCGTCAAGAGTCCTGCTGGGCCGTGGCACACAGCGGCGACGATCTTCTTAGGGTTGTCGAGCATCGCGACGATGACGGCGCCCATCGTTGGATGGACCGCCATGTCCTGCATCGGACCGTGGCCGCCAACCAGAAAAATGATGTCGAAGCCATCCGCCTTGATGTCTTCGACGCGAGTGGGCGATGTCAACACAGAGCCCAGGCGCTTCAGGTAGTCCTGCTGCTCTTTCACTTTGCCCGCGTCGTTGCTGTTGTACGCCAGATTAAAGCTCAAGGGATCAACTGTTGGCGTGACGCCGCCAGGGCTCGCGATCGTGATCTTGAGTCCGGCATCTGCGAATTTGCGATGAGGCGTCACAAACTCTTCAGACCAGAACCCCGTCGGATGCGGCGTCGCGTTCTTCATCGTCCATACGCTCGCGCCAGACACGACCATCACTACAGACGCCATGACCCTCTCCTTTCAAGCACGAACGGCATTTTGTGGACGCCGATTGACCCTTCTCCGAAAGCTATTGGACGATCGCTCGGAGGACTAGGGGGCGAGATTGAAATTCATCGTTTCGAAAACGGAACAATCGAATTGCACAAGTTGCTGAGCTTTCGCGCACGACTGTCCCAATCGACAGTGCGAACAAGTTGTGCCGGCAAGAGAGCGTCACAACCAGGTGCCCAAGGCTGTCAGGTTCGATGAAGGTCTCAACGAACTCTGCGTCGCCCTCAAGAGTCGTTTCGGTGGGAATCCCGCTTCCCGCGTCGGCTGCTAGCTCTTAGGCGGGGGCCAATTCCTCAGGATGGAGTCGGCGACTCGCTCGAGGTCTCTTCGCGTCGCCCCTGTGGTTGAACGCCCCGTGCTGCGATGTGTTTCGGATCGTGGACGGGAGAATCCAAACGTTCAACTGCTCTTGGTCAGCGGCGACGGTTCTCGCGCAGCTCGGGGTCCTTGGGAATCTCGAAGGCGCCGTGAAGAAGGCCGACTGATCCGAGCGATACCTGGCTGCATGCGGCACTCGTCGGCGATCAGCGCGACCTCAAAAGATTCTGTCTCGCAAGCTGGCGCCGAACTATGCTCAGTTCGTTATGCCCAGGCATGAAACAGGAAGACACGACGTCGACCGAATCGAGGACCGTCCGTTCCCGAAGGACCCGAGTCGCGTCATCGCGATCAGCGACGGCGTCTTCGCGGTTGCTCTGACGCTGCTGATTCTCGACGTCAAGCCACCGACGGTCACCCAGACCCTTCTGGCGTCGGCGATCATCGCCACCGCGCCGCGGCTGGGCATCTTCGCTTTGAGTTTCGCGATCGTAGCGTATTACTGGGTATCCCACCACTTTTCATTTGGCTACGTCCGCCTCATCGACCGCGGTCTCCTCTGGCTCAACATGCTGTTTCTCTTCACGATCGTCGTGTTGCCATTTTCTGCAGCGGTGCTGGCTGACTATCCGCTCGCGGCGCCGGCCATCACGCTCTATGGCACGAATGTCGCGGCGTGTTCCGCAACGTTGGCGATCGCGTGGTGGTACGCCGTGGGCAAACGATTGAGCATTGACGTACGACGCGATGAGCGCCGTCGGGTGGCCGTTCGAACAATGATTTCACCGGCACTCGCTATCGTCGGTATCGCCGTGGCCACCATCGCTCCGGCCGCGAGCCTTGTGCTTTTCGTCGCGATTCCGGTCGCGTCGTACACGCTGAGACCTACTCGCTGAACAGCCATGGATTACGGAGCACCCCGGTCGGAGCGTCGCTTGCCTGAAGGGCCTTATACTTCTGCTGATCAGGTCGGCTGGATGCATTCGATCGTCACGGGCGATTCGTTTAACGCGCTCCCGCGAGCCGGCGAAAATCTCCTCATCGACAAGACGACGCGGCGGCGGTACCCGGCCGCGCCGACCGGCTCGCTGTTGCTCACCAGTGCTCCCTTCGGATGGAGCGGCATCATCGTCGAGCAACACCGCCTCCCGCCAGCGGAAATGCCAGAGCACTCCGTCATCGGCCATGGCATCTCAGTGAATGTCGGGGTGCAACCTACCTCGTTCGCCTGGACAAGAACGCGTGGCGGATGGGACGACAGGCCGACACACCCTGCTCACTGCCGCATCCTCACGCATGGTGAATCCCATCCATCCCGCTGGCTTCAGACTTACAACGAGATCTCGCTGATCATCAATCCACAATTTGTCGCCGATGTCGTCAGGGATGGGCTGGCCGCGGATCGAATCGCATTGGTCAGCCGGCACTCCGTCGTCGATCCTGTCATTGCTGACTTTGCCACGACGTTCCGTGCAGAACTCACGGCCGATGAGCCCAACGGCGTGATGTACGCGGAGGCGCTGACCGTTGCTCTGGTGCTGCACTTGCTCGCGAATTACGGCGTCGCGAAACCGAAGGTGCCATCGCCGCGTGGCAAGTTGACGGCCTTTCAGCTTCGCGCTGTCCTCGAGTGCATCGAGTCGCAGCTAGCCGAGGATGTGTCGCTGCTGACACTTGCCCATCGGGCGCACATCAGTCCTTTCCATTTCGCGCGTCTCTTCCGCGCCACAGTCGGTATGCCTCCGCATCGATTTGTGTTACGGCTTCGCCTTGAAAAAGCCAGCCGTTTGATCAGGGCTGGGAAATTGACGCTCGCGCAAGTCGCCGCGGAATGCGGCTTCCACGATCAGCCACACTTCACGCGCGCGTTTCGGCGACGATTTCGGATAACACCAGCGATGTATCCCCGCGGTCCGCAGCACGCGGATCGATTGAGCAAGTTTTTACAATAGCAGCTCCAGGCATCGGCGCTACCGTCGACTCGGTGAACAGTCGACAGCGCCTAGCGATTGGCATCGCCCTGACCACCCTCTTTGGGATCGAATGAGCAACTAACAGCCGGCGCACCGTCTCGCGCCGAGGGCCTCGCCGCGTGGAAGCAGGTATACGCGGTGCTCACGCACCCCCGCTGCGTCAATTGCCACACCGCCACGAGTCACCCCGAGCAGGGCGATGATCGTCACTCCCACCTGTTCAACGTCATTCGCGGACCGCGAGGCCGCGGCGTTCCTGCGCTCACCTGCGCGACGTGTCACCAGCGAGCAAATGCCGACAGCGCCGGCGTGCCTGGCGCTCCCGGCTGGCAGCTGGCGCCGCTGACCATGAAGTGGCAAGACTTAAACGACGACATCTTGCCAAGTTCAGCCGTGTGCCGAACCGTCACCGATCGGTCGAAGAACCACAACCTCGATGGAGCCGGCTTGCTGAAGCATCACGAAGAGGAACCTCTCGTGCGGTGGGCGTTTCAACCAGGTCGCAGCCCTGACGGTTCCCCACGGTCCACTCCGCCCTTGACGCACGACGAGTTCGTCGCCGCGACGCGCACATGGGTGGATTCGGGCATGCCCTGTCCCAAACCGTAGTCAGGAGATCGTCGTGCCCACGTATACGCTCAGCGTCAATGGTCGGCAGACCGAAGTGATGGCCGACCCCAGCACGCCCCTCCTGTGGGTACTCCGCGACGACCTGAAGATGACGGGCACGAAGTACGGGTGCGGCATCGCCGCATGCGGCGCCTGCACGGTGCTCGTCGGCGGCGTGGCATCCCGGTCCTGCGTATTACCCGTGTCGCTGCTGGGTGGGCGGCCAGTCGTCACGATCGAAGGGATGGCAACCGATCCGGTCGGACGACGAGTTCAGGATGCCTGGGTGTCAACCGACGTCGTCCAATGCGGCTACTGCCAGAGTGGGCAGATCATGTCCGCTGTTGCGTTGTTGAAGGCCGTGCCCAAGCCGACGGA
>Ga0075434_100003515_pt1 | contig 13997 bp, 12 predicted proteins | sample RhiMethybrSRZTD3_FD_75298 | JGI IMG/M metagenome (GOLD analysis project Ga0075434, IMG submission 75298) | Populus rhizosphere microbial communities from Tennessee, USA - Rhizosphere MetaG P. TD hybrid SRZTD3 | ecosystem: Host-associated > Plants > Roots > Rhizosphere > Soil | place: USA... | reverse complement strand
CCGATGTCGCCGACAGCACCCGGCCGTTCCTGGAGCGGGCCACGGCTCGGCTGGCTGAACGGCCGGAGAGCGAGTTCCCCGAGATCACCGCCTGGCGGCGCGCGTTCAGCCAGATGGGTCTGAAACCCACCCAATACCGGTGTGCGTCGGAGGCGTTGCTGCGCCGGTTTCGGAAGGACGGCTCGCTGCCGTCGATCCATCCGCTGGTCGACGTGTGCAACGCCGTCTCCCTCGCCTACGCGATTCCCATCGCCGTGTTCGACCTCGACCAGGTGACCGGAAACCTCACCGTTCGCCACGCCACCGGAACCGAGACTTACGCGACCTTCGCTGGCGATACCGAAACCCCGGAAGCAGGCGAGGTGATCTTCGCCGACGACGCCGGCCACGCGCATGCTCGCCGCTGGACGAACCGGCAGAGCGGCCGTTCAGCGATCCGCCCCGGAACACACGTTGTGCTTATCGTCAGCGAGGCCATGCACGACACCGGCCAGCACGACGTCAACGCTCTTCGCGAAGAGCTCCGCGAAGCGCTCACCCTCTGTTGGACTGTGACGACCTAACGCCAACGACTCGGCAGAGCATGGCTCCTTGCAGATCCAGCCGCATTCTGCTTCGAACCAGTGATGCCACACAGAAAGGAAGCACTCATGAATCTGCTCGCTTTCCACGCGGCGAACATCGGCATCCCGCTCGACAGCGGATCAGCCCCGATTCGGGGATCACCGTCTCCAGGCTTGAACTGAACCTGCGCAGGCCCCATCGCTCCATGGCCGCGGAGGTGATCGGGTTTCGAATTCGGGTGTGGGAGGGCTTCCTAGCATCCTGGGTGACCCCAGCCGCGGGAGCCGAACATGACCGCCTCGCTGGCTTGTTGAGTGCGAGCACGGCGCCGGCGTCGGCCGGGTTCTCGCGGCCCTGCAGGGCGGCGCGTCGCCGAGGGGTCGGACGCGCAGCAGGGCGCGCGGCGCTCCTTGCGTTGGAGTTCCGACTCTCGTCGTGACCGCCGAGCGCCGGTACCCTCAACGGTGATGACTCCCTCTCCTGTGCCGGGCGCCGCCGTGACGCAGTTCGCCGTGATCGACGCGCTGCTCGCCGGCGCCTATGAGTCGGGCCTGCGCGTCGCCGAAGCGCGCTCGATCGGGGACTTCGGGCTCGGGTGTGTCGACCACCTCGGCGGCGAGGTGGTCATCGTGGACGGCGAGGCGATCGAGTGCACGCTTGATGGTCCGCCGCTGGCGATGGACGACGACGACATCCTCCCGTTCGCGATCGTTTGCCGATTTCCTGAGGTCCCGCGAGTCGGCTTGGGCGAGCAGGACTTCGCGGGCTTCGCGGCATCCGTCGAGGGTGCGCTCACGAGCCGGAACCTCTTCCACGCCGTGCGCTTCGACGGCGTGCTGTCGGAGGTCTGCGTGCGGGTCACGCCTCGTCAGCATCATCCGCTCCCGCGGCTCGCCGAGGTGACCAGTCACCAGGTCGAGACGGTGGCGCGCGACATCCGCGGCACGGTGGTCGGATTCTGGACGCCGGCGATCTATCAGGGCATCGCGGTCGCGGGCCTTCACCTCCATTTCCTGAGCGAGGATCGCAGCATCGGCGGACACGTGCTCGACCTCGCCGCCCACACCGGCGGTCTCCAGGTGGCGGCTTTCGCTCGCTTCGACCTGCACCTGCCGACGGATGATCTATTCCTCCGCACGGAACTCACCCACGCCGAGGACCATCGCATCGTCGCGGTCGAGGGCGGTGTGGCGGTATCCGCCGAGGAACCCTCCTGACCCGAACATGTCGGAGGGCCGGCGCGCATCTCGTCCGTTGTGACGCCGAAATCGCTCGAGCAGGTAGATGCGCGAGGCCTCACCTCGCGGGCGACCTGGGCGTAGTCGACCCCGACGTGCTCGCTGCCTCACTTCTTCACCCTGCCGTCGATGAACACCGTGTCGACGGCTGCGGCACCCGGTAGTAGACGGCGGCCGCGCCGTCGGGTCCGCACAAGCCCGTAGTGACCTCGTCGAGCGCGATCAGCACCAGATCCGCACTCCTGGCCGACTGGATCGTTCCGACCTCGTGCTGGCGGCCAGCCAGAGCGGAGCAATCTGGTTCTACTACGAGCCACATAGTTCTCGTCATGGGAGCCAAAGAGCGACCGCTCAGCGTTCCGCATGTGGGAATTCCTCCCAGTGCAGATGCGCGGTAGCGGGTCCGCCACCGGCGCGTGGTCGACTAAGGGTCGAGGCATCCAGCGCGCCTACTGACCACGATCATCTGGCAAGACTATTGATGCTCGGACCTGGGCTCAGGCCCGGCAAGGTCGAGTTGATAGAGGACGTGCGGGCGCGTTGATTTCCCGTCGGGGATATTGGGATGGTCGAAGTAGCGCACAAAGCTCAACCCGAGCCGTCGCATCACGGCCTGCGAGCGTTCGTTGCCGACCGAGGTGAATGACCAGACTGACTGGGCCCCGATTCGGCGGGCGACGTCTACGGCGGCTCGGCCGGCCTCGGTCGCGTAACCGTGTCCCCAGGCGTGCCGGGCGAGACGCCAACCGATCTCAAGTCCCTCGCCTGTGATGATGCCGGGCGGGACGGGGTTCAGTCCCGCCATTCCGAGCAGCGCGCCGTCCTCGGCGCGCTCCACCGCCCACAGTCCGAAGCCTTGGCGGTCGATCTTCGCCTCCCAGGCGGTGATCATGGCCGCGGTTGCGGACCGGTCGTAGGTCGACGGGAAGTGGCGCATCACCTCGGGGTCCGAGTTCAGTGCAGCGAACGAATCAAGATCACCCGGTTGCCATCGCCGCAGGACAAGGCGGGGGGTCGTCACCCGGTCGAACCGCAGCATCGGAGTCAGCTAGCAAGTGACGAGAGGCCTGAGGATGATCACCCAATCTATTTGACCAGACCGGCTCGTAGCCCTGGTAACCCGAACCGCCCTCTAGCAAGCCTCATCTCAGCGTCCCATTCAACGGTCCGCCAACGGGCCGCACTGCTCGATTGCAGGAGTCTCTGGGCGGGTGCATGTCCTGACCGATTGTTGAACCGCGAGCGCTTCGCCCGGGCGGCAGGGTGGGCACGATCCTCTGCGGCAGCAATACCACCACCGAGGACTTCGCCCGCCGAGCTCCATCCAACATCCGTTGAATGACAACGCCCTGGTGGTGCGACTGATCAGGACGTGTGAACGTGTGACTGGAACGGTGCTCCCCAGCAATCCCGGCGGTTACGGTTTCAGTGTGCGGATTGTTTCCTTGCTGCCGTCGACGACAGAGATCTTGTTCGCGATTGGTGCGGGCGGGGACGTCGTCGGCGTGACGTTCGAGTGCGATTATCCGCCGGAGGCGTGCTCGCGCCGCATCGTGTCGACGTCAGCTTTGCCGTCCGAGCTCAGCGCGGCGGAGATCGACACGGCGGTGTCGGCGGCGTTGGCGCGGGGTGAGGATCTGTACCACCTGGACCGAGCTGCGTTGGCTGATCTGGACCCGGACGTTGTGGTCACACAGGACTTGTGTGCGGTGTGCGCTGTTGACGTCAGTGTCGTCGACGATGCGCTGGCGTTCTTAGGTTGCCGAGCCAAGGTGGTCACGATCGACCCACACACCTTGGCAGAGGTCGACGAGTCGATCCTGCGGCTGGGTGAGGTCACGGGACGACGGGCGTCCAGTCGCGCTTTAGTGTCGTCGATCCAGCAGCGGATGACTCACGTGGCGGACCGGGTCAAAGCTCAACCACGGCGGCGGGTGGCGGTGTTGGAGTGGACCGACCCGCCGTTCGCCCCCGGGCATTGGATCCCGGAAATGGTCTCGTTGGCCGGGGGCGATCCGGTGATCGGCGCCATTGGCGCGGCGTCTCGGCGGATCTCGTGGGACGACGTTGAAGCCGCGCAGCCAGATGTGGTGGTGATCGCCGCGTGCGGCTACGACAGGCAGGGCACGACCGCTTTGGCCCACGACCTGGCCAGTCGGGGTGTTTTACCCCCGGCGGTTCGGGTCGTGGCGGTGGATGCGAACGCGTCGTGGGCGCGTCCGGGCACCCGGTTGGTTGACGGTATTGAGGAGCTTGCCGATTTCCTCCACCCGGCGAGGGACAAGGCCGTGGCCTAGCGCGAAAGCGACAGGCGCGCCGACACGCGCCGCGATCGATGCACTCGTTAGGCGGATTAGGCGCTGGATCCTCAGCCGGGGGACCGCGTACCGCCGGCCGGATGGTTGATCAGCCACTGCTCGGCGCGGTGCCGCGACGCCCTCGCGAGCCACGCGTCCTGGACGATCTCCTGCAGCTCCGCCAAGGACAGCTCACCCAAGCGGCTGGCCCGCACGAGCACCGACGGATGCCCGTCGAAATGTGCGGTGGAGAAGAACGGTGTCGACTCGTCTTGGATCAGAGCCTGCTTCTCGGCCTCGTCCGCTACCCAGAACACGATGACGTCGCGGTAGCGCTCGCCGCTATCCGGGTCGACGGCGTCGGGTCGAGGATTCCTGAAGAAGACGAAAGACTTGCCGCCCACCTGGTACACCGGGTTGTCCTTCGAACCGCCTATGACCGTCACGTGCGGCATCGCCAAGGCGAGCCTGTGTACGTCCACGACGCGCGCGGCACGAGTCCGGTCCGACATTCCAGCAGCGTATGCCTCCGTGTCAGCTCCGCCCCAAGGTCAGGGTCTTCGCCGCGGCCGATGAGAATTGCTGGTTGATGATGTCTGCCTAAACAAGAGAACGACGACATGGACGGGAGATGACTGCGATGAGGTTGGGCGTACACCTTCCGGTGGCGGGCAAAGGCGCCTCTTCGAGCATCATCCTGCAGGTAGCGGTGGAGGCCGAACGCATCGGATTGGACTCGGTATGGTCCTGGGAGCGGCTGATGCGGCCTAGGTGCCGATCGCTCTGGGCGGAGCCGGCGGGCCCGTCATAGATGCGCCCGAGGCGTTTGGCATTGTGTATGACCCGACCAGCCGAGCCCCTGGATGAGCGTGGACCGCTGCTCGGCTCGACCGACCAGGTCGCAGCCGATCTCGACCAGGCCACCAAGCTCGGCATCGAGCAGGTCTACTGGAACTCTGACGACGACCCGCGCAGCCAGCTCCCGCTACTGGAACAGCTGCGTCGCGGCTGATCGATCATGCGGCTCCCAGACGCCGTTGCACCTCGGCTGATCTCGACCCGATCGAGGCTCCGGCTGCCAGCAAATGCCGTTGTAGCTACCGCGCTCGCGCTGCGCCGCCGCACTGGCAAAACCTCTTGATCGCTCGCCAAACGCTCGGCGAGCGGAACGGAGGGAGAAGCGTTAGAGGGTCGGCTTGTGAGACGCGGAGGAGGGGCTGAAGAAGATCTGCGTCAGCGCTTCCGGGTACGGGAGTCGAGTGCCTCCAACGCCTCGGCAAAGGGGCGTTCGAGCCAGGCGAGGTGGTCGGGCTCGCCGTGGTGGTGGGTGGTGAGGTGGTCGGCGCGGCGGGGAGCAGTGTGCCGGACGTACTCGCGCGCGCCCTCGACGAGCGTGCGGATATAGCGGAGTCCGTCCGGATCGGCCATGCCCCACGGCCCGCCGCACGCGACGTAGACCGGCGAGGTGTGGGCGAAGACCTGGCGGCCCCACTCGTCGAGGTGGCTGTCGGTGCCGAAGGTCCGGGCCGCGAACCAGGTGCTGCCGTCAACGGGGAGCAACTCGCTGAGCGACAACTCCCGGCGGCCGTGTGCCTCCTCGACCGCGACGACCTCGCCGTTGCGGACGAGTTCGAGCGAGCGAAGGGGAAAAACACTCCTGACGGTGGCATCGACCGTGACCGAGCCCGGACCGGACAGCTCGAGCGTGTCGCCCGGCTGCCGGCCGTCGACAGAGAGCGAGAGAAGTGGCCCGCCGGACAGGAACGTACGCCCGGCGCGTACGGCGCTGCACCAGCCGTCGTACGTGAGCTCCTCGCTGGAGCCGAGCCGGGCGTATGTGCGGTAGAGACCGATGGGCACGCCGCTCGACATCTTGTCGGTGCCCCCAACGAGCGGTAGGCGGTAACCGGAGTTGAGATAGCGGTAGTACTCCAGCAGCCCGTCATCGGAGTGCGCGAGCATCTCCACCGCGTCGGCGCGTCCGGTGGTGACCAGAACGGCCGGCTCGCCGTTGGGGTGCGGGAAGTGGGCCGCGACGACCGTGCCGCCCTGCGCGTGCGTACGGTCAGCCCAGTCGCTGAGGTTGGCATCGAGGGCACCACCGAGCTCTGCCTCGTCGGGACCGTCGCTGCACCAGGGCATGACCGGCTCCTTCAGCCCCCACAGGACGAGGTGGCCGAGGGCGTGCTGGCGGTTCTCCTGCCCGACGTAGGTGAGGTATCCGCCGCCACCGAGAACGGAATTGGTACGGCTGGGATCGCCGCCACGGCGGAAGTCCTCGGTGTTGGTGAAGAGGGCGCCCCACTGGGACTGCAGGAGGTTGACGATCCGCAGGTCCTCCCCGAGCTGTTCGAGCTGGGCGCCTGCGGTGGAAAGGAAGTGCACGTGGGAGTCGCCGGACCACCATCCCTCCGACGCCAGATCGGCCATCCGCCTGATCCGGAGGGTGAGCTCGCGTTGCCCAGGGTCGATCCGCACGGTCTGGCGGAGTGGTTCGTACTCGAACCCGCGGGCGACCTCGACGTCGACGTCGCCGCGGGGAAGCCAACCCTGACAGGTGCCGTCGACATAGGCGTAGGTCTGCTGGCCAAGGCGGACATCCCCGCCGACGTCGTAGTGCCAGCTGTTAAGGTTCTGCGCCACGTGGTGGTGGTGACCGTAGGGCTGGTACGGAATGCCTTCTGGTGAACAGAAATGGACCCGGCACGGCACCGGTTGGCCGGTGGCGTCGTCGAGCACCTTGACGTGGACCCAGTTGCGACCGGGGTCGACGAGCTCGACCCGTACCCGGTCGCCGGCCGCCTGGCCGTCGCGTTCGACGTCGCCCCACCTCACGTGGCCGAGCTCATCGGCACCCTGCCGCACGACGACGGTGGCGGAGGGGACGGCGGCGACCTGGGCGTACGCGAGCCTCGCGTCCGAGGAGTCGGCGGCGCCCCAGCCCGGCCGGTGGTCCTCTGCCGGAAGAGGCTGCGGATAGGTGGCGACACCGCGGTCGACCTCGAGCGTGAGGACGCCGGGCTGCTCCGCGTCGCTGCCTGTCGGCGTGGTCTCGGCGTCAGTGTCGGCCGGTGCAGTCGGGGTGTCGGTGCGGACGAGCCGGACCGGCCGTGCCGGCGTGCGGACGAAGGGGTGCTCGTCGAGGTGCCCCAGGGTGATGCCGGCGACGGCGAACGATGGGCCTCGCGGGGTGAGCTCTACGCGTTCGACTGCCTTGTCGGGATGGGGGTTGTCCCAGCACCAGAGGTAGTAGGCGGATGCCGAGCCTCGGTAGTGCTCGGTCAGGCGGTAGCCGGCGGCGTTCCAGTCGCCGCCGAAGCGCTGCCGGTTGCCGTCATGGGAGTCGGTGACTGCCAGGAACGGCTCACGTCCCCAATCCGGCGGAACGATCTGGATCTCGAACCGCTCCCGGATTGTCACCGTGACGGTCTCCCCGCCCGCGAGGTGGAAGGCATAGTCGGCGACGGCCGTGCCGACACCGTGGCCGGCCGGACCGGAGGGCTCCAGCAGCCGGTGCGCGATGATCACCCGCTTTGCCTGGCGGCCGACCTCGACCGACACGGATGAGGTCGGAATGACCAAGCACCTGTCTTTGGAAGGGCTTTCGGAGCCAATGACGAACGGGAGCCCGCGAAGGGTCACCGGGCCGATCGGCGGATTGGGGGTGTCGTCGCCGAAGACGTCGACCCCAGCGTTGCAGACCGTGTCGAGAGGAACTGGTTCATAGTCGGCCATCGGCCGATGCTATCGGCCGGGGCCGGGAGCAGGTAGGACGTTTGCCGGTGCCGGTTGTCCGGTGGGAGTCTCATGCGCGCGGTGCGTCCGACAGTAGACGCTGGCCGGTCGCGGGTCATGGCGCCTTCGTCGACAACGAGGCGGCCGAGTGCGGCGAAGTCGTCGTGGACCTCGCGCAAGACGTCGTTGACGGCGGGTTCGTCGTACGTCCGCGTCGGTCGAAGAAGGTGGCGAGGAACTCCGCGAGAGCCAGACAACATGCAGGTCTACGCGATGCGGACCCGGAGCAGCGACGTAAGTTGTTGCGTTCCGCTGACCTCCACACCACGATTCGGCTCAATGCGATCGCTCCAGTTCTCTCACGGCCGCACGGAACACGGTGGGCAACACCGCGGCGACAGGAACGATGACCTGCCGGGCCCACGCCGGGCGTGTTGCCTGCACAAGGGCGTACGTCATCGCGGCATACCGCCAGCTAGCCCGGCGCCAGGCACGCTCGTAGGCGTGCGGCCGATCGGCTTGGACTGCTGACACGGCTGCCCGTGCCTGGGCGATCCCGAGCGATATCCCCTCGCCGGTAAGCGCATCCACGTAACCCCCGGCATCGCCGACCAGAAGCACCCTGCCAGCGACTCGGCGGGCTACTCGCTGCCGGAGTGGGCCGGCCCCGCGCACTCGTGTGGCGGCGGAGGCATCAACCAGCCGCTCGCGCAGCTGGGGGAACTCGTTGAGCTGCTCCTCGAACGGCACCCGGCACGCACTTAGGATCGCAACCCCGACGAGGTCTGCCCCGACGGGGGTGACATATGCCTCGCCATAGCTGCCCCAGTGCACCTCCACATGACTGCTCCACGGCCGTAAGCCGTAGTGCCGGCGTTGACCGAAGCGCTGTTGCCCGCGGGTGCACACCTCCAGACCGAGCGCGCGACGCGTCGGCGAATGCAGCCCGTCAGCTGCCAGAAGGTAGCGGCCATAGATGTCAGGTCCAGGCGTCTGGCCGGGCCCATGCGTTCGGACGCGCACCTCCCCGTACGACTGCACCACCTCGCGTGCTGCCAGGGGGAGGACCTTCACGCCAGCGGATGCTGCGACCGAGTGCAGCGCCGTGTGAAGCTCGGTGCGGCGCACGCCACGGCCCGGCCCAGCGCCGAAGTCAGCCTCTGCCTGCCGCCCGACCGAGACGTAGCGGATGCCGACCAGATCCCAGCCAACGGGATTGACGCCAAGGGCGGCGAGCGCACGTACGCCGCCGGGCATGAGACCTTCACCGCACGCCTTGTCGACCGCGCCCTGTCGGGGCTCGAGCACGACCACCGACAAGCCGCTGCCTACGGCGTACAGGGCAGCCGCGAGGCCCACCGGGCCGCCACCCACCACGACGACGTCGCTGGTCTGCCGCCTCATCGCACCGCCGCTACATTCCCAGCGACAGTGGCCAGCGCCCGCTCTTCGACCTGGATCCGCCTGGCGAGCAGGCCTGCGTTCAGGACGGTAAACATGGCAGCTGTGGCCCAAGCCGAGTGCACGAGCGGTAGGGCCGCGCCCTCGAGCACGACAGCCACGTAGTTCGGATGGCGCAGCAGGCGATAGGGGCCGCGGCTGACCAGTGGCAGGCCCGGCACGACAATCACGCGGGTGTTCCACTGCCGTCCGAGCGTGGCGATGCACCACCAGCGCAGAGTCTGCGAGGCAACGACTACGGCCAGCGCTACCCAGCCGAGAATCGGCCGGAAGGGGCGATCTAGCATCCACACCTCGGCCAGCGCGCCGAACAACAGAGCGGTGTGAAGCGCCACCATGGCAGGGAAGTGCCCGCGGCCGAATTCCTTACCTCCGCGGGAGAACGCCCACGCCGCATGCCGTTTTGACACGGCCAGCTCCACGAGCCGTTCGACGCCGACGGCTAGCACCAAAGCTGTGAAGAGGAGTTGAGACGTCACGCGTCAGCTTCCCTTGCCGATCGGCTCGAGGAAAGACGTCCGAGACGGTGCGCGGCTGCTCACCCCCGCCACCCTAGGCACAAATCCCGGTTTCCGCGGCTATATCTGGACTGGGCCGACGGGTCCAGCCCTTAGACTCTGCCAGTGCCGATACCGTCTGCCCTGCCGGCTCTGGTCCGCGCCAGCCATCCCGGGCCCACGGTAGCGGTCACTGCGCTCACCGCGCTCTTGGCCGCGGCAGCCGGCCATGGTTTGCGAACAGGCTTGGTCGTGACGGCGGCCGTTGCGGCCGGGCAGCTGACTATCGGCTGGTCCAACGACGTGATCGACGCCGACCGTGACCAGCAGGTGGGGCGCACCGACAAACCGGTCGCACGCGGTGAGGTCTCCGAGACCCTGGTCCGGCGGATGATCATAGCGGCCGCCGGAGCATGCATCGTCTTGTCTGTGGCCTGCGGCCTTGCATCCGCAGCCGTGCACCTGCTGCTAGTGGTGGGGTCCGGTTGGGCCTACAACCTTGGTCTCAAGGGAGTCGCCTGGTCAGGCCTGCCGTACGCGATCGCGTTCGGCGCGCTTCCCGCGGTGATCACCCTCGCTCTTCCTGACCCGCAATGGCCCCCCGTGTGGATGGTGGCCGCCGGTGCCCTGCTCGGTGTGGGGGCCCACCTGCTGAACGCACTACCCGACCTCGCCGACGACGCCCAGACCGGCGTACGCGGTTTGCCCCATCGCCTGGGAGCACGCAAACTGCGCTGGCTCGCGCCGCTGGTGCTGCTGATCGCCTCCGCTGTCGCAGCGTTAGGCCCGGTGACTAGAACCGCCGCCTGGATGTGGGCTGCCTTCGGGCTTTGCGTGATTCTCGCGGTCGTCGCCATGCGTGGCCGCGGCCGGGTGCCATTCGCCGCTGCCGTCGGCATTGCGGCGGTCGACGTCGTCAGCCTGGTCATGCAAGGGTCGGCTTAGGCGGCAGGGACAGGCTCATTCCCCCTAGCGCGACCTGGACGCCTCCGCCGCACCCTGCAGAAGGGCACCAGTGACCGTCAGACCTGGACCGAAGGCCATGGCCAGCACATAGTCTCCGACTGGAACAGGGCACATCGACGCGAGGATCAGCAAGATGGTTGCCGAAGAGCAGTTCCCATAGCGGGACAGGATGTCCCGGGATCGCTCGACCTGAACGTCGCCCAAGGAAAAGACCTCCTGCAGCTTGTCGATAATTCGCGGACCGCCAGGGTGGATCGCCCAGTGCCGCACGTCGTCAGGAACGAGCCCGCGCTCAGTCAGCAGCCGGTTGACGAGCGTAGGGGCGTTCCGGGCCACAAGCGTTGGGACTCGCGGGGAGAGCGTCATGCGAAACCCGTGGTCGGTGATGTCCCATGTCATGTCCGCCGTTGAGCCGACGTCGGTAAGCGTTTCCACGGCGATGACGTCGAGCCCCTCACTTGCGATCTGCGAGGGAGCCAACACCACGGCCGCGCAGGCGTCGGCGAACAGCGCGTGCGCAACGGCTTGCTGGGTGTCGTGCGGGGGCGGCTGCACATGCAGGGACGGCAGCTCCGTGCAGACCAGCACAGCCGGTTGGCGCTGTGCGGTGACATAGTCGGTGGCCACCGCCAGCCCGGGGATGGCGGCATAGCATCCCATATGTCCGACTGCTAGCCGCCGAACTTCCGGGCGCATGCCTAGATCCTTGGCAACATGGACGTCCAGGCCAGGATTGGCGTATCCGGTGCAGGAGACCGTGGCCAGCAGGCCAACCCCTTCGGGGATGACGGTGGCCGCCACCAGCGCGCTACCTACCGCCTCCTTGGCCAGGGGCAGCGCGTCGTCGAGGAATCGCCGCATCCGCTGGGCGGTACTCCAGCGGCATACGTCCTCATACACCGGGCAGGCCGTCAAATGGCGGGTGCGTACATCGGCGCGGCGCCACACGCGCTCCGCCACGCCGTCATGACCGACGTGGTCTGCGTAGTAGTCGGTCCACAACTTGATCTGGTCGTATGCCGGCGGCGTGGACTGGCCAAAGGCGATGATGCGCGCGAGCCCGGTCAACGGGCCCAATGCAGGCTCGCCCGGACACCCAGAAGGCTCCGACGACGACTCACGTGGGCCAGGCCGTATTGGTGAACGGCGGCCCGCCGCCTTCGCTCCGCTCTGCTCTCCATCTCGGCCTCCATCGATTGGGAGAAACCACTGGCCGAGCCCGGCGTTGCCGCAACTCTGCAGAGCGCCACACTAGTCTCTGTTGCCGCTGGATTCAGGGCGCGTCGACTAGAAGGCGAACCTCCGCACATTCGTGTCTTCGACGTAGATAAACCACGTTCTCTTCCGTGTCATCACCGTCCTGCTCGCCGACCATCCACGAATCCGCCTGATCGACCAAGACGAGTAAGAGAGCCAGTGAAAGTTCCGCCGGGACTCGAGACGGCCTTGGCTTTAGTCGGCCACCACCACCGTGGTACTGCGCCGCAGGGACCGGTTCCTCTGACCGCTGGTCGCGCAACCCCGCGCTCTAGTCCACACGCAGCGCAAGCCGCGACCCGCGCAGGTCAGCGCGTACGGGCACGGCCGCTGACCTGGGCCGCGCTGTGGCTCCGGGTCGCCCTCGTGGCGCTCTGCTTTCCCGAAGCAGAACGACGTTTCGATGATCGCTTGGGCCGCTCCAAGCCCGGTGGGGTCCGCTGGCGACGACGGTTCGAGCGAGGGTCGCCGATGTTCGGCTTGGCGGGAACGGCGGTGCGCGCCGATGGGATCAGGACGCGCTCGCCGGGTGCCAGCTCTCGAAGGATGGGGTCAGCCACGTTCTCGACCCGCGTGGTGACAGGCCTGATTCCAGCGGCACGAGTGAGTGCGCGAACCTCGCGCAGCTGCGCATTGGTCGTGAGAATGATCACCGTCCCGGCCTTGCCGGCTCGCCCCGTCCGGCCGGAGCGATGGACGTACGCCTTCTGCTCAACCGGCGGGTCGGCGTGTACGACGAGCGCAATGTTGTCGACGTGGATACCACGAGCGGCGATGTCGGTGGCGACGAGGGTGCGGACGCGCCCGGCATGGAAGGCCGCCAGGTTGCGCGCCCGGGCGCTTTGGTTGAGGTCGCCGTGCAGCTCCACAGCCGGGATGCCCTGCGCATTGAGCTGGCTGGTCAAGGCCTTGGCCCGGTGTTTGGTTCGGGTGAAGACCAGCGCGTGGCCAGGGGCGCTGGTGAGCTCCGCCAGGACCGGAAACCGCTGCTCCTGCTCGATGTGCAGCACGTAGTGAGCCGTCGAACCCGCCGACGGCTCGAAGGTGTCGGCTTCATGCGTCACTGGGTTGCGTAAGAACCGGTTCACCAGGGCGCTGACGCTCCCGTCAAGGGTGGCCGAGAAGAGCATCCGCTGAGAGCGGGCTGGCGTCTGCGCCAGCAGACGTGTCACCGGCGGCAGGAAGCCGAGATCGGCCATGTGGTCGGCTTCGTCCACGACCGTGATATCGACGTCTGAGAGACTGCAATGACCTTGCTCGATGAGGTCCTCCAGCCGGCCAGGACAGGCGAGAACGATGTCGACTCCGGACCTCAGCGCGCGCACCTGGGGCTGCTGACTCACCCCGCCGAAGATCGAGACGCTGGACAGGCCGGCGACTTGGGCCAGGGGCTTAAGGGCAGCCTCGATCTGGCCGACCAGCTCACGAGTGGGTGCGAGCACGAGGGCTCGCGGAGCGCCGGGACGCGACCGGGCTTTCGAGTTGGACAGCCGAGCTACGAGCGGCAGCAGGAAGGCGTAGGTCTTCCCCGAGCCGGTGCGGCCGCGGCCGAGGACGTCACGGCCGGCGATGGTGTCGGCCAGCGTGGCGGCTTGGATGGGTGTCGGGACAGTGATGTCCCGGCGGGCCAGTACGCGCGCGAGGTGAGCGGGCAGGCCAAGATCGGCAAAGGAGAGAGCAGGCACAGGTGATCAGATTCTTTTCAGGCGGGCCCGGGCAGATCCCGGGCACAGCACGCGTCCCGCACAAGAGCTGTTTCGGAGGGGAGGAGCAGGGCTCGACATCACCGGTGACTCGGGCGAGACTGGCCGAACCACGTTGACATCAGCCTAGTCGACAAACTGGACAGGCACCTATTCGCACCGGACGGGTCGGCTCAAAACATCCGCGCGAACAAACCGTGCGCGAGCCCAATCGGTTCGTCGATGTCCACCGGCTGGGAAGTCGACGACCGAATCAGAGCTAGTTCTATCTCCAGTCTC
>Ga0075434_100003513_pt1 | contig 14001 bp, 18 predicted proteins | sample RhiMethybrSRZTD3_FD_75298 | JGI IMG/M metagenome (GOLD analysis project Ga0075434, IMG submission 75298) | Populus rhizosphere microbial communities from Tennessee, USA - Rhizosphere MetaG P. TD hybrid SRZTD3 | ecosystem: Host-associated > Plants > Roots > Rhizosphere > Soil | place: USA... | reverse complement strand
TCCCGCTGCTCACGTTCGCGGTCGTCGTCTGCGGCGCCTGGGCGGTCTGGGGTGCCGTGTTCGCCCCCCGCCAGGACCTGCTCGGCGCCGTCATGTACCTGTTCCTGCTCCGGTTCATCCTGGTCGGACGCCAGCCGCTCGTCTATGCCGGCTGCTTCCTCGTGTGCAGCTACCTCGAGCTCGTCGGCACGGGCGTGGGGGCGTGGAGGTGGGCGTTGCACGACCCCACCGGCGCCCTCACGATCGGCAACCCGCCGAGCGGCATCCCCGGCGGCTACTGCTTCCTCGACGCGTACGGGCTGATGCTGGCGCCGCGGGTGCTGGAGCTGATCGACCGGCGCTCGTTCGCGTTCCCGCGCCTGCGCCCGCTCCCGGATGACGTCTAACCTCGACACCCTGCTCGAGACGGCCGCCGAGGTCGAGCGGCTGCGCGACACGCTGCGCCACTCCGAGGCCCTTTCGGCCGAGGCCGCCCATCTCGAGGGCGTCGTCGACGCTGCGCCGCGGCTGCAAGCCGCCGCCGGGGCGACCGCCGTGGCTGCCGAGCCCGTCGCCCGCGAGCTCGAGCGCGAGTGGGTCGAGCAGGGGCCGCTCGTCACGGTGTGGCAGCGCGCGGTCGACCTGGCCCAGCTGGCCGAGGCGGCCGGTGCCGACAGCACGCCGTACCAGGCCGACATCGAGGCGGCCCGCCGCCAGGTCGAGGTGGCGCGGCTCGCGACCCGCGAGCAGCGCGACCGGCTGACGGCCGTGCGCGACCGCCTGGCCGACGCGCTCCTGTCGGCGCCGCTCGAGCTCGATCCGCCGCCGCCGGTGGCAGACGACGCCCGGCCCGAGGCGCTGCGCCGCGACGCGCTCGAGCTCATCCGGGTCGCCGACGAGGCCGGCAGCACCGCCGAGTCGGCTGCCTCGGAGGCCGCCGAACGGCTGCAGAGCCTGAACGCCGAGCTCGACATGGTTGGCCGCCCGGACGCGCTCACCGCCCGGATCGAGGAGCTCGAGCAGCGGCTGCCGCACGAGGTCGAGCTGGCGCCGGACGCGCCGCCGTCGGCGGCCATGCGCCTGCGCCGTGCCGGCCTGACCGTGCGGTGATCGCCGAGCGGGCGATCGTCTGCGGGCCGTGTGACCCGGCCCAGGGACTGGCCTGGGACGAGGCGCTCGTGCGGGCACCGGTCGACCGGCCGACGCTGCTCGTGTGGCGGGCCGGCCCCGCGGTCGTGATCGGCCGCTTCCAGCGCGCCGACTGGGAGGTCGACGCGGCCGCCTGCGCGGCCCGCGGCGTGCGCGTCTGGCGCCGGTTCACGGGCGGCGGCGCCGTCTACCTCGACCCGGGCACGGTGTGCGCGGCGCTCGCGCTCCCCGCCGCCCATCCGGGCGCGAGCGCCTCGATCCCGGAGATGTACGCGCCGCTGCTCGACGGCATGGTGCGAGCCTGCCGGGCGCTGGGCTCCGACGCGTCGCGCGACGAGCGCACGGTGCGGATCGGGGGCCGCAAGGTGACGGGCATCGCCGCCCACCGCGGCCGCGACGTGACGCTCGTCCACGGGACGCTCCTCGTCGCCGCCGACCTGGAGGCGCTGAGAGCCTGCCTGGCCGGCCCGCGCGACGGCCTGCTCGAAGGGCGGCCGCGACCCGCGGCCAGCCGTCCCGACCACGTCGCGCTCCTCGGCGGCGACGTCAGCGCGGCCGAGCGGGCCGTCGTCGAGGCGTTCTCGACGCCCGGCGCCGAGCGCACGGGGCTGACGGCGGGCGAGTCCGAGGCCGCGGCGCGCCTGCTGCGGGAGCGCTATTCCGACCCGGCCTGGCATGCCGGCCCCTGGGCCGACGTGACGCCGGACGCGGTGCGCGCGGTGCTGGGTGCGTGATCGCCCCGGCCGGTTTGTGGGTATCGTCGGAACGGCAACCGCGACGGAGGAGTCGGACGATGGCGCTGCGATCGAAAGTCTTCACCTACGGGGCGGAGCTGACCTGGCAGGGTGGTCATACCGCGGTCGTCGCCTCGGGTGACCGGCCGCCGCTGCCCGTCGCCCCGCCGCCGGACTTCCCCGGCGGCGAGGACGACCGCTGGAGCCCCGAGCACATCTTCCTGGCTGCGCTCGAGTCGTGCACGATGCTCTCGTTCCTCGCCCACTGCGCCCACAACGACCTTGATGTGCGCGAGTACTCGGCCCGCGCGACCGGCTCGATCGAGCGACGCGACGACGATCAGCGGTATGCCTTCACGCACGTCAAGGTGGTCGTGCACGCGCGCATGGCGCCCGGGCAGGCCGCGGCCGCCCGCGAGCTGACCGACAAGGCAGAGCGCGACTGCTTCATCACCGCCTCGACGAACGCCGACATCGAGAACGACTGGCGGATACTGGAATGAGCGGGCCGGCCCGCCCGGCGGCGGCCGTGTCGACGCTGGCGGACACCCGCGCGGCCGCCGAGCAGGTATCCAAGCGGGTGCGCGACCAGCTGGCCGGCGCGCCGGCCGACGTCGCCTTCCTGTTCCTCTCCACCGAGCACGCGCACGAGGCGGAGGTCGCCGCGGCGGCCGTGGCCGACATCCTGCGGCCGGGGGCGCTGGCCGGCGCGACCGGGGAGGCGGTCATCGGCACGGGGCGCGAGCTCGAGGGCGTCCCCGCGATGAGCCTGCTGGCCACGAGCCTCCCCGGAGGCCGGGCGCGCGTGCACCACCTGAGCGTGCACGACACGGGCGACGGGCCGGCCGTCGAGATGCCGGCCGAGCTGCTCCCGGCGGCCGGGCAGCCCATGCTCCTGATCGCCGACCCCTACTCGTTTCCGGCCGATGCCTTCCTCGAGGGCGTCGAGGGCCGGTTCGAGGGCGCCGTCGCAGTGGGCGGCCTCGCCTCCGGCGGCGGCGGGCCCGGCGAGCATGCGTTCATCTGCGGACGGCGGGTGATGCGCCACGGCGCGGTCGCGGTCACCGTCGAGGGCGATGTCCGCCTGCGCGTGCTGGTCTCGCAGGGCTGCGCCCCGGTGGGGCCGGAGATGGTGATCACGAGCGCCGACGGGAACATCATCCACGAGCTGGCGGGCCGGCCCGCCTACGAGCGGCTGACCGACATCGTCGCCGGGCTCGACGATCACGGCCGCACTCTCGTCCAGCGTGGCCTCCTGGCCGGCCTCGTCATCGACGAGAACCGGGCCGAGTACGGCGCGGACGACTACCTGATGCGCGCCATCATGGGCGGCGACGCAGACCAGGGATCGCTGGTGGTCGGCGACACCGTCCGGGTGGGGCAGACGTTCCGCTTCCATGCCCGCGATGCCGACAGCGCCGACGCCGACCTCCGGGCGGCGCTGCGCCACCACGCCGGGAACGGCGAGCGGCCGCAGGCGGCGCTGCTCTTCGCCTGCAACGGCCGCGGGTCGAACATGTACGCCGAGCCCGACCACGACGCCGGTGCGGTCGCCGACGAGCTCGGCCCGATCCCGCTCGCCGGCATGTTCTGTTCCGGCGAGATCGGGCCCGTCGGCGGGCACACGTTCCTGCACGGCTTCACGGCGACGATGGCGCTCCTGACGACCCGCGACTCGCGCGCTCGGGACGTCAGGGAGGGCGGCTGAGCCAGCGTCGCTGGGTGTGCCAGCGGTGGAGGGTGCGGCGGCTGCGGGTGTGGTGTACCCGCCCGCTCAACCACCAACGCCGGCGACTCCCCGAGCGGCCCTGGCCGGCCGCCCGCCGCAGCTCCGCCAGCTCTCACCAGGGGGAGCGCTTCGCTGCGGCGGAGCAGGAGGCTCGCGAATCGGGCGGCGCCGACGGGCGCGCGCGGCCTGGCGGTGACGCTTCGAGCTAGCGGATCGAGACGAAGGCGTCCACGTCGACCGTCGGGTGGCCGGCGGTGCCGGCGCAGACGATCTTGATCGTGTGGGCGCCGTCGGCCGCCCAGGCGTGGGCGAAGACGATCCGGCGCTGCATGATGGTCGCCGAGTGCAGGTTCACGTTCGCGACGAGCTTGCCGTCGAGGTAGACGTGCGCCATGCCGCGGTTGGCCCGCCGGGTGGCGACCCAGGCGATCTGGCGGCCGGTGAACTTGAAGGTCGCGGACGCCCCCGCCTTGCCGGTCGAGTGCACCGAGCCGCCGAACGCCAGCGGGGCGTTCCCACGACCCCAGGCCGCCGTGTAGGCGATGCCGGCGTTGGTGTCCTGGAAAGCCGTCAGCCGCACCGACGGGCCCGCCTTGAACGCCGTGGCGTTGCCGACGCAGTCGGTGGCCTCCGCCTGGTAGACGTGAACGTTGGCGGACGACGCCAGGTTGACGGCGTGCGTGGTCGACATCGAGGACGGCAGCGAGATGCCCGTCGCCGAGCCGCCGTTCAGGGTGCTCTGCAGCGCGTACGAGCAGATGCCGCTCGCGTCCGTGGCCGCCCAGCGCACCAGCGCCGGCACCTTGCCCGAGTTGATCGTCGTCGCCTTGCGCAGGGTCGCGTCGGGCAGGAGCGAGAACGACGGAGGCGTCGAATCGACCGGCACGGAGTTCCCGGTCTGCAGGAACGCCAGGTGTTCCTGGTCGAGGCCGCCGATGCGGGTGAAGTCGCCGCCGACGGCCAGGCCGGCCGACGTGTCGGCGAGGGCGAAGACACCCAGGTCGCTGTTCACGCTCGGTGCCCAGCTGGTGTCGAGCGCGCCGCTGGACGGGTCGAAGGCGGCGATGTGGTTGCGCACGATCGGGTTCGTGCAGTTCGTGCCGGGATCGCAGATGTTCTGGAAGTGGCCACCGGCGATCACCTCGCCGTCGGAGATGCCGACCGCCTGGACGTTGCCGTCGAAGCCGACCTGCCAGCTCGTCCCGCCGGTCGGCGTGAAGCGCTCGAAGCGGTTGTTGAAGTGACCGGCGTAGACCGAGCCGTCGCCGCCCGCGGTCATCGAGACGACGGCGGAGTTCGGCGAGTGGCCCGTGTAGCCGCTCTGGAGCGCGCCGGTGGCGTCGTCGAACGCGGCGATGGACGGGTGGCCCCCGCCGGCGGAGCCGGCGTTCAGGAAGAAGCCGCCGGCGACGATGTTGCCGCCGACCGCCTCCAGCCCGTCGACGCGGCCGTCCACGAACGGCGTCCACCCGGACACGAAGGTGCCGTTGTTCACCCCGACCGCGCCCAGCCAGGGACGGGCGTGGCCGTCGACGTTCTGGAACTGGCCGCCCATGTAGAGCGTGGAGCCGCTGACCGTGAGCGCCTGCACGTCGCCGTCGGCCTCGGCGGCGAACGTCGTCTTGGCGACGAGCGTGCCGTTCGCGAGGATCTTCGCGACGTGGGGGCGGCCGGAGCCGTTGATCTGGGTGAAGCTGCCGCCGACGATGACGGCCCCGGTGCCGTCGGTCGCGAGCGCCTTGATGGTGCCGTTCGCGTTCGCGGTCCAGCCCGTGTAGTTGCCGCTCGCGTTGAACGCCGCCAGGTTCGAGACGGTGGCGGTGTGGCCGGAGTGGTCGAAGACCTGCGTGAACTTGCCGCCGACGTAGGTGATCCCGCCGATCTGCAGGATCGTGTTGACGCGGCCGTTGGTCTGCCACGTTACCTGCGGCGTGGTCGCGATCGTCGCCTGCGCCGCCGGAACCAGAACGAGCAGCGCAAAGAGCCCGCAAAGCGCCGCGACCCGCCTACGTGTACGTCCGCCTGCCATTACCCATACCTCCCCCACGAGGCTACGTGCGCCCCGGGGCCATCACAACCCACCCCACCCCGGACCTACCCGGGTGGGGGGCTCTGCCAGTCGTATGTCCCCGCCGGCGTCCAGGACAGCTCGAGCTTGATGCCGTCGGGGTCGAAGAAGAAGATCGCGTGGTAGCCCTGGCGGTACTCGGGGAAGTGCCGCGGGCCCTCGCTGATCGTGCCGCCGAGCGCGGTGATCCGCTCGGCCGCCTCGTAGAGCAGCTCCTTGGTCGCCGCCTCCATGCAGACGTGGTGCAGGCCCACCCGGTAGCGGTCGACGGGGAGGGTGGCCGCGCCGTCGGGCGCCTGCCGCAGCCCGATCGTCGAGCCGGGGCCGTGGACGTAGTGGATCGTCTCGCCCCGCTCGCCGGGGATCTCGTGCATCCCGTGCCAGCCCAGCGGGCCGAACACGCCCCGGTAGAAGCGCAGCGCCTGCTCGATGTCGGACACCACGAGGTCGACGTGATGGACGCCGGTCGACCTCACGCACGCCTCCGGATCAGGCCAGGCCCTCGCGCGCCTCGCGCACCAGCGTGACCGCCTCCGGGAAGATCAGCCGGATCGCGTCGCGTACCTGGGTTGCCTGCTCGTCCGCGCCGCCGGCGAGGTCGAGCCGGCCGATGGCCGCCACCGTGATTCCGACTGCGAGGTTGATCGCCTGGTCTGCGAACGCGACCCGCTGGCCCTGCTGGGCCTGCTCCATGAACTGGGCCATGGCCCGCTGGAGCTCCTCGGGGTCGCCGCCGCCGAACATGTTGAAGGGAAACTCGCTCATAGGGTCGAGGATAGCGAAGCGCCTCAGCCGTAGACGCGCTCGAGGAGCGTCGCCGGTTCGGGCATGGGGCTCGCCTCGGCCTCGGCCACGCCGGCGTCGATCCAGGCCGCCACCTCGTCCTCGAGCGCGCCGAGCTCGCTCTCGCCGACCTCCTCGACCTCCTCCAGCCAGCTCCGGAACCGGTCGAGCGGATCCTTGGCCGCGAACTCGGCCAGCAGCTCGCGGGGCACGTAGCCGGCGTCGTCGTGGACGGCGTGTCCCTCCATCCGCAGCGTGACCAGCTCGAGCAGCGTCGGGCCGCCGCCCTCGCGGGCGCGCTCGATGGCGCGCTGGGCCTCACGCAGCACGGTGAGGACATCGGTGCCGTCGACCACGATGCCCTCGAACCCGTACGCCGGGCCGCGGTCGGCCAGGTTCTGGCACGCGAACGAGAGGCGGTTGGGGGTCGAGTACGAGTACTGGTTGTTGTCGATCACGTAGACGATCGGCAGCCGGCGCACGCCGGCCAGGTTCATGGCCTCATGCATGTCGCCGCGGGCGGCGGCGCCGTCGCCGCACCAGCCGATCGCGACCCGCGGCTCCTGCCGTAGCTGGAAGGCGAGCGCTATGCCCGTGATCGTCGGGATCATCGCCGGCAGGTGGCTGACCCCGGCCAGCAGGCCGTGCCCGGACGTGAAGTCGTTCGAGCGGAGGTTCGAGTCGCGGCCGCCGGTGGCGCCGCCGGAGCGGCCCATGAACTGGCAGAAGATCGCGGCCGGCTGGATGCCGCGGACGACGTGAACGCCGAGGTTGCGGTGCAGGGGCGAGGCGACGTCGTCCCCGCCCATGGCGGTCGCCACGCCGACCGACGCGGCCTCGTTGCCGCGGCCGGTGTAGTAGCTGCCCGGCAGCTTCCCGGCCTTGAAGAGCAGGTTGCCGCGCTCCTCGATCCGGCGGGTCGCCAGCATGTCGCGGTAGAGGCCGATCAGGTCGGGCCGGTCGAGGCCCAGCTCGCGCGCCTCCGCCTGTGAGATCAGTGGGCTGGCCTGGCGGACGGTCGACATCGACGGGCAGGATAGTGGGTTCACCCGGACCGCGGCCGCGTGTCCGCGTGCCGGCGCAGGCGGCCCAGGCGCGAGTCCCACTCCGAGCCGACCCGGTCGATCCAGGCGCCGGCGTCGGTGAGCGGACCGGGGGTCAGCCGGTAGCGTGTCTCGCGCCCCTGGCGGGTCGACTCGACGAGCCCGGCGTCGGCCAGCGCCGCCAGGTGCTTGGCCACCGCCTGGCGGCTGATCGGGAGCTCGCGGGCGAGCTCGGTGGCGCTGACCTCCTGACCGCCGGAGAGGACGCCGATCACGTGCCGGCGGGTCGGGTCGGCGAGCGCCGCGAACGTCGCCCCGACCGGATCGGGGCTCATCGCGCCAGCATCAGCGGCAGGTCGCCGCAGGCTCCCAGGCGGACGTCCCAGATCCAGGTGCTGACGGCGGCGCAGCCGGCCATGCTGGTCGGCTCGAGCGCCTCGAAGCCGGTCTCGACCACCGTGACGCGGGTGCCGTCGTCGGCGTCGTCGAGCCCGATCTCGACCGTCGTCTCGATGTGATCGGGGCCCGGCTCCTCCGGGTGCCAGCGGAACACGAGCCGCTCCAGCTCCTCCACCGTCTCGACGGTGCCGAGGCGGCGGCCGCCGCCGTCCCAGCCGATCTCGATCTGGCCGCCCTCGACCAGGTCGATCTCGACGTCGTCGGCGAGCCATTCGCGCAGGTGGTCGGGCTCGGTGACGACCCGCCACGCCTCCTCGCGCTCCAGGGGCAGGACGATCTCTCGGGTGACGGACTCGGACATGGACGCCTCCTGACGATGTGCAACCTTGGGGTTGCGCGTTCGCGCTGATCGACCTAGTATGGGCAACCAGTAGGTTGCACTATATCCAAGGGGGCGCCATGTCACCGCTGATTCCGATGGTCGTCGAGCAGACCGGGCGCGGCGAGCGCTCGTTCGACATCTATTCGCGGCTTCTGAACGACCGCATCATCTTCCTCGGCACGCCGGTCACGTCCGAGATTGCGAACCTGATCGTCGCCCAGGTCATCCACCTCGCGTCCGACGATCCCGACAAGGACATCTCGCTCTACATCAACTCGCCGGGCGGCGACGTCTACGCCGGCCTCGCGATCTACGACGCGATGCAGTACGTGCGCTGCGACGTGCAGACGATCTGCTTCGGGATGGCGATGTCGATGGGGGCGGTGCTCCTGGCCGGCGGCGCCAAGGGCAAGCGGCTGGCGCTGCCGAACGCCAAGGTGATGATCCACCAGGGGCACACGTCGGGCTTCGAGGGCCAGGCGACCGACATCGAGATCCGCGCCCGCGAGATCCTGACCCTGCAGCGGCGCATGGAGGAGATCATGGCGCGGGACACGCAGAAGTCCGTCGACCAGATCCACACCGACACGCAGCGCGACTACTTCATGACCGCCGAGGAGGCGCGCGACTACGGCCTCGTCGACACGGTCGTGAGCGGCATGGCCAGCGAGCGCATCCGCCGCGCCGGGTTGGGCTAGGCGACAACCGGGGACTGTCCCCGCCCCGCGGGGACAGTCCCCATCTTCCTCAGTCGTCCAGCTTGCGCAGGATCAGGCAGGCGTTGTGGCCGCCGAGGCCCATCGAGTTCGAGAGGCCCACCCGCATCTCGGCGGTGCGCGCCTCGTTCGGGACGTAGTCGAGGTCGCACTCGGGGTCGGGCGTGCGCAGGTTGATCGTCGGCGGGATGACGCCGTGGTGGAGCGTGAGGGCGGTCGCCACCGCCTCGACCGCGCCGGCGGCGCCGAACATGTGGCCGAACATCGACTTGTTCGACGAGATCGCCATCTGGTATGCGTGGTCGCCGAACACCGCCTTGATCGCCTGCGTCTCGGCCGCGTCGTTGTACGGGGTCGAGGTGCCGTGCGCGTTGATGTAGTCCACTTCGGACGGATCCATTCCCGAGCGCGCAAGCGCGTCGCGCATCATCTCGATCACGCCGATCGACTCCGGGTGTGGAGTGGCGACGTGGTAGGCGTCGTTCGACGCCCCGTAGCCGACGACCTCGCCGTAGATGCGGGCGCCGCGGCGGCGGGCCCGCTCCAGCTCCTCCAGCACCATGACGCCCGCGCCCTCGGCCATCACGAACCCCGATCGCGTCAGGTCGAACGGGCGCGACGCGGCGGCCGGGTCGTCGCGACCGTCGACGAGGGCGCGCATCGCGCAGAACCCGGCCAGAATGATCGGCAGCATGGCCGACTCGGTGGCGCCGGCCAGGATCACGTCGGCCTGCCCGCGCTCGATCGCCGCCGCGGCCTCGCCGATCGCGTGCGTGCCGGTCGCGCAGGCGGACTCGGTCGAGTAGTTCAGGCCGCGGGCCCCGAGCATCGTCGCGACATGGCTCGTCGTCGTGTCCACGAGCGTATTCGGCAGCCAGTGCGGCGAGACCCGCTCCCAGCCGCGCTCGTCCAGGATCGCCTGCTGGCGGAGGGTGTAGGAAAGACCGCCCATCACGCTGCCGATGACGACGCCGACGCGGCTGGGCTCGGCCACCTCGAGGTCGGCGTCGCGGGCCGCCTCGATCGCCGCCGCGACGCCGAAGTGGACGTCGGTCGAGGTGCGCCGCACCTCCTTCGGCGACATGGCCGCGGCGGGGTCGAAGTCCTTCACCTCGGCGGCGATGTTCACCGGGAAGTCGCTCGCGTCGAAGGAGCGGATCACGTCCACGCCGCTGCGGCCCGAGACGAGGGCGTCCCACATCGACCCGGCGTCGTTCCCGACCGGGGTGACAGCGCCAACCCCGGTGATCGCCACTCGCCTCATTGCGCGAACAGACGATACAGATGCGCTCCGGGTTGCGGCGGCCTGCGGCGGCTGTGGCGGCCGATAGCGCACAGGCGATACACTGCGTGTGTGGCAAGCCATCCGCACAGCCAGCGCCATCGCCTCACCGCGCAGTCGCTCGAGCGCATGCGCGAAGGCATCCGCAAGCGTGCGGAGGCGCTCGGGCGCGACCACGAGCAGCGCTTCGCCGAGGTCGGGCGGATGGTCGCGGACAACCGGATGGACCGGGGGATGAGCCAGCAGGAGCTGGCCGTCCTGTGCGGGACGACGCAGTCAGCCATCGCCCGGCTCGAGCGGGGCGGCCGGCCGCCGAAGCTCGACACGCTCATGCGGATCGCCGACGCCCTCGACGCCGATCTCGTGCTCGAGATGCGTTTACGCCCGCGCGAAACGGAGTAGGATCCCGGAATGGCGGTCACCCTCCGGGACTTCATGAGCGGCGGGGACGTGCTCACCATCGAGCCCTCTGTGACGCTGAGCGAGGCGGCGCGCGCGATGCGTCGCCGCGAGGTGGGCGCCGCGGTGGTCACCGCCGGCGGCAACCTGGTCGGCATCTTCACCGAGCGCGACCTGCTCCGCGCGATCGCCGACAGCCGCCATCCCGACCAGCACCGGGTCGAGTCGTACATGACGCCCGACCCGATCACACTGCCGCCGGATCACCTGCCGAGCGAGGCGGCCCAGATCATGCACGACCGCAAGTTCCGCCACATCCCCGTGGTCGAGGACGGCGAGCTGATCGGGGTCGTCAGCATCCGTGACCTGGTGACGGCCGGGATGCACATCCATTCGGCCGACGCGCACGTCGGGTCGGACTTCCCCTGATCGCCGGGCGACGCGACCAGGCATAACCGTTCGGGTGACGCGCCGGGGGCGGGTCGCAGCCATCGTGAGTCCAGCGCTCCCCTCGGCCACCAGCCTCGGCTGCCGCCCTGCGGAGCGCTCGCCGACCCGAAGTGGTGTCGCCGGCCGGATCGAGTCGTTCCGTGGCGTTCTGGGACGACGCCGCGCAGCGGCGACCGCACTCGACGCGCATCTGCGTCGCCGGCGACGCCGCTTCGGGTTCAGACGAGCGCCAGGTCACAATCCGGTGACCGCGTCCGACCGTATTCAGGGCGATGACAGTGTTCCTCGTTGCCGCTGCGCCGCGCGCCCTCACCCCTCGGGGATGGTCTAGTCTGGCCGTCGTGACCCCCGAGTCGATGACCGACGAAGATCTGCTCGAGCTGGTCGCCAAAGACCGCGATCAGGCAGCCTTCGAGGTCCTCTACCAGCGCTACTCCCGGGCCATCTACTCGCTCGTCCTGCGCATCCTGCGCGACCGCCACCGCGGCGAGGACGTCGCGCAGGAGGCGTTCGCGGCCGTGTGGCGCGCCGCCAAGGGATATCACCGCGGCCGGGGCAGCGCCGCGGGATGGATGTTCGCGATCGCACGGAACGCCGCCATCGACGCCAGCCGCGCGAAGGTGCCGCTCGTCGTCGGCGAGCTGCCCGACCGGCCCGACCCGGCGCCGCTCCCGGATGCACAGGCGATCTCCGACATGGAGGCGTTCCAGGTGCACATGGCGGTCGACTCGCTGCCCGACCGGGAGCGCGAGGTGATCGAGCTCGCCTACTTCAGCGGGCTCGCCCAGAGCGAGATTGCGGAGCAGCTCGAGCTGCCCCTTGGAACTGTCAAGACACGAACCCGCAGCGCTCTCCAGCGCATGGCGCCGATGCTGCGGGAGGAGGTGGGCCGGTGAGCGACGAGGCTGAGCTCCAGCGCGTCGAGCGCATGCTGCGGCGCACCCCGGCGCCCGAGGCCGTTCCGGCGGCCGCGGCGATGGCTGCGCGAAACGCGGCGCTGGCCGAGACCACGCAGGTGATCCGGGTTTCCCGCACACACCGCTTCAGCGGCTGGTGGCGGGTCGCCTCGGGGGCCGCTGCCCTGGGCGCGGCTGCGGCTGCGGCGCTCGTGCTCGCCCTGACGAGCGGCGGCGGCAGCGGCGCGTTCGCGACCCAGTTCTCCGTCGATCTGCACGGGCCGCAGGGCGCGACGGCCGAGGTCGATTTCAGCCGGCCGAGCGACGGCCTGCGGCAGATGCGCGTGACGACTGAAGGCCTGCCGCCGGCGGGCGCGGGCCAGTACTACGAGATGTGGTTCCGCACGCCGAGCGGCGAGAAGGTCTCCGCGGTGACGTTCAACACGGCGGGCGCGAACCGGTCGTCGTTCACGGCCGTGATCCCGGCCGGGATGACCTGGCATCGCTGCTGGGTCACGCGCGAGGCGACAGACGGCGGCTCGGCGCCGCAGATGATCCTGACGACCTAGCTCGGTTCGTCGGGGCCGGCGGGGAGCGTCGGATGGTCGGTGGGGTAGACGCCGACGGCGAAGCCGTACATGGTGTCGCCGGTTCGCGGCAGCCGGTCGAACTCGGCGACCAGTTCGGCCATCCGCTCCCAGAACTCCGCCGCCTGGTCTTCTGAGATGCGGGCGTGCCGGATGAAGCCCCAGAGCTTGCCGTCCTCGTAGGCCGCGGCCGACTCCCGGGCGGCGACTTCGAAGTCGTTGAAGTCGCGGGGCATGTCCTCGTCGCGCTCCGAGGCCCGCTCGGCGTCGACGTAGAACATGCGGGCGGTGCGGCCGTAGAACCGCTCGTCGATCGCCCTCACCCGGCGCGTACGCACGACGTGCAGCAGGCCGTTGTCCACGAGTACGTTCACGTGGTGCGCGACGGTGCTCTTCGGCCGACCGGTCGCAAGGGCCAGCTCGGTCACGGTCGCCGCCCGCTCGTGGAGCAGGCTCAGGATCGTCGTGCGCAGCGGGTGCCCGATCGCCTTCACCTGGGCCGGAGTGGTCAGCGCGATCCGGTCGGCGAGCTCGTAGTCGGGAGGTTGCGAGTTGCTCGCCACGGCCGATCAGACTATCATTCTCGAACGTACCATATTTATGGATCGATGATCGGGGGGCTGAGATGGCCGAAGTCGTGCTCTACCACCACGTACAGGGGCTGACCGATGGGGTGCAGGCGTTCGCGGAGACACTGCGGACAGCCGGGCACACCGTCCATACGCCCGACGTCTTCGACGGGCAGGTGTTCGACTCGATCGAGGACGGCCTGGCCTTCGCCGAGGAGGCGGGATTCGAGACGCTCGTCGGGCGCGGGGTCGCCGCGGCCGACGCGATCCGGCCCGACGTCGTCTACGCCGGGTTCTCATTCGGCGTCATGCCCGCCCAGCAGCTCGCCCAGACGCGCGCGGGTGCGCGCGGAGCGCTGCTCATGTGCTCGTGCCTGCCCGCCACGGAGTTCGGCGACGGGTGGCCCGATGGCGTGCCCGTGCAGGTGCACGCCAAGGACGCGGATCCGTTCTTCGCCGAGGACATGGAGGCCGCGCGGGAGCTGGCCGACTCGACCGCCGACGCCGACCTCTACCTCTACCCGGGGGAGCAGCACCTGTTCGCCGATCCGTCGCTGCCGGCGTACGACCCCGAGGCCGCCGGGCTGCTCACCGAGCGGGTGCTGGCGTTCCTCGCCGCGGTCGACGAGTCGAACCGCTGACCGCCCCGCGGCTCCCAGAGCGTTCGGCCCCCAGGGCTATACTTGCTGCCCTCGCGGGGCTATAGCTCAGTTGGGAGAGCGCCTGGATCGCACCCAGGAGGTCAGGGGTTCGAATCCCCTTAGCTCCATGGCTTGTGGCGGGCCTGAATGGCCCGCCACACGGCATCCAGCCGGGTTTGGCCTGATTTCCTGGGT
>Ga0075434_100003512_pt1 | contig 14007 bp, 9 predicted proteins | sample RhiMethybrSRZTD3_FD_75298 | JGI IMG/M metagenome (GOLD analysis project Ga0075434, IMG submission 75298) | Populus rhizosphere microbial communities from Tennessee, USA - Rhizosphere MetaG P. TD hybrid SRZTD3 | ecosystem: Host-associated > Plants > Roots > Rhizosphere > Soil | place: USA... | reverse complement strand
CGCGCGGCCATGCTCACGCGCCAGCTTCTCGCCTTCAGCCGCAAGGAAGTCATTCAGACGCGGGTACTCGACCTGGGCGCGCTCGTGACGGACATGGCGAAGATGCTCCGGCGGATCGTCGGCGAGGAGATCCAGATGCTCGTCCGCACCCAGGAGGGCCTCGGTGGCGTCAAGGCCGATCTGGGGCAGATGGAGCAGGTGGTGCTGAATCTCGTGGTCAACGCGCGCGACGCCATGCCGGAGGGGGGCCGCCTGATTATCGAGACGGAGAACGTGGAGCTCGGCGAGCTGTACGCCGGGGAGCACGTGGCCGCAAAGCCGGGTGCCTACATCCTCCTCGCCGTGAGCGATACCGGCGTCGGCATGGACGAGGAGACCAAGTCGCGCATCTTCGAGCCGTTCTTCACGACGAAGGGCTCCGACAAGGGGACCGGGCTTGGGCTCGCCACCGTCTATGGCATCGTCCAGCAGAGCGGGGGAGCGATCCAGGTCTACTCCCAGCCGGGGCGCGGCACGACGTTCAAGATTTACTTGCCGCGAACGGCCGGCCCCGCCGAAACCCTCCGTTCATCGGATTCGCTGGATCAGGCGCCCCGCGGCACGGAGACGGTGTTGCTGGTCGAGGATCAGGACGTCGTGGCGGCGGTGGTGCGGGGGGCGCTTCAGGCCTGCGGCTACCAGATCCTCGAGGCGCGGCACGGCGAAGAAGCCCTGCGGATTTGGAAGGCGGAGAGTGCATCCATCGATCTGATCATCACGGACGTGGTCATGCCGGTCATGAACGGTCCCGAGTTCGTCCGCCGTGCCCGCGAGATCGCTCCAAACGCCAAGGTGTTGTTCATGTCCGGATACACCGAGCACGGCTTTTCCGCGCACGGCGAAATGGGATCGAGCGACGGATTCCTCCAAAAGCCCTTCGCCCCGGCGGCCCTCGCCCGGAAGGTGCGCGAACTCTTGGACGGGAAAGTTACCGCCGACTGAGCGAAGCGCCCGCTACGAGGCGGGCCCGTTCAACTGGCGGGCCGCCATCAGGTGCCGGACCGCCTCCTGCCGCCGTCCGAGCGCCTCCAGCAACAATCCGAGGTTGCAGTGCGCGTCGGCGAACTCGGGGTCGCGGCGGATCGCCTGGCGGTACGCGAGGACCGCCTCGTCCCGCCGTCCCACCTCATCGAGTAGGACGCCCAGGTTGAAGTGCGGCGTCGGGTCGTCGGGGGCGAGGCTCGCCGCCTCGCGATAGTGTGGCTCCGCGCGACCGAATTCTCCGGCTCGGTGGAGGAGGCGCCCCAGGTTCACGTGGGCGTCCGCCATGTCCCGGTCCAGCTCCAGCGCGTGCTCGTACGCCTCGCGCGCCCGGTCGGGGGACGTTCCCTCCAGCTCGCAGGCCGCCTCGAACCAGTCCTCCGCCGTCGGCTCGGCATCGCTCGCGGCGTCCGGTGTCGCCACGACCTCCACGAGCCGCGGGGGCCCGAAGCGCGTCGATTCGGCCGCGCGTTCGGCGATCTCTTCGGCGTCGAAATTGAGGAGAAACTGGCCGGAGTCCGGCCGCCAGCGATCGCGGCCGTCCGATGCGATCACCTCTTCGCCGTCCGTGCGGATGGAGATGCTGGTCAGGGGGAGGCCCGCGTCGAGCTGGGCGCGAAGGGAAGCCCAGATGCGCCGGATTCGACGCATCGGAACGCCCGACTCCAGCAGTCCCTTGGTGGTGCGAAGCAGGAGGAGGTCTCGAAAACCGAACGATGGGGCGCCGACCGGGCCTCGTTGGGACGCCAGGAGGCCGGCGCGTGCCAGGGCGCGGAGGCGTGCTTCGGGCACTTCGAGGATGCGTGCCGCCTCGCGCAGGGAGAATCGCTGATCCGACCGCGGTTCCGCGCCGATCTCCGTCCTGCCGATCTCCGCGCTCGCCCTCATCGGGTCACCTCCCTGCGTTCCCTCGTCAGCGCTTGCCGCCCTGGACCTTCTTCTGCCGCGGGGCCGGCTCCGCTTCCGCCTTCTGCCGCGCCCTCGCGGCGGGCTTCTTCTCGAGCGCGGCTACCTTCTTGGCGCCGCCTCCCGCCGCCGCGCTCTCGCCCGAGCCGCGCTTCCCGAGGCTCTGCTTCAGCGCGTCCATCAGGTCAATCACCTGCGTGCGCTGCGCCTGCGGCGCGAGGGACGTCACCTCGCGGCCCTCGACCTTGGATTCTACCACTTCGAGCACGCGAGTCCGATACGTGTCGGCGTACTGGTCGGGTCGGAACGAGTCGCTCGAAAGCTCCTTGACCAGGCGCTCCGCCAGGTCCAGCTCGCCCGGCTTCACCTTGGCGTCCTCGCCCTTGTCGACCTCCCCGAAGTCCCGGATCTCGTCGGAGAAGTACATCGTGTGGAGCATCAGCCCGTCCTTCGCGGCGCGAATGAGGACCAGGTTCTCCTTGCCGCGCATGACGAACTTCGCGAGCGCGACGCGCCCGGACTTCTCCATGGCGTCCGTGAGGAGGCGATAGGCCTTCTCTCCGCCCTTGTCCGGACCGAGGTAATAGGTCTTCTCGAAATAGATCGGATCGACCTCGGCGAGGGGGACGAACTCGGCGATGTCGATCATCTTGGACGCTTCGTCCTCGAGGGCTTTGAGCTCGTCTTCGGTGAACTGGACGTACTGGTCCTTGGCGAACTCGTAACCCTTGACCAGGGAAGTCCGTTCGACGACCTCGTTACAGGTCGGGCAGATCAGCTGTTGGCGGATGCGGCCGCCGCACTTCTGGTGGATCTGGTTGAAGGAAACGCTGGCCGAGGTGGCCGCCGTGAACATCTTGACCGGGATCGAAACGAGGCCGAAAGAGATCGTCCCCGACCCGATGGAGTGCAGTGGCATTTTGAAGTCCCTCCAGATGGGGAAGTAGCGCCTAAGGCTAGCACCGTGCTTTACTTGTGCTCAACCATATCCATCGGCCGACGACCCCGGGAACGTTAACCTGCCCCATGCCATCTCGTCCAACAGCCCGCCGTAAGTCCAGTTCCAGCAAACACAAGGACGATACGGTGCAGGTAAAGCCTTCAGCCGCGCCGGCCCCCCTCGACGCCTACCGGCGAAAGCGGGATCCGGGCCGTACGACCGAGCCCTTCGGCGCCGTATCGCCCCCCAGACCGTCCACGGCGCCCTCAACGGCGCCCGGCGCGCGATTCGTCGTGCAGCAGCACTGGGCCCGCAACATGCATTTCGACCTGCGGCTCGAGCTGGAGGGCGTGCTGAAGAGCTGGGCCGTTCCGAAAGGCCCCTCGGTACGTGCTGAAGAGAAGCGGCTCGCGGTGCACGTGGAGGATCATCCGATCGAATACGCCAACTTCGAGGGCGTGATTCCCGCCGGCAACTACGGGGCGGGCTCCGTCATCGTGTGGGACCGAGGGACGTACGGCTCGTTCAAGCCCGAGGACATTCGCGAACAATACGCGCGGGGCAAGCTGGAGCTGGAGCTGTTCGGCCACAAGCTCGGCGGGCGGTGGACGCTGGTGCGCATGAGCAAGAGTCCCAAAGACTGGCTGCTTTTGAAGAAGCTGGACGGCGCGGCCGCGGACCAGGACGCGCTCGAACGCTGGCCGCGCTCGGTGATCTCGGGCCTGACGGTGCAGGAGATGCGCGACGTGCCGGGCTGGCTCGCGGCCCTGCGCGCCGACGTCGCCGCGCTCGAGGCGCCCCGAGCCGACCTGCGCGCCGACAAGGTCCAACACATGCTCGCCACGCCGGAGGAGACCCCCTTCTCGCGCCGTGGCTGGGTGTTCGAGATCAAGTACGACGGCGTGCGGGTGGTCGCCGAGCGCCGCGGCGAGGACGTGCGGATGCTGGGCCGAAGCGGGGAGGACATCACCGCGCGCTATCCCGAGATCGCCGCCGGGCTCCGGGGCCTCATGGCGGACTCGTTCGTGCTGGACGGCGAGATCGTGGCCTACGACGCCTCCGGGCGGCCGAACTTCGGACGACTGCAGAAGCGCATGCTGCTCTCCCGCCCGCTCGACATCGCGGCCGCCATGGCCCGAGTTCCGGTGCGCGCGGTGTTCTTCGACTGCTTGGCGCTCGAGGGCTACGACCTGCGGAAGCTCGGCCTGCTGCAGCGAAAGGAGTGCCTCGCGCGGATCCTGCCGCCCGCCGGCGTCGTCCAGGCGAGCGACCACCTCGCGGAGCACGGCGAGGCGTTCTTCGAAGCCGCCTCCGGAATGGGGCTCGAGGGGATCGTGGCTAAGCGCGCCGACAGCAGCTACACAGGCAAGCGATCGACCGATTGGGTCAAGATCAAGTGCCAGCGCCGCCAGGAGTTCGTGATCGGAGGCTACGCCGAGCCGCGCGGGAGCGGGCGCCATTTCGGCGCGCTGCACGTCGGCGTGTATGACGACGGCGCGCTCCGCCACGTGACGCGCGTCGGGAGCGGTTTCGACGGCGCCACGCAGGATCACATCTGGAAGGAGCTCCAGCCGCTCCGCCGCGCGGACTCGCCGTTCGGCGCCTCGGGGCCGAGCGGGCGCGGCAACCACTGGGTGGAGCCGCGCCTCGTGTGCGAGGTGCGCTTCACCGAGTGGACCAAGGACGGCGGGCTCCGCCACCCGATCTTTCTCGGGATGCGCACCGACCGGAAGCCGGAGGAAATCCGACGGGAGGGGGTGGGGCCCGACGGGCCGGACGTGTCCGACGTGCCGGACGAGCCCGCCGCGGCCGCGGAGAGCGCGGCGGCGGTCGCGGCCGACGCCTCGGCCTCGGCGCGCACCGGCCGGAGCGTCGCGGGGTCGGCGCCTGGCGCGGAGCCGCGGGAAGTCCGCCTCTCCAACCTGCGCAAGGTGTTCTGGCCGGACGACGGGTACACCAAGGGCGACTTGATCGCGTACTACGATGCCGTCGCCCCTCTGATGCTGCGCTACCTTCGGGATCGACCCGCCGTGCTCACTCGCTATCCGGACGGCATCAAGGGCAAGTCGTTCTTCCAGAAGGACGCGCCGGTGTTCATCCCGGACTGGATGCGCACCGAGTCGGTGTACTCGAAGGACTCCGATCGCGAGATCCGCTTCTTCGTGATCGACGACGCGGAGTCCCTTCGCTACGTGGCCAACCTGGGTACCATCCCGATCCACATGTGGAGCGCGCGGTCGGGCACCCTCGAGCGGCCCGATTGGCTCGTGCTCGACCTCGACCCCAAGGGCGCCCCGTTCGCGCACGTGGTCCAGGTTGCGCGGAGCCTGCATCGGATCCTCGACGAGCTGGAGCTGCCGAGCCACGTGAAGACCTCCGGGGCGACTGGGCTCCACATCCTGATTCCGCTCGGCCGCCGCTACACGCACGAGGAGTGCAAGACGTTCGCCCGCGTGCTCGCCTCGCTGGCGATGGAGGCGAATCCCGAGATCTCCACCCTGGCGCGCCCCCTCCACGCCCGGGGTGGCAAGGTGTACATCGACTGGGGTCAGAACGGCCATGGCATTACCATCGTCGCGCCGTACTCGCTTCGACCCATCGCGGGCGCGCCGGCGTCCTGTCCGCTGCGGTGGAGCGAGGTGAACGGCAAGCTGGACCCCGCGCGCTTCAACATGCGAACGTTGCCGAAGCGGTTCGAGAAGATGGAGGATCCGCTCGCCGGCGTGATGGGAGAAGGCGTCAACATGGCCGTCGCCATCGGGGCGATCGAGGAGCGCATGAAGCGCAAGGGAAGGAAGTGAACGGTCACATCATGCAGGGAGGTCGAACATGAGCCAGCACAGTGAATTGAAGGTATTTCGCACCACCTGGGACCGCGAAGCCGGAAACGCGATTCGTCTCCTCGACGCGCTCCCCGCCGATCAATACGATTTCCGTCCGGACCCCAAGGGCCGCTCCATCGGCGAATTGGCCTGGCACTTGAGCGAGATCGACGCGTGCCTCAGCTTCGGAGTCGAGGCGCGACGGTTCCGACTCGAGGACGACCCGGGCGGTCTGGAGCGCCCTCGCGAAATCAGGCTCTTGTCTCCCGGGTACGCCCGCATCCACGAGCAGGCGGTACCCCGGCTCCGAGATCTCAAGGACGGCGACCTCGACGAGAAGGTGACGTTCTTCGACGGCACGTCCCTGACGATCCGCGACGTCCTGTGGGACGCGCTGCTCCATCACCACATTCATCACCGGGCGCAGCTGGTGATGCTGTGCCGGATGGCGGGAGGCAAGCCGCCCGGCCTCTACGGTCCGAATCGGGAAGAGATGGCCGCGATCCGCGAGGCGGCGTCGCGAAAGTGACGGATCGGAATCAAGCCGCCCCGGGACGCATCCAGGTATCGGAGGGCGTCGAGGTCTCGACGCTCCTCCTTCGCCCGCCCCGGCCGCGGGCCCTCTACGTCCTCGCGCACGGCGCGGGGGCCGGCATGCGGCACGCGTTCCTGGAATCGATGGCCGAGCGATTCGCCGCGCAGGGCATCGGGACCCTCCGCTACCAGTTCCCGTACATGGAGCAGCGCGGCCGCCGGCCCGATCCCGAGCCCGTGCTGTTCGCCACCGTGAGGGCGGCGGTCGCGGCGGGCCGCGAGGCCGCCGGCGGTCTGCCGCTCCTGGCGGGCGGCAAGTCCATGGGCGGGCGCATGACCTCCCGCGCCGCCGCGGCGGAGCCGCTTCACCGCGTCGCGGGGCTCGTGTTCCTCGGATTCCCGCTCCATCCGGACGGGCGGCCGGGCGTCTCTCGCGCCGACCATCTGGCGAAGGTGGACATTCCGATGCTGTTTCTCCAGGGCACGCGCGATACGCTGGCCGACCTCACGCTGCTGCGCCCGGTCGTCGAGCGGCTGGGCGAACGCGCGACCCTCCGCGTGATCGACCACGCGGACCACATGTTCCACGTCCTGAAGCGGAGCGGGAGGACCGACGACCAGGTGCAAGACGAACTGGCCGCCGCGACGGCCGAATGGCAGGAGAGCCGAACATGAGCGTTCAGGTACGGATCGGGACCAGCGGCTATTCCTACGCCGAGTGGAAGGGGAACTTCTACCCCGAGAAGATGGCCGCGAAGGACATGCTCCGCTACTACGCGGAGCGCTTTCCCACGGTCGAGATCAACAACACGTTCTACCGCATGCCGACCGAGAAGGTCCTGAGCGGCTGGGCGGAGCAGGTGCCCGAGAGCTTCACGTTCGTGATCAAGGCCCCGAAGCGGATCACGCACGACAAGCGACTCAAAGAATGTGGCGAGCTGCTGACGTACCTCTTCGGCGCCACCGCGACGCTCGGCGCGCGGCTCGGGCCGCTCCTCTTCCAGCTCCCTCCGAATTTCAAGAAGGACGTGGCGCGGTTGAAGGCTTTCTTCGACGAGATGCCCGAGCGCCGGCGACTGGCCGTCGAGTTTCGCCATGCCTCGTGGTTCGACGACGAGGTCTACGAGCTCCTGCGCGGCCAGGGCGCCGCGCTCTGCGTGGCGGACACCGGGGAGGAGCCCGCGGCGCCGCTCGTGGCCACCACGGACTGGGGCTATCTCCGCCTGAGGCGCGAGGACTTCAGCGACAAGGACCTCCGCGACTGGGCGCGCCGGATCCGCGAGCAGCCGTGGGGCGACGCCTTCGTCTTCCTGAAGCACGAAGAAGAGGGGAAGGGACCGAAATTGGCGGCGCGGCTGACGGAATTCTGCAGCCTGTAAGGCGCGCGTGAAGCTCGACACCGGCACCCTCCGACTCTCCGCCACCGACCTGGCGAACCACCTCGCCTGCGGGCATCTCACCGGGCTCGATCGCGGCGTGGCCGAGGGGCGGTGGAAGCCACCTGACTGGTTTCGCCCCGAGGCCGCCCTGTTGCGCGAGCGCGGCCTCGAGCACGAACGCGCCTACCTCGCGCGTCTCGAGCGCGAGGGGCGTCGGATCACGCGCCTCGACGAGGAAGAGGAGGGCCGCCGCGCGCTCGAGCGGACGCTCGCCGCGATGTTCGCGGGGGACCCGGTCATCGCGCAGGCCACGCTGGCGGTCGGGCGGTGGCTCGGCCGCGCGGACGTGCTCCTCCGCGTGGAGCGGCCGAGCGGGCTCGGCGCGTGGTCCTACGAGCCCCTCGACACGAAGCTCGCGCGCGAGACCAAGGCGGGGTCCATTCTCCAGCTCTGTCTCTACGCGGAGCTCCTGGGCGAGATGCAGGGCGTCGTGCCGGAGTCGATGCACGTCGTGCCGCGGCGACCCGATTTTCCGCTCGAGACCTATCGCGTCGAGGACTACCTCGCTTACTACCGGCTCGTGCGGCGGCGCTTGGAGGCGGCGGTGGATGTCGCCGAGGGCGACGGAGCCGCGGCGGCGACGTACCCCGACCCCGTTCCCCACTGCGATATCTGCCGCTGGTGGCCGAAGTGCGACCGCCAACGCCGCGCCGACGATCACCTGAGCCTGGTCGCGGGGATCTCGCGATTGCAGACCCGCGAGCTCCAGTCGCGGAAGGTAGGCACGCTCGCCGCGCTAGCGATCGAACCGCTGCCCATTCGGTGGAAGCCGTCCCGCGGGGCGAAGGAGGGGTACGGACGCGTTCGCGAGCAAGCCCGCGTCCAGCTCGTCGGCCGCACCGAACATCGGAACCTGCACGAGCTCCTTCCCCTGGAACCCGGTCGCGGATTGGCGTGCCTTCCGCCGCCCTCGCCGGGCGATCTGTTCCTCGATCTCGAGGCGGATCCCTACGTCGACGAGGGCGGGCTCGAGTATCTCTTCGGCTGGGCGATTCCGGATCCCCCCGCGCCCGGAACGCTGGCGCTCGTGGTGGGCCCGCCCGTCTACCAGAGTCGCTGGGCGCTCGATCGAGCCGCCGAGCGTCGCGGATTCGAGGCGCTGATGGACACGATCGTGGAGCGGTGGGCGCTCGATCCGAACATGCACGTCTATCACTTCGGGTCGTACGAGACCGGCGCGATCAAGCGGTTGATGGGGCGGCACGCGACGCACGAGGCTGAGGTGGATCGACTGCTCCGCGCCGGCCGCTTCGTCGACCTGCACTCGATCGTGAAGCAGTCGCTTCGGGCGAGCGTGGAGGAGTACTCCATCAAGAAGCTCGAGCCGCTCTACGGATTCGTCCGCAAGCAGCCGCTCGAGGAAGCGAGCGCGGCGCTCCGCGTGATCCAGCGCGGCCTGGAGCTGGGGGCCGGCGTCGTTTCGGACGACGGCCACGCGAAGATCGTCGAGGCCTACAACCGGGAGGACTGCCTCTCCGCACGCGCCCTTCGGGACTGGCTCGAGGCTCTGCGCGCCGGCGCGGAGGCGGGGGGCGTAGAGATTCCGCGCCCACCCGAGGAATCGGGCGACCCGAACAAGGAGATCGACGAGCGCGAGCGGCGCACCCGCGAGCTGACTGCGCGACTGCTCGAGGGCGTGCCGGAGGACCGAGAAGAGCGGTCGGCGGCGGAACAGGCCGTCTGGCTGCTGGCCCACATGCTCGGGTGGCATCGCCGCGAGGAGAAGGCGCCGTGGTGGGAGTACTTCCGGCTCCGCGAACTGCCCGAGGAGGATCTTCTCGACGAAACGGCCGCCCTCGCGGGCCTCGAGTTCGTGGAACGAATGCCGGCCGGCGGGCGAACCCCGGTGGATCGATATCGCTTTCCGGCGCAAGAGACGAACATTCGTCAGGGGGACAAGCTGCACCTGCCGCTGCCGGACGGCCGCGAATTCGGAGACGTCGTGGACGTGGATCTCTTCGCGCACACGCTGGACGTGAAGAAGCGGGGCACATGCGCGGATCTGAATCCGGCGGGCGTCTTCGCCCACGACACCGTGCCCGCCAAGGGCCTGTCCGAGTCCCTCATGCGCCTGGGCGGCTGGATCGCCGCGAACGGGGTCGACGCGCCCGGCCCATACCGCGCCGCCCGCGACCTTCTCCTCCGTCGCGGACCGCGGCTCACGACTCCGATTCAAGGGCCGCTCGAGATGCCGGAGGAGGGCGGCGTCGCCGCGGCGCGTCGGCTCGCGCTGCTCCTGAATCGCGGGACGCTCGCCGTTCAAGGTCCGCCCGGGTCGGGCAAGACCTACACCGGCGCCCGCATGATCTGCGACCTGGTTCGCGCGAAGAAGCGCGTGGGCGTCTGCGCCGTGAGCCACAAGGTGATCGTGAATCTAATGAGGGAAGTGATGAAGGCCGCCGGCGAGGAGGACGTCCCGGTCCGCTGCATGCGAAAGGCGGAGAAGGGCGCCGTGGCCGAGTCGGGCATCGCCGTGACGGACGACAACGCGGGCGTGCTGGCGGCGCTGCGCGGCCGGCAGGCGAACGTCGCGGGCGGCACCGCCTGGCTCTGGTCCCGCGAGGAATATTTCGAGGCCGTGGACGTGCTGTTCGTCGACGAGGCCGGGCAGATGTCGCTTGCGAACGTGCTCGCGATCGCGCCCGCGGCGAAGAGCGTGGTGCTGCTCGGCGACCCGCAGCAGCTCGAACAGCCGATCCAGGGCTCCCACCCCGAAGGCACCGCGGTGTCCGCGCTCGAGCACGTGCTCGGCGGTGCCAAGACCATCGCCGGGGATCGAGGACTCTTCCTCGAGGAGACGTGGCGGCTCCCTCCGGCGATCTGCGATCTCACGTCCGAGCTCTTCTACGAGCGGCGGCTGCGCTCCCGCGCCGGCGTCGAGCGCCAGGCGTTGATCGGCGAGGGGACGTTCGCCGGCTCCGGCGTGTGGTTCGTTCCCGCGCATCACGACGCGAACCAAGGTTCCAGTCCCGAGGAAGTCGAGATCGCGGCCGAACTGGTGCGGTCGCTTACCGCGGACGGCACTCGGTGGCGCGACCGCGATGCTCGCGAGCACCCGCTGACCCTCGCCGACATCCTCGTCATCGCCCCGTACAACGCGCAGGTCGCGGACCTCGCCGCCGGATTGCCCGAGGGGTCCCGCGTCGGCACGGTCGACCGATTCCAGGGCCAGGAGGCGCCGGTCGTGATCTACTCCATGGCGACGTCGAGGCCCGAGGACGCGCCGCGCGGCATGGAGTTCCTCTACAGCCCCAATCGCTTCAATGTCGCCACGTCCCGGGCGCAATGCGCGTGCATCGTCGTGGGGAGCCCGCGGCTCTTCGAGCCCGACTGCCAGAGCCCGCGGCAGATGAAGCTGGCGAACGCCTTCTGCAGATTCCTGGAGGTCGCGCGGGAGGTGCGGATCGGTCCCCAGGCTGCTATCCTCTAGCCATGGCCCATTTCGTCGTCAAGACCGAGCCCTCGACCTACTCGTTCGCCGACCTGGAGCGCGACAAGCGCACCGTGTGGGACGGCATTTCCAACCCGGTGGCCCTGAGGCACCTCGCCACGGTTCGAAAAGGCGACATCGTGGCCGTGTACCACACCGGGGACGAGAAGCAGGTCGTCGGACTGGCGGTCGCGGCCTCGGACGCCTACCCGGACCCCAAACTCAGAGATCCCAAGCGGCCGGTCGTGGATCTAAAGGCCGACCGCGCCTTGCCCCAACCGGTGACCCTGGCCCAGGTGAAAGCCGACGCGGCGTTGAAGGCGACCGACCTCGCTCGCCTCCCACGGCTGTCGGTCATCCCGTTCACGGAGGCCCAGTTCCAGCGCCTGCTTCACCTGGCGGGCGAATAAGGGGTACCGCCATGTGCCGCAATATTCGAACGCTGTACAACTTCTCACCGCCGGCCACCGACGGCGAAATCCGCGCCGCCTCGCTCCAGTTCGTCCGGAAGGTCAGCGGATTCAACAAACCGTCGCTCGCCAATCAGGCCGCCTTCGATCGCGCCATCGACGATGTGGCGAGGGCGGCGCGCACGCTGCTCGACGCCCTCACGACCACCGCGCCGCCCAAGGATCGGGAGACCGAAGCGGCCAAGGCCCGGGAACGGGCGGCCCAGAGGTTCGGACAGGCGCGGGGGTGATGCCCGCCGGAACTCGCACGTCCGATGGCTGAGAAACCGACCGACAAGGCTCCCCGGCGCGCCCCCGGCTTCTTCTCCAACTTGTTTCGGCGCGCGGCGCCACCGACCTCCTCGGCGCCCCTCTCGCCGCCCACCGCATCCGGGACTCCCACCCGAATCGCGCATTACGAGATCACCGGCAAGCTGGGCGAGGGTGGGATGGGCATCGTCTACGTGGCGCAGGACGAACGGCTGAAGCGCGCGGTCGCGCTCAAGCGGATGTCGTCCTTGACCGGCGACGAGGAGGCGCGGAAGCGGTTCTGGCGCGAGGCGCGCGCGGCGGCGAGCGTGAACCATCCGAACGTGTGCCAGCTCTACGAGATCGGCGAGGACGACGGGGAGCTGTTCATCGCCATGGAGCTGTTGGAGGGCGAAGCGCTCGCGGCTCGTCTGACGCGCGGATCGTTGAACGTCTCGGAGGCCCTGCCGATCGGCCTCGGGATCCTGGCCGCGCTGTCCGCGCTCCACGCCCGCGGCGTCATCCACCGCGACCTCAAACCGTCGAACGTGTTCCTGACCCCCCACGGCGTGAAGTTGCTCGACTTCGGGTTGGCGAGGACGAACGACGCGGACGGGGCGGGATCGTTCGGATCGGTCGCCGACTTGACAAGGACCGGGATGGTGGTGGGGACGCCGCGTTACATGTCGCCCGAACAGATGATGGGCCAGGCCATGGACGGTCGGAGCGACCTGTTCGCGACCGGCGCGATCCTCTTCGAGATGCTCGCGGGCCGTCCCGCCTTCGAGGGGCGGAGCGTCGTGGAGGTGCTGCACGCCACGCTTCACGAGCAGCCGCCCGCGCTGACCGGCTCTCCCGCCATCGCGGCCGCGGACCGGGTGATTCGCCGCGCGCTGGCCAAACGACCCTCCGAGCGCCAGGCGTCGGCGGACGTCATGGCCGAGGAGCTGCGCGACGTTCGGGTCACCTTTGGCGATGACACGCCGGCCCTGGCGCGAGCGCTGAAGCGCCTCGTGGTGTTGCCGTTTCGAATCCTGCGCTCCGATCCCGAGACCGATTTCCTCGCGTTCAGTCTCCCGGACGCGATCGCCACGTCGCTCACGCGATTCGATTCCCTGGTGGTCCGGTCCAACGCCACCGCCGCCCGCTTCGGAAGCGAAGCGCCCGATCTCCGCGCTCTCGCCGGGGAAGCCGACGTCGACCGGGTCGTGATGGGAACGATCCTACGATCGGGCGATCAGCTCCGGGTCGCGGCCCAGCTCGTCGAGGCGCCGGGAGGGACCCTCCTCACGTCCTACACGGTCGTGTCCTCGCTGGTCGATCTGTTCCGGCTGCAAGACGACATCGCCCAGCGCGTGGTGGAGGCGCTCGCGCTCCCGCTCGTCGGAGCCGGCCCGCCTCCCACGCCCAGCACGCCGCACGACCCCCGCGCCTACGAGCTCTACCTTCGGGCCAACGAGCTGGCGCGCTCCTACGAGGAACTCCCGCGGGCGCGTGACCTCTACCGGCGCAGCCTGGACCTGGACCCGACCTTCGCCCCCGCGTGGGCCGAGCTGGGTCGTTGCGACCGCGTGATCGGCAAGTTCATCGACGGTTCCGAGGACGCCGAGGCGCGCGTCGAGGAGGCGCTCCGCCGCGCCCTCGACCTCAACCCGCGTCTCTTCGTGGCCCACAAGTACTACGCCAATCTCGAGGCGGACACGGGGCACGCGACCAGCGCCCTGACGCGGCTCCTGGGCGAGGCGAATCGCCACGGGAACGACCCGGAGCTCTTCGCGGGGCTCGTCCACGCGTGCCGCTACTGCGGACTCTTCGAGCAGTCCATCGCCGCGCACGAGGAAGCGCGCCGCCTCGATCCGAACGTTCCCACGAGCGTCGAGCAGACCCTGCTGATGTCGGGCGAATTCGACCGGCTGGCGTCGATCGCGCGAGCGCCCGGGGCCTCGGTCCGGGACGACGTGATCCGCAGCATCGGCCTCGGAATGTCGGGCCGCCACGAGGAGGCCCGTGCGTCCATCGTCACGATGCGCGCGGCGACCCAGGTCTCGGCGTTTCGGACTTGGGCGGATCTCCTACTTGCATGGCTCGACCGGCGTCCCGACGGCATGCTGTTCCACCGGGCCTCTCTCGACAACATCAAGATCATGGACGATCCGGAGGCGATCTTCCAGGAGGCCTGGTTGTTCTGCGACGCCGGAGATCTCGAGCGCGGGCAGAG
>Ga0075434_100003510_pt1 | contig 14009 bp, 15 predicted proteins | sample RhiMethybrSRZTD3_FD_75298 | JGI IMG/M metagenome (GOLD analysis project Ga0075434, IMG submission 75298) | Populus rhizosphere microbial communities from Tennessee, USA - Rhizosphere MetaG P. TD hybrid SRZTD3 | ecosystem: Host-associated > Plants > Roots > Rhizosphere > Soil | place: USA... | reverse complement strand
GCGTTCTTCACGCGGGCGCGGATCCGCACCCACTGATCGCGATGCCGCAAGAGCGCCCGCAAATCACCGAGCTCGGACGGCGGCATCCAGATCGCCGGGAAGCGATCCTCCGTCAGCAGCTCGAGGAGCAGCGCAGCGTCGCGGCGGTCGTGCTTTTGTCGGCGGGTTTCGACTTTGCGGACTCTTGCGGGATCACCGACGGAGCAGGTCACGCCGAGTTCCTCCATCAACCGGAGAAACCAGCCCATCGACCCAGTCGCTTCAATGCCGACGACGACCGGCGGCGGTAGAGCGGCGTAGAAGTCCCGCACCGTTGTCCCGTCGTGCTTCAACGTTCGTTCGACGATCTCCCCGGTCTCGCGATCCAGCATCGCGAGCGTCTGTTGCGCCGCGTGCAAATCGCAGCCAATAATGCGCATCTCGGCCTCCTTCGACCCGAGCGCTGTGAGGATTGGACACCGCACAGTCTACGCGGGCCGTCGTGAGGCCGACGTCGTTATGACATCATTGTGGAGACGGCAGACCACGAGATCGACGGGCCAGTATCCCGTCGACCTCAACTGTTGGCGACAACGCGGCGGCACCAAGCTCGCCTCTATGTCCGGCCACCAGATCATGTGGCGGAAATTGTTTCCACCGGAGATCGAACGCGCCTGTTTGTTGTGGCGCCGCGGCTGATGCGGGTCATTCTCGTCGACTGGGCCATTGATACCTCGGCATCATTATCAGACGAAGCCTCTCGGCGCTCGTGCCTTCTCTGCACCATTGGTTAGCGGACATGGAGCAACTGCTCGTACTCGGCGCGACTCAGTCGCGTCTTCAGCTCAGGAGCAAAAAGCACGACCTGGCTAGGTTGATCGCCGAGCGTTACCCACACCCGCTGTCCATCATCGTCGACGGTCGACCTGATCGTCAGCGATCGTCCGTCGACGGTGGCGCGGGTCTCCGTCGCTAAGGCCGCGAAACAACATCTGCTGCAACCATCCCCCATTCTCGATCACCGCCGCAGCTGAAGAGGGTTGGGCGGCCACGAAGCGCTGAGGCTGGCCTTGAGTGGCGTGCACGAATTCTGAACCGGTCCAGACCCACTGCGCGCCCGCCTGGATGCGCCCTTCGAACACAGTCAGTGCGCCGAAGAACACACCTTCCGTTTCGTACGTCTTGATGCCGTCGGCGGTACACCGGACGACAAAAGAGCGGAGCCGTTGGTCTTTCGCCGGCATCCTGCCGCCGACGAAGACGACGGCGAGCCGGACTGCGAGCTCTCCGTATGTCCCGCGCCAGCCGCTGGTCCTCGAATTGAGGAACAGATCCGCTTCGTGCCGGTTCCAGAACACTTGGCCGCCGGCGGCGGCCCATACCGCGTACGTCGGGACGCCACTGACAAGCAACAGTCCCGCCGCGATCGCGGCGGCGATCATTCTGAACCTCCTCTTCATCCCTACTGACAAAACCCCGACGGCGCGGGCGCATGCCCGCAGATTTGCGTAGTTTCGTGTCAGGTAGAACCCGACCTGGCTGCGGATATCCCAGGCTGGAACGTCGATCGCGCCGATTTTCGATAACAATCGTTCCCGGTAAATTCTCAAACACGCGCCAGTACCTCGCACCGTGGAGTGGGTGTCCGGGAAGCGTGTTCACCGCGATCGTGGACGCGGCTGGATCATATGGCGTGACCATTACCGAAAATGGCGGCTGCAGCATCCGTTCGAACTTGCTCGAAAGCGCGAACGTCAGCGTCTGCCCGGTGGCACTCACCGGTAACTGCGCGACGGTGAACGGCACCAGATACGCATTGTCGTTCGACGAACGATCAGTAAGCGCCGCATATGTCCTAATCTCGAAGCTCGAACACCTCGGTCTGAGTGCGGGTGGTCTGGATTTCGATCGCATTGTAATTCGCGTTGAAGGAATCGATCGCGTTTCTGCCGGAGGGGCCGTACGGGAACGGCCATTGCGAGTCATCAATCGCGTCGACGGCGCGCAACGCAAGACCAGGAACCCCGCCGACCCACCCGCTGTACATCCCCGGCTCCGTTTTCATCGGGACTCACACCGAGCTGCCGCGCACTTGCTCGTGCAAGGCTTCGTAGGTCAGCGCCGCCTGCCGCGCGGCGCGGTGGAGCGCATACGTTACCGCGCTCGGGCGGACGTGCAGGCCCAACCAGTCACGCAGCAGCACCGCGATCTTGCCGTGCGACAGCCCAAGCTGCCTATTGAGCAGCACGATCAATGCGACCGCGTGTAGGCCCAGATGTGTGCTCGCGGCATCCAGCGTATCGGTCGTTTGCAGCGGACGGCGTCCCTGCACGCGGCATCCACAGCGGCAGCAGCAGATCCGCGTGGGTTATCTTACGCTTAAGCATAAGGGAGGTGCGAGCCACAATGAAGCGCCGCGTTCGACAGAGCCGAGCTGAACGCACGATTGATTCTCGGCCGGGCACGTCGCTGAGAATGCGTGCGGGGTGGACCTTCTGAAAGAGGTCCACAGGCACCGTAGCTACCTCATCATGCCTGATGATGATGCCTCTGAACGTTCTCCCGACTTGACAAACACGACCATCCTGCGTTCAAAGTCATGGTTAACAGATAAGATCAAGGACACAACGCAATGAGTGACCTGAAACGATGGGAATTGCGCGGTCCCGTGCGAATTCTCAGAACTCATTTCGCGGAGTGGAACGCCGAGGTCGGAGCCTGGTCGCCTCTGGCGAACCGCGCGGTAGTGACGTTCCGGCCAGACGGAAACGTTAGCGACACTGAATATCACAATCCGGACGGATCGGGCGTCCGTCACGTACGAGTGTATGGAGACCGCGACAGACTGACGGAGGATCAGTGGTGGGCGAACGACGCACTGACGAGACGGATTCTGTACATGTATGACGTGTACGGTCGCCCGGTTTCATCGAAGGCGATCGACACCGACGGTAACCAGCGCGAAACCGAACTGTGTCGGTATGACGACCGTGGTCGCAGAACGAAGCTGGTTATTCTTCCCGTTGCAGAAAGAAACGCGGACAACTGGAGGATGATCTCACGCGGGATGCATTACGGAGTCGAAGGAACCGATGTCGCTTACTCCGCTCCAGGCGCGACGACCAGCATGACGGTTTACGACGAACACGAGCGTCCGTCGGAGGTGAGCTATCTTGATGCGAACGATGCTGTTCTCTGCTGTGTCGTGTTTTCTAGGGACGATGCTGGACGGCTGCTCAACGAGCGAATGGAGTTCAGTGGCCTTGGGCGACTGCTCGGCCCGGCAATCGACGCCAACATGCCTCCTGACGAACGAGCACCATTGATGGAGCTACTCAAGACAGCATTCTCGGACCAGACGTTCTCCGTCGTGACATATGCATACGACGAGAGAGGTCGGCGAATTGAGAGCGTTCGACGCATGGGACAGTTGTCGGAAGAGCGCTTGACCATTCGGTACGATGATTTCGACAATCCAGTGGAACAGGTCACGGCACATCTCAGCCGTGAGATGCGGATGGACGGCGGAACGCTGAAAAGCGAGGATAGGCCATCGCATGTTCAGCACGTCAGGTTCGAATATCAGTACGACGCGCACAGAAACTGGACCGAACGGATCGCGTGGCAGCTAATGGAGCCGAGCACTAACGAGCGGCCATTGAATGTCGAGCGTCGCACGATCGTGTACTACACCGAGTGAAACAGTGCGGCAAGCCCTTTCGAAGGTTCGCTTGGCCAATGGTCAGGCCGAATCATGGCCGGAAGGCGTGAGCAATCGTCGGCTTGGCGCAGGTAAGGCGGCAAGTGCACGCTAAGTATAGCAAGCCCTCATCTGCAGCTCATGTTGAACAATGGTCTTCGTCTCCCCGCTATGTTGTTTATGATCTCGACGGTATTGTTCTGTGTGGCGGCATGTGGGCCGCGATTGCCTGACGATCTGCCCACATTGATACTTCTGATGAACAGCAATAACGAAACGATCAGCGTTAATTCGACAAACAAGGTCTGGAAGAACTACGGCAAGGAGGGCCTGTTACGTGCTTTAATGGTAGGTCAGCCGACTGCACGAGCCAGAGCCGCCTTTCGGTTGCGAAACTTTGTAGACGCGGACACCGAACAAACGTTGATGGAGTACGCTGAACGTGACGCGGATGGGTTTGTGCGAGCGCAGGCTCTTTGGAGTCTCCAAGAGATAGGCACCGAACGGTCGTTATCTGTAGTTGATAAAGCAACAGACGATCCGGACCCGCTCGCTGCACGCACTGCGCGCGAGGCCGCCGCAGCAATTCGAGCGCGGTTGCCAAGTCGGCCAAAGTAGCGGTGGTTCTCGCGCTCCGGAGATAACTCGCCGCCCTCGGGCGGACGGTTGAACGACCGATGTTTTGCTGCCGATGAGATGAGCTTTTTGGCTCGGCCTTGGATCGAAGTGGCGCACGCAGCGAGTACGGGCATTGGCGAAGCGTTCGCGCTGCTCGGCCGGACCGAGTCTCCGTCTGGCCGTGATCAGAAGGGTTGAAGTGGCCGGCCTCCATCGCCCGTAGTTGTGGGCGCGAGGAGATCGACCATGCACCAGATAGGCATTGATTTCGGGAGCCGCGATAGCCAGGTGTCAGGACGAGCGAACTCGGATGACGACAAGTCGAGGATCACAGCGAGGTACAGCTTGCCGCTCTTACCGATGACGAACTCGGTCGTGTCGCCGACCCAGCGCGCTTCCGTGCGTCGGCGGTGAAATCGCGAGGCAGAGATTCGCTGCGGCCGATTTAATTGCGATCGCTCATCGTGGTGGACTTGAAACGCTTCCCCACACGGGCTTATAGGGCGTCTTCCTGCATCAGCCGAATCACGCGCTTGCGGCTGGCGCGGTCGTCTCGCTCGCGCAGGTCTTTGTGGATCCGTGGGCTGCCGACGACGATCTGACGACGATCACAGGCTCAGAATGTCTGGACTTTTGACGTGTAGTCGAGGAGACACAATGTCGCATTCGTCTTGATCGCGCTGAACACAGCTCTACATTGACGCGCGCGTGATCCCCCTCACACCAACCCACTCCAGCCGGCACGCAACCCACTCCAGCCGGCACGCGCGGACTCTTCCCGAACGCGAATTGTTGCCCTCTCACGACTTCCGATACAGGTTAACTAAGTCGTTTGAGTCGTTCTTCTTTCTTCTTCCCAGAGAAAATATACGCGTGTGGGCACTGTGGGAAGCCGCGTTGTTGGCGGTCTTCCACCGCGTCCATGCCCTCGTCGTGCGCGCCGCTTCGAACGCCGCCGGGCCTGATCTGGCCCAGTGTCGAATGCGGCCGCTGCCGCGCACGCAGCTTTCGAGTCTCGTTACCCCGATCCCTGCTGAACCCAGTGCTGGATCGTCGCGTGGTGCTCAATCCATAGAGCCAGCCCGTCGCCACGCCGCCGCCGGTGGGCAGCGTGGAGCGCCAACAACACATCTCGCACGTACGCGTCGGTGACCCCTCCGTCGCGCGGCGGCAGACCGGTGTTTTCAGCAGTCGTGATCTACCGACGAACTGTTTTTCAATCCAGCCCGAGCCGCGCGGCGATGCATTTCTTCGGCACGCCGCCAGCGCCACAATTGCAAGACTTCGGTGATTTCGACCATCGACCTCGCGACACATACAGGGCGTTCTGCCACGAGCCGCAGCCCGGGCAGGAGACGGTTACCGCGCAGGCAGTTGACGGGTGAGGGGTTTGAAAAATCTCCAGCTCAGAGGAGAAGAATTTTGAAGGAGTCGTCACGCTGAGTCCATAGTTTGAAAACCGACAAGGCCGCTTGCGCGGCTAGCTCCTACACCGGTTGAGCGTGATGACTGCGGTCCACGAACTGACTCCACCCAACACGCACCGCCCTGTTCCGACCGCGGATTGCTGCGTCTGCCGTCGCTTCGGATAATCGAGTCGTTCGGCGCCCGTGTTCGACTCGAGGTGCATCGATGTTCGACAACGATCCGCGCGATCGCGACGACGATCCTCGTGACCTCGAGGCCCAGTGGATCAAGCTCGGTCGCGGCTCGTCCGACGACGATCCGCGCGACGTGCTGGACGACCCGCGCGAGCGTGCCGATGACCCGCGAGATCGAGATCCCCGAGATCCGTTCATCGACGGTCTGGAACTGCCACGAGGACTCGAACGCGAGATCGTCATCGATGGCGACCATCGGTACGAGCTGAACGGCGACGACAGCCGGTCGCTCGCGACGATCGGTGCCTTCCGCGTCGTGTCCGAACACGATCTGCGCGAACCCAGGAATGAGTCCGATCCGCGCGAGCCTGACCTTCGGCACCTGCGCGACGAGGGCCTCGTGCGCTTCGTGTCGCTGGATGGACGGGACCGCGCGGTCACGTTGACCGACCGTGGCCACCACCTGCTGGAGTCACACCGTCGCGACCGTGAGGATCACCGCGAGCAAGCCTTCTACGAAGGCGTCAGCCGGCCGCGCGAGCTGTCGCACGACGCGCAGCTGTATGCCGCATTCCTGCGCGAGGAGGAACGGCTCCGCGAAGAGGGCGCTGACGTCCGCGGTGTCGTGCTCGAGCAGGAGCTCAAACGCGAGTACCAGGAGTGGCTGCAGGAGCACAATCGCGGCCGAGCCGACAGCGACGGCCGACCTGATCGCGACCCGCGCGAGATCGAGGAATGGGCCCGCGATCATGACCTCCCGTACTTCGATGAGAGCGTCCACTTCCCCGACTTCCGGATCGAGTACGTGCTGGACGGACGGGACCGTCACCAGGACGTCGAGATCGTCACCGAACACTATCGGGGCGCGCATGCGGCCGGCGTTGCTCGGTCCGGATTCAGCTGCTACGGCCGGTCCGGTGGTGGGCGCGGCGGCCGCGGCGGTCGACCGTTCGATCCGCGCGTTGCGGAGCAGTTTCTTTGAAGCTCTATGTCCCCTCGCACCTGCAGGAGAGTGTCCGGCCCGGACGCATCCAGGCCCTCATGGATTTGGGCTTCAGCCAGCGACACGCGCGGTTCCTGGTCCATGTGCTCGTCTTTTCCGGCGTGTTCCTGGAGCGGCAGTACCGCGCGTTCACCGGGTTCGCGCATGGCCAGAAGACGCACGACTTTCTCGCCCGACTCGTGACCGCCGGGTATGCCACACCGATCACACCCGGCGCGCTCCACCGCGGACGGCTCTTTCACGTGCACTACAAGCCCCTGTACGAGGCGATCGGTGAGCCGAATAATCGCCATCGAAAGCCCGCGTCGCTGGGCCGCTTCGTCGAGCGCTTGATGCTCCTGGACGCCGTGCTCGCCGACCGACGCTACGGCTGGCTGGGCACCGAGCGCGACAAGCGGACGTACTTCCACGAGGCGTTCGAGCGGGACCTGCCGGACGACTGGTATCCGCATCTCACCTTCGGCAGCGGCGCCGAGCAGACCACCCGATTTTTCCCGGAGAAGCTGCCCATTGGGGTACCGCTCCACGGCGAGCGCCGCCATGTCTTTCTCTACCTGGCGACGGGCGCGGTGCCCACAGACTTTCGGGTTTTCCTGGTGCGGCACGTGGACCTGCTGCGATCGGTCGACGAATGGAGCGTTCGCGTCCTCCTCCCGCGGCGTTTCCGGAAGGCCGCGGCGCTCTATCGATACGCCGTCCGGGACGCGTTCATGAGGCCGTTGACGCCGCGCGAGATCGACGAGCTCGACTGGTATTTTCGGAGCCGCCGGGGCGAGGTCGTGTGCCCGTCGCGCGACCCGGATCTCGACCTCACGACCGCCGCCCGGACGTTTGGCGCGGCGCGGTTCGAGGCGCTGTACCGCGTCTGGCAGCAGCGCGGCGCGCAGGCGCTCTGGGCGCTGGCGAGCGGAACCCTGCGAGACCAACTCCACCGTGGTTGGGGCCGCGTCGAGTTCGCCGAATTGCCGCACCAATATCTGCAGCTCACACCGCTCGTGGGCAAGGCCGGCGGGGTTGAGAAGACGCTCGAAGCGGGAGACAACCTAACAACCGCGTAGGTGGTCCTCGACTGTTCCACCGGCTCCACCACCGCGACGCCTCCACACCTTTCCACACGCGAACGCGCCTGCGCGAGAAGTCCTCAATCATGCAGGTAGTTGGCCGCAGCGTCGCCGTCAGCGGGCGGCGATCTGTGCCGCCCGTCCGTGCGCCACGGCGTCGGTGATGGAGAGCAAGCCGTGGCGTGAACGACCCCGGCACCGCGAGCGCGGGGTGGCCCCGCGCCCGTCCGGGCGGGTCGTTCACGCCACGGCTTGCGTGTCAGCGTGTGACGTGTCCTGGCGCGTCGATCGCGAGCGAATCTGGGCCGCCTCGTGACGGTGATCGCCTTCGCGGATGACGCGGCAGTTGTGCACCTGGATCTCCACAGCGATGACAAGATGCTTCAGCCGTGCGTACCGCGGACGATCGGCGGCGACATCTGCGCGTCGTGTCGAGTAACGGCCATCACGTCCGTCAGCATCGCGCTGTGCTCGCCGCCGTCCATGCTCTCGCTGCGCTCGACCCCGCGTTCCGCGGGGCCTTCGGGCATGGACCGTGGCTGCGCGCAGCGCACACTTGGCGCTTACGTGATGGCCGCATTACCAGCGTGAACCGCAGGCTTGAGTAGTCCCGCGCTGCGATGCGCATTCGGCGCGTCGTCATTCTCGGCGCCGCACCACTTCGGACCGCCTACAGGCAGGCCCTTTGCGTCATGAATAGAAACAAGGGACACCAATCTGATATTCGAAGCCTTCGTGGCCAGATGTGTACATCCGGTGTCCAAACGGTAAGGATTTACGTGTCGTCCCTCTGCGACGGCAATGTTGATCGCGATTGGTGTCGGACAGCTGTCCCAACCGATATGACCATGCCGGCCGTTGTGCGGTTTTGTGCATATGTGTTGCTCTCGACGGGTGTGCCGCCGTCCCTGTACGCAGAGTGCGGCGGCGAAGGCCGCCCGATCGCCGCGTCGTTGTCGAAAGACACGGCTGCCGTCGTATTCAGCGGACCCGCGATGAACGTCGACCATCGCGGCATGACCCAGATCACGCGCTTTCGCGTAGAGCGGCGATGGAAGGGACCAGCGACGCAAGAGACCCTGATTTACACGCCGATATCAGCAACATCGCCGGCGGTATTTGTCCGCGATAGGCAGTATGTGGTGATCGCTCATCGGCTGTCGGCCAAAGAGCGGATCCGTCTCGGAGTCGCTTCGAACGCAGACGGCTTCGGCACAGATGTGTGCGGCGACGGCGCGCGGCCAATCGAGGCGGTGGTGGAGCAGGATTTCAGAGCTCTGGGACCAGGCCACGCGCCCATCGATTATCGACCACCTGTCCGTAGTCCGAGGGTGATTCCGCCGCTCAAAATCAAAGACGCTGCGCCGCTGCAATTGGACGACACCCGGCGACTGGCTGGAACCGTCATCGTGGAGATGGCAGTCGATGCAACGGGAAAGGTCAGCGACGCGACGATTCTCCGCTCGCTTACAGGTCTCGATCAGACGGCGCTCGAATGCGTCAAGAGATGGGAGTACCTGCCGGCGCTCTTCAACGGTGTACCGGTGCCATATCGAATGACCGCCGTTGTCAAGTTCGGAAACCGGGAGTAACCCAGCGGATCGCTCAGCCCACGATGGGATAATGACGCTGGAGGCAGTTGGCGCGATTCAAGTCAGCACTGTTCATGAAACCACTTGTATTTCTGATCGCCGTGCTGATACCGGAACTGCAGCACGTCTTCGGGTCAAACAGGTCGTCAAGCGTTGTAGCGTCACCCTGATTGTGCTGTGTGCGCAACTGTCAGCATGTGCTCAGCCGCCGGTCGAAGGACCGCCGATCGGTGAAGTTGAACCTGCCTGTCAACAGGCAATGCAAAAGGCTCCTGGTCTTGATCGTCTCCTGCAGCTACCTGGCGGTTATGGCCATCCTCCGATCTCCGTTCCGCTCGGCGAGCTCGGTTTCCACGATCGCGAGTTCGTGCGCGTCGCCGGTGTGGCCGCCGTAAGGGATCGCCGTTTGGCCTTGTATTCGTCCCTCGACGCGCGCGTCCCGATGGTGGCAGTTGTATCCGTACCAGCTCTGGAATCTCTGGCCAGACGTGGACGCCTAGGATCGCGACGTAAGCGCGTAGCTGAACCACTGCGTCGTCATCGACGGAGTCTGGCGCGCGCCGCAAGAAGGGCCGCGAGGAACCGAGGAGGGATCATTCGAACTCGTCACGCGGTTAGCGGCCTGGCCGGAACCATACCGACCGGCTCCTCGACGCGACTCAGCGGCCGATCGCGATTCACGGCATCTGGACCCAGCCATTCCTCCTTACGATGACTCAAGCATCTACGGCCTGTTCCGCGGCCGCTGGCCGAACCCCGAATTGTACATCCTCTCCGATCGCGTGGAGCTGACCGCAGCGGGCGAGGTCACGATCGTGTCCATCGCAAATCTCCAAGCAGCGCTCATCGCTCTGCCTGTAAGCGCCTGGCCATATGGTCGCGTCATCCGCATGACAACGCAGTGTCTCCTACCCGTGGACCAAGGGCGGACCCAGCGGACGGTTATGAAGAATTGCCGGATCATTGAGCGCACGCTCGGCGTCTTGGGAGAGCGATCCAGGGCGTTGAGTGCGCGCCGCCTGCGGCTGTGGTAATGTTCCGTCCTCAGACGCCGTTCAGCACGCCGACTTCGTATTCGTCGGGCGCGTAGCACGAACCGACCATTCGACACCGAATTCTCACCAAAACGCAGACGGCTCAATCACGGTCGAGGCAAGTCGAGCGGGCCCTGAGCTCGTGATCTTCGACATCGCTCACGTCTACAAGGGACCACAGGTAGACCAACTCGTACTTCAGCGTTGAAGCGGCAGTTGCGATCCGTCATTCACGACCGGTGAAAGTTGGCTCGTCTATGCCGAGGAAATTCTCGGCGGCTTTCGAGCCTGGTACTGTCGAACCCGACTCCACCGCGACGCGGTCCAAGACGTGATCTATCTCGAAAACTTCGAAGCCGGGCGGCCTCAGGGGATAGTCTTCGGAGAGGTCTTGCGGTATCGCAACGGATCGTCTGGCAGGTCGCTGTACGGCCTTCTCGAGCCCCTTCAGTGATCGCAACCGATGGACGACGGCGCCCGGGACGCCATTGTCCCGCGAAATGCACAACTTCCTGGTCAGCGATCAGCGCCAGACCTGCCATCGCGCGTTTCAGGATGTCGCGGTGCTCGGCGCTGTCAATGCTCTTCGCCCTGCACCTGCGCTTCGACCGCGCTCACGCGCGGCCTTCGGGCATTGACAGCGCCTGCGCTCCGCGCGTCCTGGCTCTTGCGCGATGGCCGCGTCACCGCCGGCGTCAGCGGGACGTCAACGTCGTGCCCGCGGGAGCTTGTCGGGCCACGCGCGAAGACCCGCGTGAGGCGCCGCATCCCACAGGTCGCGATCGAACGTCGCAAGGGTGAGTTCGGCCCCGATCGAGTCCTTCCAGGTGAGCGCTGACGCAAGCTGCACAGCGTCGTAGCCTCGCAGCCCGTACTCCCAAGCCAGCGATTCCGCCCGGATAACGAGCGCCTCCGTGATCGGCAGTTTCACCAGGTCGGGCCACTCCTGCGCGAAGCGGCGCTGCGCGCGCCGTCCGCCGTTCTCGTCGATGATTCCCAGCCGCACCGATCGGGCGAGCGCCGCCGCCACCTCCGCGCGACTGATGATCGCCGTTGCCACCGCCTCCGCGTCGCTCGTGAGTGCGATGACCTCTGCGGATCCGTGTTCGGCGACGTACCGCTTCACGAGCGCGCTGGCGTCCGCGTAGAGAATCACCCACGGCTCTCCACGAGGACGTCTGCGACCGTACGCTTCGTCCGCGGATGAACGTCTGGCTTAGCACGACGCAAGCGCCGTCCGCTCCACGAAACCGCGCCGGCGTTCCTCAGGCCGTCGAGCCGCTCGTCGAGCGACTGCGCTTCGGGCACCAGGCGCGCCACCCGCCGCCCGTGCTCGGTGACAACAATCGTCGCGCCGCTCTTGACGTCGCGGACACATTCGCTGAGCCTCGACTTGAGCTCACGGATTCCGACACTGCGCTCTTTCATGACGGTCCTTGAGGCCACATCTTACCATCTGTGACCACACGTGGCAGCACGAGGCAACCTGAGGCAACGGCCCTCGTGGGTTGATCTCGAACAGAAATCGCGCATGCGACTGGTTGGCGAGTGTTTGGCGAGTTGACGACACGACGAGTCGGCGCTACTCTAAGTCATCTCGTGTGCTCAGCGCGGCGCTGCGCTCGGCGCGGCGACGTCATGCACGGATTGGGAAGACCGGCGGCACTCAGCGGCCCTGTCCTCCGGAGAGCGGACAGCGCCAGCCGACCGGCAGTGGCGACCGGTTCGCGCCTTCGGTCGCGAGCCCTCGCCGGGCTTCGGGTGGGATAGAGGCGATCGCTGAGATCGTCGCCCACACCGCGCGGACGAGCCGTCCCGCGGGCTGACGTCGGCATTCTGCCCTCGTCCGCGCCTCCCACTAGCACCGCGCCGGCCACGTCGCCGGCGCGCCTTGGCGCGTAAATCCCCATTACAACTGGTTCGAGGTTCCGCGAACGCGGACGTGAGAAGGGTTTATGAAGATTTGGCTTACCGTTGCCGAGGCCGCAGAGTATTCCGGCGTCAGTCGTGACACCATCTACACCGCCTGCGAGCGCAGAGAGCTCCGTCACGCGCGCGTTGGCGGACGACGTGCAATCCGAATCAAGCCTGAGTGGATCGACGCGTGGCTCGAACGGTACACGCGCGGAGCGGAGAACTGGAATTCCGCCGTGTAGGGCTCTCTATACGGCGGCATCGCACGACGAGCGAAAGGAGGAAACCAGAATGGGTCTGTACAAGATTTGCGCGCACACGGGACGCGCACGCGAGCGATGCGAGCACGCCTGGTGGGGCAGTTTCCGAGGCACGCGTGTCAGCCTCGCGAAATGGGCGAATCGGGAAATCAGCTCGAAGACCGAAGCCGACATCGTGCTGGGCGAGCTGAGGAAAGCCGTCAGAGACGGAACGTTCGACGAGCGCGGCCTCGAGCCTCCGAAGGACTGTTCGCCGCTGACGTTCGCCAAGTTCGCGGAGGTGTACAAAGAGCGACACGTTCTCGCGAAAGGCCTGGCGCTTGCGGCCACGATCGACTACCGGCTGAAGCCGTTGATCGAGCGGTTCGGTGATCGACCGATCGCAGAAATCCGAACGGCCGATATCGAGGACTTCGTCGCGGATCTGAAAAAGCCTCGAAGCGTCAACGGCCTCGACGAGCGAAGACTCACGCCGGCGTCGATCAACCGAACGCTCCAACTGTTGCGGCACATGCTCAACTGGGCGGTCGGCCGCGAGTACCTGGAGCGCACGCCGTTTCGCCGCGGGACCGAAGTGCTGGTTCGAATGGAAATCGAGGACAACAAACGCCGACGCCGCGTATCAGAGGAGGAGGAAGCGGCGCTGCTCGCCGTGGCGTCGCCGCATCTCCGCTCGATGCTGATCGCGGCCCTGGACACCGGTATGCGTCGTGGCGAGATGCTGGCGCTCCGGTTCGGCGACATCGACTGGACGCGTCGACTGATCGTCCTGCGCGGGTCGACGACGAAGAACCGGCGGACGCGCGTGGTTCCGATCGGAACATCGCGGTTGCTCGCCGTCCTGCAATGGCTCAGGCTCGACAGTACGGGCGGGCTCAAGGCCGACGACGTGCCGGTGTTCAGCAACGAGGTCGGAGAGCCGCTCAAGACGTTCAAGAAGGCCTGGCTGGTGGCCGTCCTGAAGGCGCACCGCGTCGATCCGCACTGGCGGAAGGGCGCGTACAAGGACCTCACGTCGGACTCCCAGCAGCGGCTTCGCGACATCAACCTGCATTGGCACGACCTCAGGCACGAGTACGCATCCAGGCTCGTCGAGCGCGGCGTTCCGCTGGCTCAGGTTCGCGACCTGCTGGGTCACGCGTCGATTCTCACGACGGAACGCTACGACAACCAGAAACTCGAAGCTCTTCAGGCTGCTGTCGAGCGATTGGAAGGAGGCAAGAAGTTCGACACCGCGGACGCCGCGG
>Ga0075434_100003509_pt1 | contig 14013 bp, 9 predicted proteins | sample RhiMethybrSRZTD3_FD_75298 | JGI IMG/M metagenome (GOLD analysis project Ga0075434, IMG submission 75298) | Populus rhizosphere microbial communities from Tennessee, USA - Rhizosphere MetaG P. TD hybrid SRZTD3 | ecosystem: Host-associated > Plants > Roots > Rhizosphere > Soil | place: USA... | reverse complement strand
GGCCAGATGCCGGCGATGGCCCGGATGAGCGTGCTCTTGCCGGAGCCCGACGCGCCGCTGAGCAGGACCGAGTCGCCGCGCTTCATCGAGAAATTGACGTTCGCCAGGAGCGGCTGCCCGTCGGGCCGATACAGGTCGACGTCGACCACGCTCAGCTGTCCTGGGCGCCCTTCGACGCGCTGCAGGCCGGTCGCCGCTTGTCGGTGCACTGCCTCGAGATGGCGCTCGAAGCCGGCAAGTCGTTCGACCACCGCGCACCACGCGGCGATCTCCTTGTACGACTGCACGAAGAAGCTCAACGCGTCCTGCACCTGCTGGAAGGCCTGGGCCGTCTGCATGAGCCCGCCGAGTCCGAGCTCGCCGCGGAAGTAGCGGGGCGCCGCGACGATCGACGGAACGATCCAGGCGCCGAGGCCGTAGCCGGAGGTGAAATACGTCATGCGCTTCTGGCGGACCATGATGCCCCACCAGTTGCGCACGACGGCCTCGAACAGCGCACGAAAGCCCCGGAACTCATCAGCCTCGCCGCGGTAGAGGGCTACGCCCTCGGTGTTCTCACGGAAGCGAACGAGGCTGAATCGGAAATCGGCTTCATATCGCTGGCGATCGAAGTTCAACCGGACGAGCGGGCGGCCGAGCCAGTCGGTCACCAGCGTGCCGAGCGTCGCGTAGAGGATGGCCACCCAGACCATGTATCCCGGCAACCGGATGGTGTGGCCGGCCACCGTGACCACGAACGAACCCGACAGACCCCAGAGGATGGCGACGAAGGTCACCAGGGTGACGACGGCCCGCAGGCCTCCCGTGAACAGGCCGAGGGTGTGGGAGGCGAGCAGCTGGACGTCTTCCGCGATGCGCTGGTCGGGGTTATCTGTCTCGCCGCCCTGCAGTTGCATGCGATAGTACGCGCCATCGGACAGCCAGGCGCTGAGGTACCGATCGGTCAGCCAGCGGCGCCACCGGATCTCGAGCATCTGGTTCAGATAGACTTGGTACACCGCGAGGAAGATGAAGATCGTGATCAAATACGTCACGCGGAAGAGCTGGGCCCGGAAGGCGACCATGTTCTTGTCCTGGAGCGCGCTATAGAAGGCGTTGTTCCAATGATTCAGGAGCACGGTGAGGTAGACCATGGCGAGCGTCAAGAGTACGACCGCGAGCAACAGCAGGAAGGCCGCCCACCGGTCCTCGGAGGTCCAATACGGGCTGATCATGCGCCAGGCCCGCGGAAGCGTTCGCAACAGGGCGGGCCTGGAGGAACTACCCGGGTATCTATCCACCATGCGTTGGGGGAGACTGTGGGTGTGCCGTCATGAGCGGCAGTCGGCGGGGAGACGACGGCGCCGCGTCAGGCGGACCCTATCGCGGCTGCGCGGCGATGGCGAGTCATCGCGCGCGTTCCCACGAGCCACTCTGCAATAATGAGCCATGGAGAGGCCTCACATATTGATTCTAAGGGACGCGACGCTCGGACGCACTCGTAGTAGCGCGGCCCGGACCGTCCGCTCGGGGGTTTACCTCATCGGCGCGTTGCTCCTCGTGACCGGCTGCGCCACCCCCTCTCTGGTGCCTGCCACCCAGGCGGACGCGATCAAGGACCGGGAGCGGGCGCTGGCGACGCGCAGCGACGCCATCCAGGCTGCGATACGCCAGTCGGGCAAGGGAGGGGCGCTGGCTTTCCTCGACACGAAGGACGGGCATCTCGTCGTCCTGCCAGGCGAAAGCCCCGCCGATGCGTGGGCCCGCCACGTCACGTCGCCGGAGGGCGAGACGAACCCGGCGTCGGTGCCCCCCGTGGTGACGTTCGTCTATCGGGCCGACATTCCCAAGGCGCCCGAGGCCGTCACCCTGAGCGCGCTGCAGCAGCAACAGATGCAGCGTACGTCCGTGGCCTCCCTCGTGATCGAGCTGGGGCGGCTCGAGGAGAAGCTGGGCGTGCTGCAGCGTGAGCTCGCGACGACCAAGCAGGACACGGACAAGGCCGTGGCCGACATGCGCGCGCTCGCCGAAGATCTGGCCTCGACCCGCAAGTTCATGCTGCAGACGGCGCAGCTCGGCTGGCTCAACCAGGAGCTGGCTCAAGAGAACGCGAACGGGATCCGGCGAATGACGACGGCCACGCAGGAGCTCACCGCGAGCTCGGCGAAGCTCGAAGAGACCGTGCGCCAGCTCTCCGAGGGGCTGTCGGGCCAGCTCAAGGAGCTGTCCGGTCGGCTCGATGCCATTCAGAACAAGATCCAGAACATCAAGTGAGGCCATGATGCGCCACAGGAGGTGTGTGAGACGCGTTCTCCTCATCCTGGCGGGAAGCCTTGTGCTGCCGCTGCTCGGCATCTCCGATGCCGTGTCAGACGAGCTGGACGTGATCCGCGGCAACTACGAGAGCGCGCTCAAGGCCAACGAGAAGCGCATCCAGGAGATCGAGGCGAGGGAACGCGGCATTGCCGACCCCCAGCAGCGCGCGGAGAAGATCACGCAAGACAAGGTCACCGCGCTCCGCAGTGCGCTGAAGGGCGACAGAACGGGGAAGGTCCTGGCCGACGCCGCCGACAAGGCAGCCAATGATCCGAACGCGATGGCCGACCTCTCGAAAGAGTCGAGCAAGTACCTGGATGCCGCGCTGAGCGATTGGGGCGCGGGCGGGGCCGAGCGCAGACGACTGCGTGAGGCCATGGCGGCCTCTCAGAAGAACATCGAGGGTATCGATGCGAATCTTACGAGGGCGGCCAAGGCGACGGTGCCGTCCTCGGACGCGCTCGAGAAGGCAGCGCGGATCGAGGCCGCCGTGAACGAGGCCGGCGAGCGCCTGAGAGCCCGGTGGCAGCTCGAGCAGGCCGCGCGAGAGCGGGAGGCCAAGCAGCGAGAGCGTGAGGCGGCCGAGCGCGCGCGGAGCTCGGGCACGAAGTAATAACGACCGCGGTCGCGACCACAGATCGAGCGGGCCGCCGACCACCCAAGCGTAGTAGCCCTGCGCGTCGGAACCTACTCGGGCGGCAGGATGTAGCTCCACGCCTCCGTCAGGACTTCGTTGCCGTTGTTGAGAAGCGCCCAGAGCTCCACGGGCTTGTTGCCGTCCACCCTGCGAATCCGCACATTGAGGCGGAAGCCTCCGGTGGCCTCGTTGCGTACCACTCGTCGTTCGAGTACCTCGCCGTTGGAGTCGACCGTCAGCGCGACGTCCACGTTGGCGGCGGCCGGCAACCGACTGAGCGTGGGCCCCTCGAAATCGACGTGGAACTCGATGCTTCCGTCGGGGGACTTCACGTAGCCGCGACCGCGTCGCGTCTCGCGCACCCACCCGATCGGCGGCCTGACCTCGCGGTCCTTTTGCCAGAGCACCCGGTACGAGTAGGGCAGGGCGTCCTTCGGCCGTGGCTGCCAATCGGGAACCCAGTAGGCCACGATGTTGTCGTTGGTCTCGTCGGGAACGGGGAGCTGCACGAGCTCTATCCGGCCAGGCCCCCAGTGTCCCTTCACCTCGACCCAGGCGGACGGCCGCAGCTCATAGCGCGCCTCCAGGTCCTCGAAGTCCGAGAACCCACGCGCCCGCTGCATCAGACCGAAGCCCCGCGGGTTCGTGATCGCGAACGAGGTGACGAGGAGGCGTTTGGGATTCACGAGCGGGCGCCAGATCCAGTTCTTCTCCGTGGCCTGGATCGACAGGCCTTCGGAATCATGGACTCGCGGTCGATAGTCCTCTCGCCCCGACCGCTGGTTCGCGCCGAAGAGGAACATGCTGGTCAGCGGCGCCAGCCCCAGCTTGGCGACGTTCTTGCGCAGAAACAGCTTGGCGTCCACGTCGAGCACCGTCGTCACACCGGGTCGGAGCACGAACCGATAGGCACCCGCCGCCCGCGGGGAATCGAGGAGCGCGTAGATCGTCAGCTCCTTCGCGGTCGGCGCCGGGCGCTCGATCCAGAACTCCACGAACCGCGGAAACTCCTCACCGCTGTTTTCCGCGGTGTCGACCGCGAGCGCCCGCGCCGAGAGCCCGAACCGCTGACCCCGCCCGAGTCCCCGGAAGTAGCTGGCGCCGAGGAAGACGAGCACTTCGTCCTTGTACGTGGCGGTGTTGACCGGAAAATGCACGCGAAATCCCGCGTAGCCGAGCCTCTGCAGCTCCTCGCGGTCGATCTTGTTCCGCCCGTAGTCGAACGAGTCGGAATCGAACGGAATGTCCCGCACGCCCTCGGCCCAGAGCTCGTGGAGGACGACCGGCTCCTCGTAGTACCACCCGGGGTGGAAGAACATGATCTCGAAGGGGAGCTTCGCGTTCCGCCACAATGCTCGTTCGGGCCGGAATCGAATGTCGCGATACTGATCGTAGGTCAGGCCTTTGACGCTCTTGGGGAGGCCGCTGCTCGGTTTCTGATAGGCGGCCCCGGCCAGCTTCGAGGCCTTGGCGACCACGTCGTCGAAACCGAAGGCCGATGCGTCCGAGACGAAAAGGGCGAGGGTCACTCCGAGCGCGAGCACCCCACGTAGGGCCGCGCGGCCCGTACGCACCAAGGGTGTTACGGCAGCGGGTCGCCGGACTCGCGCGCTGATCCAGGTCAGCCCCGGCCCACCGTGTGTCGCCGCGATGTCGCGAGAACTCAAGCCGAATCGTCCCGGTTCGTCACACCGGGGCCCACCACGAGCCCCGTGCGAGTGAAAATTAAAGGTACCCATGCCGATGGAGCACGTCAAGGCGACGGTGAGTCGTTCAGCCCATGGCCTTTCGAGCCGATGATCCTGCCGTAGAACCGAGCGCTGTCCTTGAGGGTGCGCTTCTGGGTGTCGAAGTCGACGTGCACGATTCCGAACCTTTTCGAATAGCCGAGCGACCACTCGAAATTATCGAGGAGCGACCACACGAAGTACCCGCGCACATCCACGCCCCGCTCGATCGCGCCGTGGACGGCTTTGATGTGGCGGCGCAGATAGTCGACGCGCAAGGGGTCGGCCAGGCGGTCGCCTTCGACCACGGGCGGATCGAAGAACGCTGCGCCGTTCTCGGTGACATACATCGGCAGGTTGCCGTACCGCTCTTTGACCCAGAGCAGGACATCGGTCAAGGCCGGCGCGAACACCTCCCAGCCGGTCTCGGTATAGGTCGCGCGCCGCTGGAGTACCGGCGCTGCCTGCAGGAGTCCTCCGTGAGGATCGAAGCGCGTGACGTTGCGGGTGTAATAGTTGACCCCGAGAAAGTCGATCGGCTGGTGGATGAGCGAAAAGTCGTGGGCCGGCCACCGCGGCCACGCTTCCCCGAAGATCTGCCCCATCTCATCCGGGTAGCCGCCGCGGAAGATGGGATCGAGGTACTGGCGGTTCATGTAGGCGTCGGCCCGCACGGTGGCGGCTCGGTCGGCCGGATCGTCCGACGCGGAGTATTTGGGCTCGAGGTTCACCACGATGCCAATGGAGTGGCGTCCCCCTGCGCGATAGGCTCTCACCGCTTCTGCGTGGGCGCGTAGCAGGTGGTGGGAGGCGATGGGGGCTTCGAAGCGATTCCGATGACCCGGCGCGTGCAGTCCGTACAGGTAGCCGCCGTCCGTGACGACCCACGGCTCGTTCAGCGTTGTCCATAGCTTGACGCGGCCGTCCAGACGCTTGAACACGACCGTCGCGTACTCGGCGAACCACCTGGCGATCTCAGGGTTGAGCCAGCCTCCCAAGTCATCCAGAGCGGCCGGAAGATCCCAGTGATAGAGGGTCACCATGGGCTCGATGCCACGGGCGAGCAACGCGTCGACGAGGCGATCGTAGAAATCGAGCCCCGCCGGGTTCACCGCGCCTCGGCCCTCCGGCATGACGCGGCTCCACGACACGCTGAAGCGGTACGCGTTCGTTCCGATCTCGCGCATCAATGCGACATCGTCGAGAAACCGCCGGTAGTGATCGCAGGCGACGTCGCCGGTCGCGGCGTCGCGAACCGTGTTCGGCGTGTGCGCGAAGCGGTGCCAGATGCTGGGTCCGGCTCCGTCGGCGAGCGGCGAGCCCTCGACTTGATACGCCGAGGTCGCGGTGCCCCAGAGGAAGTCGCGCGGAAACTCGATCATTCGACGATCACCTCGGCCGGCAGTTCGTGAAAGGGGAGCTCCGAGCCGCGCCAGTGGGCGACGGTGCCGTTGACGCGAGGGTCGGGTGGCGGCGGCTGCTTGCCGGGCCAGACGAGGACCAGGCCGCCGGGCGGCACACGCGATCCGCCGACCACTCGCAGGATGACGCGCGTACCCTGCCTCTTGAGCGAATAGCTCAGGAGACCGTACGGGGTGCGCAAGTCCTGTACCGTCACCCCGGCCTCGTCGAGCCATTCGGGTGGAACGCCGGCCGCGAGCACGAGGGCTTGATCGCTCTCCCGTTCGTACGCGAAGAGATCCAGCACCGCGCGAATGAAGTCCGAGGCGACCCAACCGTGCGGCATGTCCCCCACGAAGCGCGGCTGCTTGGGATCGCGGCCGACCACCTCGGGCCACTGATTCCAGGCCGCCGGACGGCGACCGGCCAGGAAGAAATGGAGAAGCTCGTGCGCCCGCTCGCGCCAACCCAGGCGGACGAACGTACCCACCGTGCGGATCTCGTACGGGGTGTAGTCCTCCCACGCTTTGCGACCGTCCCGTCGGTCCAGGAACTCGCGCCAGTACCGTTCGTACGTCGCCAGGACCATGTCGCGGGGCAGCCGGTGAAGCTCGCCGGCCGGCGCGATGGCAATCGTCGACGAGGCCGGATCGAAGTCACCGAGCTCGGCCGAGCCGGGAAGATAGGCAATGCCATGGGCCGCCGCGGCATGACGAAGCGATGCGTCGAGATCGCGGCGAAACTCCTCGCGCTGGGTCTCGAGCCGGCGGGCGGCGTCGCGGCGGCCCAGCGCGGTCGCCATGGCGACGGCGCCGTCGTAGCCCTTCAGCGCCCAGAAATCATCCCAGTAGGAGTGGACCGGCTTGGCCGAGTAGCCCTCGTGGCTGATCGACGCCGGCAGGAGTCCGTAGAAGGCACGGGTCGCCGGAGCAAGATTCGCGTCGGTGCGCTCTGACTGTCGCAGCGACTCGAGATACCGCGCAGCGGCCTCGACGTGCGGCCACGTCTCCTCGAGAAGAGGACGATCGTTCGTGTAGCGATACAGCTCGGAGGCCAGGAAGATCAGCTCGCCCGCGCTGTCGTGCTCGGGCACGGGATCGGCTCCACGCTCGTCGACGCAGCACGGCACCTTGCCGTTCGCGAACTGGTGCGGCGCGTACCAGCGCAGGTACTCGGCGGCCGCGCTCGCGTGCCCGACCCGGAGCAGCGACTCCGCGATCATCGCGCCGTCGCGAATCCATGACCGCGCGTAGGAGCGGGTGCCCGGCCGCAGCACGGGGCCGTCGCGCGTGATCAGCACGTGGGCGAGGGCGGTGCGGAGCGCGGCGATGAGCGGGCGCGCCGGGGCCGGGACGTCGATGGAGGTCCGATTCAGCCGCTCGCGCCAGGCGGCGGCCACGGCAGCTTGCTCTCGCTCGATCCAGGCCGGGTCTGCCCCGTCCTTGAGATCCGGGCGTCCGGCCGATCCGGACAGCCGCACAACGACGCCCACGGTCTGACGGGCGCCCGGCGCGAGCACCAGCTGGTAGCCGAGCGCCGCCGAGGCGTACCCGAACTCGTCTTGAACTTCAGGCGGCCCGGCCCAGTCCCGGGCGCCGATCAGACGCGGAATCGGGCCCGCGTCGAACGGGAAGGCGGCCACGCGGTCCGGGACGCGCAATGGGAAGACTGTGCGATCGGCGTTGACCGCCAGCGAGACGCCATCCCATTTGACGTGCCGGATGGCGCTGGCGCCCCCGATCAGATTGAGGAACTGGGACGGCGGGTTCACCTGGAACGGGCGCACCACCAGCACGAGCTGGATCGGCAAGCGCCGGCCTGTCAGGTTGCGGATCTCGTAACGCGCGACGAGGCGCGCATGACCGGGAGAGCCGGACGCAAAGGCCGAGACTCGCAACTCCCACGAGCGCTGCCGCCACGTCACTCCGGGAATCGGCAGGTAGCCATCGACCAGGACTTGGCGTGGCTCGACGTCGGCCCAGCCGACGACACGGGAATCGGCCACGACGAACGGCTCGATCGAGAAGCCGCCCTTGCAGACCTCCAGCGCGCCGTCCTCCGACAGGAGACCGCTGTCGTCCCCACCGTCGATGCCGACGAGAGTCCAGGCCGTCTGCTCGCCGGACATCCCGCGGGGATAGGTGCCGCGCGGCGACTCGCGGGCCACCGCCTGAAAAAACGCGTTCGGTGAGGCGCCGAACGCGAGGTCCTTGATCTCCAGCTCGGCGAGGCCATACGCGCCGGCGGGTCCATCGTGGAGCGCCAGACGCAGGAACCGCGTCTCCGCCTCGGGCAGGAGCAAGAAGTCGGGCCCGCCGCGGCCGTCGATCACCCGCCGCACGGTCCGCCACTGGACCCCCTCGTCGGAGAGCTGAACGTCATAGCGCGAGGCGTACGCGCCCTTGACCCAGCGCACGGCCAGGCCGCCGAGCTCGCGCGGCCGCTGGAAGTCGATGGTGAGGGCCTGGGCAGGACCCGCGGCGGGATCGCTTCTCCACGCGGTGGCGGCCGAGCCGTCGACGGCCCGCAATGCGTGATGGCCCCGCGCTGCGGACGACGCGTACACGATCGCCGGCAACGCGACGGCGGGCTCGTCCGGGAGCTCTCGCAGGACGAGCTCACTCACTTCGATCGAGCCGCGGCCGCCGCCGCGCCCGGCGGCCACTCCGAGCTCGATGGCGGCGGCGCGGCGCAGCGTGCGGTCCGTAGTAGGTCCCCACGCGAACGCGATGTGGCGTTGCTTGATCCGGACGAGCTGCCACTGGCGCGGGAACGAGACATCGGGCCGCTGAAACCACCAGACGTTCTCGCCGCTCGCGTCCAGCAGCTTGACCTGGAAGTGGTTGACCGGCGCGTCGGCCCGCAGATAGAACGTGATCTCGTAGTGTCGCGGCAGGTCGATGGGCAGCGCGCGCCGCGCCAGCGCGTATCCCGCGGTCCCGCCGAGGTCGAAGTCGAGGCGTAGACCTCGGCCGCGCATGCCCTCGGTTGGATGCACCGATGCTCGCACGCCGTCCGACGCCACGGCCGTCCACGGCGACACATCCTCGAACGTATCGAGCGTCCGGACGGGGGCCGGCTCGGTCGCGGGCGCCGGGCCCGGCGTGCTCAATGCGCCGAGGGCGAGGCCGAGCAGCGCCAGGGCACGGTGCGCGCCGCTCATCCCGTCACGCTGCCGACCGTGATGCCCTCGACGTAGTGCCGCTGGAGCACCAGGAACACGACGAGGACGGGAAGCGTCGTGAGCACCGCGCTGGCCATCATCAGCTCGTTGTCCTGGACGTGCTCGCGCGACAGGCTGGCGAGCGCGACGGGCAACGTGTAGAGCTCGCTGTCGTTCAGGACGATGAGCGGCCACATGAAGTCGTTCCAGGTGCCGAGGGCGGTGAACATCGCCAGGGTCACGACGATCGGTCTCAGCACCGGCACGATCACCGAGCGGAAGATCCGGAACTCGTTCGCGCCGTCGATGCGCGCCGCTTCGATGAGCTCGTCCGGAACGGACAAGGTGTACTGGCGCACCAGGAAGATGCCGAAGATACTCGCCATCGCGGGGACGATGACGCCGCCGTAGGTGTTCACGAGACCGAGGTGCTTGAGCAGCAGATAGAGGGGCACCATCGCGACCTGCGCGGGAATCATGAGCGCGCCCACGAGAACCTTGAAGATCCGGTCCCGGCCGGCGAAGCGGAGCTTGGCGAAGGCATAGCCGGCCGCGACGTTGAACGACAGCGACACCAGGGTCACCGAGACCGCGAGCGCTGCGCTGTTGAGCAGATATCGCCCCATCCCCACGTGTGCGAACAGCTCCCGGTAGTTTGCGAGGGTCGCCCGGACGGGCAGCAGGGGAGGCGGAAACGTGCTGGCCTCACCGGGCGACATCAACGAGACCGAGACCATCCAGATCAGCGGCAACACCGTCGTCATCGCGCCCCCCAGGAGGAGCCCGTTCACGAGCAGTCCCGCCAGAGGGCGCGTCATGCCGCCGACTCCCGGCGCGCGAGCCACCGCGGCACGGCCGTCACGCAGAAAATGAACAGGAACAGCACGAAGGCAACGGCCGAGGCCGAGCCGAGATTCCACCACTTGAAGCCTTCCTCGTACATGAAGTAGAGCACGCTGAGGGTGCTTTGCAGCGGTCCCCCTTGCGTCATCACGTAGGGCTCGGCGAAGAGCTGAAAATAGCCCGCGATGGTGAGGATGCTCACCATCGTGACGATGGGGACGAGCAGGGGCAGGGTGACGTGACGGAGCTGCCGCCACCTCGACGCACCGTCGATACGCGCCGCCTCGTAGAGCTGGTCCGGGATGCTCTGCAGCCCGGCCAGGAGAATGATCATGTTATAGCCGAAGTTCTTCCACACGGCGAAGACGATGATCGCGGGCATGGCCCAGTGCGGATCGCCGAGCCAGTCGATCGGCGGAATGCCGACACGACCCAGCGCGTAGTTGAGCCACCCGTAGTGTGGGTGGAACAGGTAGCGCCAGATGACGGCAACGGCCACCAAGGTCGTGACGACCGGCGCGAAGAGCGCCGTCCGGAAGAACGCCGGGAACTTGACCAGCCTCGAGTGCAGCAGCAGGGCGGCCCCGAAGGAGACGGCGATCGACAGGGGCACGCCGACGACCACGAAGTAGAGCGTATTGCCGACGGCCTGCCAGAACAGGGGAGTCTGGAGCAGCTGCACATAGTTGCGAAAGCCGACGAGCCGCAGATTTCGGAAGTCCGCGAGGGCGTAGATGTCGAAGTCGGTGAGGCTGAGGGCGAGGGCCGCGAGGACCGGCAAGAAGAAGAACGCGGCGATGACCAGGAGGGCAGGGGCCACGAAGCACCACGCGGGGCCGATCGTTCTCAACGGGCGTTCCTCCGCGCGAGGAGCCACCGACGCTTTTCGAGGATCCGATCGGTGCGCGCATCGAGCTCTCGGGCCGCCTCCTCCACCGACAGCTGCCCGTGCACGGCGCGCTCGGCGACCAGGCGCATGTCCGTCGCGATGCGCTCCCACTCCGGCACTTTGGGCGCGGGCTTGACTCGCTCGAGCTGCTCGCGGAATGCGCGCGCGTGGACGTCGGCGCTCAGCTCCGAATCCGCCCAGGTCGTGCGCCGGGGCGGCAAGTCGCCGGTCAGCGCGTGGAAACGACGCTGCACGCTCGGCTGCGAGAGGAACTCGATCAGGCGCCACGCCGCGTCTTTGTGTGGCGATGACCGGAATACCACGAGGCTCGAGCCGCCGGCGATCGAAGCGCCGGGGCCGTGGGGCCCGGGCAAGGGGGCGGTCATCCAGCTGTCCTGCTGTGGGGCCGGCAACCGGCGTCGCAATTCGCCGATGTTCCACGGGCCCGAGATGTAGAACGCAAATCGACCACGCCCGAACTCGTACCACACGTTGGCGATCGCCGCACTGCCCAGCGGGGGCGCCCAGCCGCGCTGGAACATTTCGAGATAGAACGTCAGCGCGCGGCGGAAGCCCGCCGCCTCGAAGTTGCCCCAGCGCCCGTCCTCCCGCAGGAGCGGCTCGTCCTGCTGCAGGGCGAGAGCGAGCAGCGGCTCGAACTCATTGAGCGGTAACAGAATCGCGAAGCGATCCGCACCCGCGCGCTGCCCGATCGCGGCGAGCATCCGCTTCCACTCGGGCCAGGAGGTGGGCGGCGCCGCGAACCCCGCCTGCCTCAGGAGATCTCGACGGTAAAACAAGAGGCGCGTGTCCACGTACCACGGCACCCCAAAGAGCGCGCCGTCGACCCGGTTCGTATCCCAGATCCCGGCGAAGTAGTCGGGCGCGTCGACGATCGGCGACGCGGCCGCGTAGCGGTCGAGTGGTTCGAGCGCATTCAGCGCCGCGAGCTCAGGGATCCAGGTATTTCCGAGCTGGCACAGGTCGGGGGCGGCGTCTCCGGCGAACGCCGTCAGCAGCTTCTCGTGGGCCGCCGTCCACGGCAGCTGCTGGACTTTGACGCGGATGCCGGGATGGCTCCGCTCGAATTCGGGCAGGAGCTCGGCCACCACCTCGCCCTCGCGGCCCATGGCCCAGAAGCGCAGGACGGTTTCGCGCGAGGAGGAGCGTTCGCAGCCCGCGGCCACCGACAGCGCGGCGATGAGACCGAGAAGAGCGACCCGCGTCGGACCGATCCGAGCGTTACCGGGGCGAGCCGTCGAGCCAACCACCGGAGAAGCCGGCCTGTTCGAGGCCGCGACGAAGGTACGGGTTCGTGCGCATCACGCGCCAGACCAGCGCGCTGCGGTAGTTCTCGATCATCGCGAGCATGGCGCCCTGGCCGATGCCGAGATAGTCGCCGGCGACCCAACCGAACTTGGGAATACGCTGGCCGTGCCGGAGCGGAACGTCGAAGAGGAAGGTCCGGTTGAACGAATCGAGAAAGCCATATGTGGAGTAGATGTGCTGACCGTACCGGCGGTGCATCTCGAGCGTGGCGGGAATGACCAGCTCGGGAGCGAACGGCATGGACGCGACCACGGCCGAGGGGGCCAGCGTGCAGTCGTCGTACTTGCCGGTGGCGTCCATGCCGCGCGCGCTGTAGCTACGAAACAGTCGCCGCCCGCTGGCGTTCTCGATCACGACGTCAGCCGGTCCATCGCTGGCGGTGATTCCCCAGATCGTGGCCCCGTAGTCGCGGCAACCACGGGGGTTGGCGACGGCATAGGCGCGCTGAGCGTAGACCGCGCGCCGGCTGTTCTCGAAATAGTCGAGGCCGCGCCGCTTCATATACGGGTCGCGGATGTCGCGGAGATCCGTCCAGACATGCGTGTACTGGTGACCGAACAGCGACGTAAAGCCCAAGAACTCCTGACCGAAGAACGTGCCCCACTGCTTGTCGTACGTGCTCGTCCACTCCGCCCACGCGTCGGGCCCGACCGGAAAGGTGGGCGAGCCGAGCGCCAGGAGGTACAGGAGCATGGCCTCGCTGTAGCCGCGCCAGTCGTATCTGAGGAACCCCTCTTCGGGCGACCAGCCGAGGCTGATGGCGGGCGCCTTAGGCTGAGCCCACTGCCAGTCCACGCGTCGGTAGATCTCATCAGCGAGCGCCCGAATCTCCACTTCCACCGGGTCCGCGCCGGTGAAATACGACTGACAGAACAACACCCCGGCGACCAGGATGGCGGTATCGACCGTCGAGAGCTCACTGTCCTGGTAACGCTCCCCCGTCTTCATATCGAGGAAGTGATAGAAGAACCCGCGGTGACCTGCGGCCCCGCGAGCGTCGGCGTTTTGCGGCGCCCTGGCGAGGAATCGCAAGGTCGCGAGCACCCGTTGCTGCGCTTGCTGGCGAGTGATGTAGCCACGCTCGACGCCGATCCCATACGTCGTGAGGCCGAAACCGACGGCGGCGATGCTGGAGTACCCCGCCGTCGGATATCGGTCCGGGACCAGCCCGTTCTCGGCATTGGCGGTGTCCCAGAAAAATCGGAATGTGCGCTCTTGAAGCTCCAGAACGAACGGGTCGATGACGACGTCTGCGGGACGGTCTCCCGAGGTCTTCGCGCGGTCCGGGTCGCCCGCGAGTGCGTCCACCGCCGAAACCGCCACCCGGAGCTTCACCTCTTGCGCCGGACCGGCCGTGACGGTCTGCGCTGCACGGGCCGTCACAGCTTGCGCATCAGCGGCCATGGTCTGCGCCCAGGTTGCCAGAGTCGAAAGAAGTAACACCGCCGTCGTAATGGTCAGGAACATTCCGTAGTCGCGGCCTACGTATACACCGGAACTCATGTGCGGGAAAGCCACGCAACAGTCATGCCACGTGCGAGATGGGCCCCTCACGGGTGGGTTTCGTCGGGATTGACGGGGGGCGTGCCCAACAGGGCAGGGCGAACTTGCCGAGGGCGTGTGGCCCTTCTGTCGGAAATCGGGAAGGAAAAGCCCAATATGCCTATTCGCCCTTCAACATCTGGTGGATCTCGATAAGCGTTCCATTTTCGAACACGAGCACCGTCGC
>Ga0075434_100003507_pt1 | contig 14016 bp, 9 predicted proteins | sample RhiMethybrSRZTD3_FD_75298 | JGI IMG/M metagenome (GOLD analysis project Ga0075434, IMG submission 75298) | Populus rhizosphere microbial communities from Tennessee, USA - Rhizosphere MetaG P. TD hybrid SRZTD3 | ecosystem: Host-associated > Plants > Roots > Rhizosphere > Soil | place: USA... | reverse complement strand
CCACTCCGGTTCGATGATCGAATCGGGTGCGACGATGGCACAGGCACTGGCCCGCAAGAGTTCTGCGGCAGCGAGAATCGTGCGAAGGGCATTGCCGCTGGCCGGACCGCCGGGATATTGCGTGCTGATAGAGTGCAGGGTGCGCAGAGCCTGGAGCTTTGACACATGTTGCAAGTCACTGATCGAAGCCGCCCGGATCAGCTCCTGGGTGCCATCTTTGGAGCCGCCGTCGGCATTGATGATGGCGGCGCGTTGGCGAGGGAAATACTTCAGCAGGCCCGCGCGAATGGCTTGCACCAGCTGACCAATCGTGCTCGCGTCGTTATAGGTGTGCACCCCGACCAGGATGTCCACCTCACCAACGTTGATCAATTCACGAAGAAAATCATCCGAAAGAATGGTTTCTTCGGGCAAAAGAACACTCCTTATGTTGAAGAAAACAGTTTAAAGCAGAATGCAGAGGTAAGAGGTCAGATTGCAGAAGTACGAACTCGATTGTGCATGCCTTCCTACTTCTGCACTTGTTTCAGATCTTGCGCAGGCGGAACCAGTAAAACTGATACGGCCCCACGGTCAAAAGATAGGGCAGGTCGCCGATTCTTGGGAAGATGTTGCGGCCAAACATTTCGATCAGAATATTCCCTTTGTACCGTCGAAGGTCCAGTTCTACAGCCTGCGCGGAACTGGAAAGATTATTCACAACCAGAATCGTGTCTTTCCCCAGTTGGCGAATGTAAGCCAGCACGCGGTGATTTGCCGGATATAGGAATTCAATGCTGCCTCTTCCGAATACCGGCATCGATTTGCGAATTCTGATGAGGCGCTTCATCCACGAAAGCAGCGAGTGCTCAAATCGCTTTTGCGATTGCACGTTCACAGCCTGAAACCCATAAACCGGATTGAGCATCAGCGGGGAATAGAGACTCTCCGGATCCGCCGCTGAAAAGCCCCCATTCCACCCCCCATCCCACTGCATCGGCGTTCGCACGCCATTTCGATCGCCCAGGTTCACGTTGTCGCCCATGCCAATTTCGTCGCCGTAATAAAGGATGGGAGTGCCTGGCAACGACATCAACATGCCATTCATCAATTCAATGCGCCTGCGGTCATTGTCGAGCAGAGGCGCGAGTCGCCGCCTGATGCCTAAATTCAGCCGCATTCCCTTGTCGCGCGCGTACTCGTCATACATATAATCCCGCTCCATGTCGGTGACCATTTCGAGAGTGAGCTCGTCATGATTGCGAAGAAACAAACACCACTGGCAGGGCTCGGGAATCGCCGGCGTCTGTTGCAGGATTTCGGTGATCGGCTTGCGGTCCTCCAGCTTCAGCCCCATGAACATGCGCGGCATCAGCGGAAAGTGGAATGCCATGTGGAACTCATCGCCTTCTCCGAAATAGGGACGCAGATCCGCAGGCCACTGGTTTGCCTCCGCCAGGAACATGCGGCCAGGGAATTCCCGGTCGAGGCGGGCGCGAAAATCTTTGATGATGGCGTGGGTTTCGGGCAGGTTTTCGCAATTCGTTCCCTCGCGCTCCACTAGGTAGGGAACCGCATCCAGCCGGAATGCGTCCACACCCATCTCCAGCCAGAACCTCATCACGTCCCACATCTCTTCACGTACTGCCGGGTTGTCATAGTTCAAGTCCGGCTGGTGGCTGAAGAAACGATGCCAGTAATATGCCTTAGAGACTGGGTCCCAGGCCCAGTTCGAAAGCTCCGTATCGACAAAAATGATCCGCGCCCCACGATACTTATTGTCAGTGTCACTCCAGACATACCAGTCTCGCCGCGGGTTGGTGGTCGAACTGCGCGACTCCTGGAACCAGGGATGCTGATTCGAGGTATGGTTCAGCACCATCTCGATGATGACGCGAATACCGCGCTGATGCGCGGCTTCGAGAAAGACCTTGAAGTCATCGAGAGTGCCGTAGCTGGGGTGAACCGAACGATAGTCGGCGATATCGTAGCCGTCATCGCGTAGGGGGGAAGGGAAGAATGGCATCAGCCACAAGGCTGTGATGCCGAGATCCTGAAGGTAATCGAGTTTCTGTGCGAGGCCGCGGAAATCTCCGATGCCGTCCGCATTGCTGTCGTAGAACGTCCGAACGTGGACCTGATAGATGATCGCGTCCTTGTACCAGAGCGCGTCCTGGGGCGGTGCCAAACCAACTCTCCTGATTGTTCTCGACGGCGGGGACCCGTGAACGAGGAATTTTCAATTTAACACATCCGTTTTGCATGAGAAGTAACGGCTTAGATAAGCCTGTACCGGTGATGTTCGACTAGCGGGAATCGCGTAGCAATGAAACCACAGTGGGAATGTCGTTTTCCTGAAATAACCGGATACCGGCAACTCCAGCTGCGCCAGCTGTAAGGCAGTCTTTGGCGTTCTCCAAGGTTACTCCGCCAAGCGCAAGAACAGGAATGTTGTACTTGCAGGCCCCGGCAAGAGCACCCAGGCCCGCAGTCCGAGAGCTTTCATCTTTCTTCCCAAACACTGGACCGAAGACGGCGAAATCGACGCCCTCCGACGCCGCCCGGCTCACCTGTTCTGCAGAATGACACGAGACACCAATCGTGCAGGGCCTATTTTGCTTCGCCGTCCAAATCGCTCTGCCCTCAGTGGGCAGGATGTCATCTGACCGCAAGTGAACCCCGTCAGCATTCACGGCGAGGGCCACATCGGTGCGGGAGTTAATAAGCAGACGCGTACTTGACGAGTTTTGGCGCACGACGCGCATCGCTTCGAGTGCAAGCTGCTCCAGATCGCGAGTGCTGAGGTCCTTTTCCCTCAGCTGAATGTAGTCCACGCCAGACCGGGCAGCTTCAGCGATCTGGTGCAGCAAAAGAGTGCGTTGAGCCGGGGCGTCACCCGGAAGTTGTGTTCGGTCGGTGATGTAGTAAAGAAGCAAAAATTCAGACTATGTGTCCCAATTTTCATCAACCTTTGCGTGCTTTGCGATTCTTCTTAGCGAACTTTGCGGTTCAGGGCTTTTTCGCATTCGCGGCAAAGAAAAGCATGCAGTCAAAGAACGCTGGTGACGTCGCGCTTCAGCGCCGCGTCCACCGCCGAAGGTCAATTCGGATATGTGCCCTGCTACGGATTCGTCTTCGCAATCTCCGGAACAACCTCTCCCTTCCGTTTCGCTTGTTCGGGTCCGAGGTGGTACCTTGTCAGGGCAGCGCGCAGATATTCAAAACCCTCCTCGGGCGAGTCCACCATCGTGAACAGTTCCAAATCCTCCGGCGAGATGGTGCCAGCATCTGCCATCGCTTGAAAGTTGATCACGCGATTCCAGTACTCGCGTCCATAGATAACTACCAGAATCTTCTTCGCCAGTTTCTGCGTTTGCGCGAGTGTGAGAATCTCGAATAGTTCGTCCAGCGTGCCAAAGCCGCCAGGAAAAATCACCAACGCCTTGGCCAAGTAGGCGAACCAGAATTTGCGCATGAAGAAGTAATGGAACTCAAAGTTCAGCGAAGGCGTTATGTACGGATTGGGATATTGTTCAAAAGGCAAATTGATGTTCAATCCGATGGTCTTACCGCCTGCCTCATGCGCGCCCAGATTTGCCGCTTCCATGATGCCTGGCCCACCACCCGTAGTGACCACGAACCGCCGCCTGCGCGCCGGAATCTGAATCGACCATTTGGTCAAAAGGAACGCCAACTGGCGCGCGTCTTCGTAGTAACGCGCCATATCGACTGAAGCCAATGCCAGCTTGTGCTCAGGCGCGTGGTGGGGCCCCAGTCCCTTTTGCAGCTCCGTCAAGCGGTTCTCCGCCACGGAGCGGCTGTGAAACCGCGCCGACCCGAAGAACACCACCGTGTCCTGGATCTGCTCGCGCCGGAAACGCGAAAGCGGCTCGACATACTCGGACTGAATGCGCAGAATTCGTCCTTCAGGACTGTTGAGAAAAGGTTCGTTCTGATACGCCAGGGGCGCACTTTTGGTTTCAGGCATGGCAGCGTCTTTCGTTGTTTTTTCCTGATGCTTAAAAACTGAGAACTTCTGGCCGAGGGTCTAGCCTGACCGAGAAAGCCCAGGTGTGACGAAGATTGATCAGTTCAGATCCGTTTTTCCTCATGATAGTGCACTGCTTCCCAGAAGCCGATCCAGATGTCGAGCACGCCCAGCCCGCTGCACAGCCCGCGAACAAAACCCTGTGATAGGAACGCCTGCATCTGCGGCGATCCCGCCAAGAGATGATTATCGGTCCACTCCGGCCGCCACGGCAGGATGACCAAAAGCACTCCAACCACCGCGCAAAGAAACACAAATGAAAGAATTGAGAGCCGATGGGTCCAAACGGCCAGGCGACTATGGCTTTCAACATCTGTTGGCTGCGCGAGTTCCGTTCCCGGCTCCCGCCGCAGCTCAGATCCCAGTTGGCTCGTAGGAATCCTGTTTAGGGGAAGATTGGGTTGCGACCTCACGCCGCTCTCCCAATCGGTAGCAGGGCGATCGGGAAGGAACTGCTCGCACGCACCCAAACGTTTGGCAAACACCCCATTGCAGCATTTTACGACTTCAGGGCTTGGATGCGCTCGGCTACATCACGATAGTCGATATTGCTGCCATAAACCTGCATGAAGTGGCTCAGTGCCGCAGGCTTATTCCCGGCCGACTCATAAGCCGAACCCAGCTCATAGTTCAGCGCGACGCGCGTCTCTTCATCGATGCTCGAAAGTTTCAACGCTTTGTCATACCAGCGAATGGCTGCCTCCGGAACGCCTTTGTCCAGGAAGCATTGCGCCAGCCACGTGTACGTCTGCATAACCAGGGAGAATGAGCTGCCCCGCTCCAGGGCCTGGCAAACTTTTTGCAGTTCGGCGATGGCCTCATCCAGAAGTCCCATTTCACGGAAAGCGACACCCAGATTGTAGTGAGTCTCTGGATCTTCCTGCGCGACCGGTGTGCCTTCCTCCAATTCCTGCTTCAGCTCGCCGAACATGTCCGCCAGATCAATGCCCGCGCCTCCGTCCCCTTTGGAAGCCACGCCCGGTTCAGGAACTAAAGAGCGTGTCTGCGAAGGTTTATACGTGAAGGTTGGAGCCGGAGCTGGCGCAGGCGCCGCTGCCGCTGCCGCCATCATCGTAGGCACCGGCGAGGCCGTGCTGGTCACCCTGCTGTCGGATTTTGCTGCCGCCGGCGCAGATGTTCTCTTAGGCTGCGGGTGCGGTGCCGGAGCTTCGGGCAAGAAATCCGTGCCCAACGATTGCTCCAGGTCCGAGACAAAATCGCCCAGCACGCCGGGGTGTTCCGCTGCCGTGCTTGCCTGAGCTACCTCCCTCGCCACCGGTTCAGGTGATGGTATGACTGCAGGAGGCATACTGGGCCGACGATCGCGTGACCAGGGCGCAACCCGCTCGGTCTCGAACTTGCGCTGGGATCCATGATCCTGAACTGGCGCGGAAGGCTCATCCGCGGAAACGTCAGCAACCTCTTCGATCGAAATTTCCGCATCCGTTTCCGGCGCTGTGTACGCCAGCATCGCGTCTGTGGCATCGATTTCCCGCCGCAACTCTGCAAGCGTCTGTGCCGGCGCTTTCAATTTCTCCAGCTTGGCAAATACGGATCGCGCCTGCTCCACCATTGATTGGGAGAGGTAGAAACGTACTTCTTCGACAGTTTCCCCGATCAGCTTGGAGTCTTGCTTCGCCGAGGCGGCTACGGCCTCGACTTCCTCCGGCTCAGGGGAAACTTCAGAAACCTGGCCTTCCCACTCGTCGGAGATATCAATTTCATCTTCGATGGCCGGTGCCGCTTCCACCGCGAACTCGGCGGCATCAGGCGGCAGCGACGTAGCTGTTTTCCCCCAGAAAAGCCCCGCGGCAGAGGTGTCTGGCACCAGCGGCATTTCCGGAAGCGCGGGTTTCGCCGGAGGCGCGGCCGCACTCCGTCGTGCCGCGCCAGAAGTAGCAGAGGCCCGAGCCTCATACTGTTCAGCCAGCTCGCCATAACGAGTCGCTTCGTCCGGGTATCCGGCATTGTGATAGATCTGCTCCAGCGTGCGGCTGCAAACGGCCGCGTCCGCAAAGCGCCCTGCCCGGGTATGCAAAGCTGCCAGGCGTTGATTCAATCGCAGATCGTTTGGCGCCTTAGGCAAGGCAGACGTCAACGGCGCGAGTGCCTTGGCCGGCATGTTGTACGAAATGAAAAGTTCAGCATCGGTTAGAGCCGCGCGTACCGCCAGCGCGACGTCATCGTCGTAGCGTTGATCGATAAAGGGCGCAGTCGCCTCCAGTTCGTCCACCAGAACCGCGCCCTCTTCCGCCGTAATGAGTCGCGCCCCAGCTGCCCCGCCCCCAAGGCGGGCCAGCACTTGCGCATAATTCTGCGCGTGGAGCTGATTCTGCGGTTCGAGCTGCGTGAGCTTCAGGTAATAGTCGCGAGCTTTCTCCGGATCGCCCGCCTGCACGCAGGCATGTGCAATCAGTTCGTACACTTCGGTGATGTGCGTGCTGTCTCCAGCCTTCAGTAAAAGCTCGAGCAGAGCCTCAAGGGCAGGCACATCTTCACGGATGTGCCCGATGAGATTGTGCAACGTCTCGAGCACTTTTGCCGAGTCGCTCGCCAACAAACGATCACCGTTCTGATGGAACAGCTGAATAACTTGCTCATATTTCCCGACCTTCATCAGCGCTTCGGCATAACTGATGAGCGCGCCGGAATCGTTGTGCACCGTGCACAGCTTGCCCGCTAAGGCGCCGGCTTCCGAGAACCGCTCCGTTTGCAGGTAAGCCTGCATCAACGCCCGCAAGCCTTCCGGATGCGTATCGAGATCCGCGACCTTTTCCAAGTTCTGTATGGCCGCAGCTACATCACCCGACTCGAACGCGGTGCGCCCTCGCAGCAGCAGCGCATAGCTGTTTCCGGGGTCGAGCTTCAGCATCCGCTGCAGAATCTCTTCCGTCGCTGCGAGCTGCCCTTTTGCGCGCAGGTTGTCCGCCGCAGAAGCAAAAATCTGCCAGGCCTCGGTCTTCTTATTAAGACGGATGTAAACCTCGGCCAGCCGAATCCGCATGGCCACATTTTCTGGATCCATCTCCAGAGTTTTCTGGAAAATCCGGACGGCCTGCTCCAACTCTCCCGAACGCAGGAATTCTTCCGCTACATGCAGGTATTGAGCACGGGCATCATTGAACAAGCCCTGTTGCGTGTACAGCTCCGCCAACCGAAGCACCCCCTCCAGGGTTGGTTTGATCTTCGTCAGCTTCTTATACATGGCGATCGCTTTGACAGTGAAGCCCTGGCTGGCATAGGCATCGCCGACTCTTTTGAAGCACTCGACGGCCCGCTCATTCTGGCCCAGGCGGGCGTAAAGATCGCCTATCGTATTGGAAACGGTCAGATCCTTGGGGTCAGCCTTCAGAACCTTCTCGTACTCAGCGATAGCATTCTGCAGCTTCCCCTGCTGGACGTACTTCTCCGCAGAGCTGAGAGTCTTCTGCTTGTTGAATCCGAAACCAAACGCCATATGAGTGCGAACTCCGGCTTAGGGTCGCCCACTGGGGAGACATCCGTTCTGGCAGATTTTGCCGGTAGGGGGACTGTCCGTCCGGCCAATGCCATCGCTAATGCACGGATGGTCTTTCGGGCAAGGTCATTGTACGGCTGGCTGCCGTGAATCGTATGGTTACTAAGGATTACCGAAAGGGAGTGTACGACCGAGTTACGTTAGGAACCCTGTCCGCCGAAAGTCGATCCCGGAGCGGAAGAGAGTTCGAAAATCCTATCCCGCCTTAAAAGGGGGCACTGGTATGTGGGAGAACTCATTTTTCGTTGGAGTAACTGAGAATGCTGCCTCACGCAATCAGCGCCGAAGGAGCGGAATATTACAGCCCAGGCGGCAGCCCTGGGTGAAAATGGAAACTGAGTGAGTCCCGCAGGGACGGCAGAGAAGTCCTCACCACACAGTTTCAGGGCTGGATAGAGCGCCTGGCTGTAGGAATCCGCACCCTACAAACATCTCCACTTCTACGGACACAGGGCACCGAAAATAGACTAAAATACCCACATACCTCCTATGTCTGAACGTACCTTTACACTCCAGGAAGCTCAATCCCTGCTGCCCGTGCTCGAGTCCCTGCTGCAGAACGCGATTGATGGCAAGAAACTGATCGAATCCGTTGACGCCGAACTACAGGAAGTCGTGCACCGCGTCTTCCTCGACGGTGGCAGATTCCTAAACATTGTCCACTTGGCGAGGCGCAAAGCCGAGCGCGAGAAGGCAATTCAACGCGTGAAGGACGCCATCTCCGAAATCGATTCCATCGGCGTACAGGTGAAGGATCTCGATATCGGCCTGCTAGACTTTCCCTGTGTAGTCGACGGCGAGACCGTGCTGCTCTGCTGGAAGCTCGGCGAAAAGGGAATCACCCATTGGCACGGCGTGAGCGAAGGATTCAAAGGCCGTAAGCCAATAGACGAACGTATCGCCAAGGCGAAGAGAGCGAACTAAGTCGCTAGTGGCTCGTGATTAGTGGCTAGTTGTGATCGCTTCGACACTCCTGTTCCACGCGCTCTACGTACCAGCCACTAGCCACCGGTTACGGCTTCCCTCTTTCATTCCACTTCGGCGTAAAATCCGAATTCACCAGCCACTCAATCGGCGCGAGCAGCGATCCAATCGCGGCATTCATATGATCGAAATCGATATGCGCAACATCATCACTCGGCTGATGATAGTCGCCATGCAGTCCATAGCTTGAAATTGTCTGCGCGACCACTCCCTTCTTCGCGAGCGCGTAATTATCGGAGCGGGTAAAAAAGTTTTGATCGGGATGCGGATCGCCGACCAGATGCGCCCCATGCTCCGCGAGCGTCGGCCCCAGGTTGGACCGCTCCCAACCAGTGAGCCACACGGAATCGGCTTTTACCGCCGGATCAGCTCGGCCGAGCATCTCGAACTCAAGGTTAACGGCAATCTCATTGAGCGGCAGCGGAGGGTGCTCTCGAAAATAAATTGATCCGAGCACCCCTATTTCCTCGCTGCCAAAAAGGGCAAAGATAACCGTCCTCCGCGGCTTTGGGCCGGCTCCCAGTACGCGGGCAAATTCCAACACGGCGGTGACGCCGGAAGCGTCATCATCAGCGCCGTTGTAAATATTGTCTCCCTTCACAGGCTTGCCGATGCCTAGGTGATCCAGATGTGCCGAAAGGAGCACCGCTGCATGCGCCAGAGTTGGATCAGTTCCGTGCAAAATGCCCACGGCGTTCCAGGTGTAGCTTTTCTTCGTAGTGGCTGACTCACCAAAAGCGATTTTGGTTCCCTCCGGCAGACGCGCCAGAAACTTGGCGGCCTGCGCGCTCACTTCAAGCACATTGAGTGTTGAATCTGAGCTTCCACCACCTTGGTCTTCAAGGCTGACCGGCGGCCGCGGAAGTTCTTTGCTTCTTTCTCGAAAGCGAGCCGATTCTTGCTCGGTCGCCGGCACTAGAACTCCTGCGGCTCCCCCCGAAGCCATGGAAATGGCGGCCTGTCGAATTTTTCCAGGATTAGTTCCCAGGATCAGGACCACGGAGCCGCTATCGACCTGCGGTTCCGCCTTGTCGGAGTCCACCTTTCGCAGCGGACCAGAAAACTGAGTCTGCGACAAGAAATACACAACGAACTCCTTCCCATAGGTCCAGATGATGGGCTCCACTTTCGTCTTAATTTGAAGATGAGGAGGCCCGCTGAACTTTTGTCGCACCACGGTTGCCCGCTGAATGTATCCCCCATCATCTCCGCCAGGATCAATTCCATACTGTCGCAACTGAGCGGCAATATACGTCGCTGCCGTAAGTTCATCCGGAGTCGCGCTACCTCGCCCACGTAGCGCATCGGAGGCAAGAAACTCCTCGTGCGCCCGAACGCAGGCTACGCAAATGTGCGTGACGGGCTGCTCTACGCCTGTCTCGGCAAGGCCATTCGCGATCAGGCTCCCGACCAGCGCACAAAAACCGAACCGAGCTAGTGCGTCGTCAAACAAATTTCTCACCATTATTCAAGGTTGTCATTTTGAGCGGAGCGAAGAATCTATGTATTTTGTTTGCAGCGCAGATTCCATTGATTGGTTGGGAACATGGTCTGGGTTCGCCATCATGTACGCCACACCAGGCCCATATTGAATTGCATCGTAACAGACCAGCGCTGCTAATCCTGTTCGCGCAGATCTGCAAGTTTTCCAGCTGAGAACGTTCTCGATTTGAATAGAAGAATGAGGTGCGGGCTTTGGTACACGATGGTACACGTCCCCGTTCTGCCCGGAATCTTCTCTGTTACAATTTTTTGAAGCGTCGCTGTTTGGAAAGAGCGGCTTTGTTGGGGTTTTTATGATACCCAGTAGTAAGGTGAAAACTCAATTCATGATCGCGTTGGCGACGCTTCCGCTGCTCGCTTTGATGGTCGGCTGCAAAGGGTTCTTTGTCAATCCGACGCTGAGCTCGCTGGCGATAGGTCCCTCGAATCCCACCATCACCAAGTCACAAACCCAGCAGATGTCTGCCACCGGCACCTACGATGACGGCAGCACCAAAGATTTGACCGGCAGAGTCACCTGGACCTCGTCCGACGCCTCCTGCACGACGATCAACGCAAATGGATTAGTCACTCCTTCCGCGTCGGTAGTCAATATTTGCACAACAACCATAGGCGCGAGTTTCGGAACCGTAAGCGCTTCGTCCGTAACGGTTACGGTAACGCCGGGTACGCCCACTCTAATCACACTCACGGCTGTACCAACCAATCCCACACCCAACAGTTCCGTAACCTTTACCGCCAAGGCGACCTTCCCGGGAAGCAGTACCCCGCAGGACATCACCTCGTCAGTGACATGGATCAATTCCGATACCACCGAGCTTACTCTGACAAACGGCAGTGGGACCGGCACTATCAGTGCGACTGCTACTCCGGGCAACCAGATCAACGTTACCGCCAGCTTCGCAGGGGTCGACAGCAACACCGTAACGCTGACCATCTCGCAATGACTTATCGCCGCTCCCGACCGGCTTCCCACCGGACCGTCACGCTGCGTCTAATCGTAATGTTGACGCCTGCCGCTGCGCTGACGGTATCATCGGAAGGCGGTGAATTCAGTTCGTCATCCCTTCTCATCTGCGATGAACCATCATCGTGCAGCGCGGCGGCTCGCCCCTCACCCTACGACCGCATTCTAGCCACACGTTTCGGCGTCGCCGCTGTCGATCTGATCGCGGAGGGCGGATTTGGCAAGATGGTATGTCTGCAAAACGGCCGAATCGAAGCCGTCGAAATCGCTCAGGCGATCGGCCAGCTGAAAAAGTGGATCCACAAGGGCAGCTGGTGCAGACCGCCCGCGCTATCGGAATTTGTTTTGGCGATTAAAACATTTAGTGTTTACCACGTGCAGTCTTCTGATTTTCTTCCCAGTGTGCTGAGCGGCAACTTCGCTTCATGCCCGACCTGTCATCCTGACGCTGAGCGCAGCGAGGCGGAAGGATCCATGTATTCGGCTTCAGTCCGGAACCACAACCGCGCGAGTCAAATCTTCAGCAAATATGTACGTGGAAACCTCCCTAGCTGCCCTCTGCCACCAATCGTGACTTCCGTGCGATGTGCCTTCCAACTCTACTGCTGCATATTGCTGCTGATCGCGTCTTGGGCCTGTAGCCGCGGGCCAACCGTAAAGGAGATCGCCTACATTTCCGCCCCGCAGGCGTTTCTTCGCGATCAGGTTGCCGCCGTCTACAGCAAGACCGGCACGGTGAAAAATGGCGACAAAGTGGAGGTCCTCGGGCGCGATCGCCGCTTCGCCAAAGTACGTACCTCACCCGGTGCCGAAGGCTGGATCGAGCAACGCTTCCTGGCCAGCAAGCAAACCTATGATGCGTTTCAAAAACTCGAAAAACAGGAACACAACGATCCTGCGCAGTCGATCGGCACGACCCGCAATCAGACCAACATTCATCTGGAACCCGGAAGAGACACGGACCACCTGTACCAGCTCGATCAAGCCGCAAAGGTGTCGATCCTGAAGCGCGCAACCATCGAGAAGGTGCTGCCCGGCGGCTCAGCAAAATCAACCGTCGACAAGACCGGCGACACTAAATCCGCCCCCATGGAAGACTGGTGGCTCATTCGCGATCAGCAAGGCCACACTGGTTGGATCCTTTCACGAATGGTTGATGTAGACGTCCCGCTGGAGATTGCGCAATATGCCGAAGGCCAGCGCATCGTGGCTACGTTCGTGCTCGACGAAGTTAAGGATGCCGAAAAGAACGTGCCGCAGTACCTTGTGCTGCTCACGGAAAATAAAGACGGCATGCCCTTCGACTACGACCAGATTCGCGTGTTCACCTGGAATCTGCGCCGGCACCGCTACGAGACCGCTTATCGCGAGCGCAACCTTGACGGAGTTCTGCCGGTGACCGTGTCGCAGGAAACTCTCGAGAAAGAAGGCGTGTTGCCCGTGTTCGTATTGCGTGTCAAAGATGAAAGCGGCAACACCCTCAAGCGCAAATACAAATTGGATACGCCGCTCGTAAAACGAGTGTACGCCCCGGGAGAACAGCCGTCTGCAGCGCGGCGGCAATCATCCGCCCGACGAACGCGGCGCTGAGATAGGAATCCGATAGACCCGTGCCGAAAGTCCATGGAGAAGCCAAAGGGCACGAGCTTATTCGTGGCGTTACGCGATTTATTGGTGCCATGCCGAGCCGGCCTCAGCCGGCGAGGACTCTGTCGTTTTCGAGGGCTAGATTTTCGGCAGCGGAGGTACGGAAGAGCCATCCTCAAGACACCGTCGCCATTTCGCCAAGTCAAATAACAGTGCCCCGATGTTCACCCCTCTGAAGCTTCCCGGATAGAGGGCAAGATTTCGCGCCGCGCGCCGCAGCAGCGATTGTGCTCCCACCAGATTTCCCTTCGAGTGATGATGAAGCGCTACCGCAACCTGAATCAAACCTTGCAGAAATTTCTTCTCGGATTCCGGCGCTGCGCGCCACGCGTCTTCGAGGGCTTCGTGGGCGTCGAAGAATTGCCCGCTGTTGAACAGACTGATTCCGTGATGCAAATTCGCTGGATCCACACCAAATTTTCCCATAACGTTGAATGACGGCTGAGCCTTTTTACGCGCCGCCAATCTATGGAATTTGGTAGAAGCGCTATTTCCAACCGTATGAAATGGCGGAGCACAAAGCCGTTCTTTGGAGATTTTCCATCAGCAACTCTCAGTGAATCAGTTACTTCAGATTGACGTTGGGACTGGTAAGCCAATTGCGCATCGATGATGTACTGGCTGTCTCATAGTGCACATATCCTTATCCAAAAAAAACAATTCTCAAACGAAGAACTAAGCGTTGGCGTAGTGCGCCATGCGCTTTCGGGATCAACGAGGAGGAGCAATGCAGAGAGCAAGATTCGCGTTGGGATGCATTTTTGTGATTCTTACATTTGCCGTCTTGTCGATGGCGCAAACTGGCTCGATTAGTGGCACCGTGAGCGATCAGGGTGGCGCCCTAGTACAAGGTGCCGAAGTTACCGTAGTGAACCTCGGGTCAAATGCTACCCGCACGGTCACTTCCAGCGCTACGGGCGCGTACAGCATTCCTAATCTTGCAGTGGGCACGTACTCGGTCACCATCAAAAAGGCAAGCTTCAAGGCATTCCACGTGGATGCCGTGCCACTCACCGTGGCACAGGCTTTAACCGTCAATGCCACGTTAGAGCCTGGCGCCGTCACCGAGGAGGTTCAAGTCCGCGCCGACCAAATCCCTGATGTTGACTTAGAAACCGCGCAGATAAGCAACCTCGTAGCATCACAACAGATTAGAGACCTCCCGCTCATAACTCGGGATCCCTATAGCTTGGTATTGCTGTCGCCGGGGACTTCGCAGACCAATAGTCGCCTCGGCGGTTTCACCGTAAATGGTTCGCGCGAACGGAACAACAACTTCCTGCTGGACGGTGTCGATAATAACGATACGTCGGTTCCCGGCATTCCGGGCGGAATCATCAGCGCGAATCCCGACTCCACTCAGGAGTTTCG
>Ga0075434_100003505_pt1 | contig 14027 bp, 13 predicted proteins | sample RhiMethybrSRZTD3_FD_75298 | JGI IMG/M metagenome (GOLD analysis project Ga0075434, IMG submission 75298) | Populus rhizosphere microbial communities from Tennessee, USA - Rhizosphere MetaG P. TD hybrid SRZTD3 | ecosystem: Host-associated > Plants > Roots > Rhizosphere > Soil | place: USA... | reverse complement strand
GATAACATCATCTTCGACATCACGCCGAATCCCAACGGGGGCACCGGGAACAGTGCGGGCGGCTTCGGCCATCCGACATGTATCAACACTGCGAACCCGGCCAACCTTCCGCCCGTTCGAGGATAAGCGGACACGATATGGAGCGGGCGAAGCCCGCTCCGAAGGCTTTCACTTATAGGTGGGGTTGACCGCCTTCAACTTCTGAAGCTTCTGCTCGAATTCGACTTCGCGCGACGCGGCCAATCCTGTGAAGATGTCGCGGTTTACCCAGACCTTCCTGTCGGCTTTTAATCGCTCCACGCGCTCCGCAGCTGTCAGGGCGGCTGGATGGTTGAGCATTCCCGAACTCTCGTACGCTCCGTTGGCAAGGTAGATATCGACCGGAGCGATCTTCCTGAAGCTTTCGAAAATGTGCCGCGCTGACGCTTCGGAGATGTTCGTGTTCTGCCACAGATTTTCCGGGTACTCCCAGCAACAGAACTGGAACACCTTCAGGTCGCGGTTTCCTTCTCTGGCTGTAAAGGCGTAGCTTGTCGATCCGAGCGTGTGTCCTGGAAGGATGTATGCCGTAACACTCAGCGGACCGAGTTTGATGACGTCGCCGTCGAACAACCCGCGATCCACCTTAAAGGGCGGATAAAGCACTTTGCCTCCCTGCTCCGGAGCCGCAAGCGTGCCGCCCCTTTCCAGGTATCCGATTTCAGGGAATCCCGCCATGATCTGGGCGCCGCTTTTCTGTTTGAGCCATGCCGCGGATCCGGCTGCATCGTCGTGGTAGTGCGTAATGAAGATGATCTTCACGTCGCTGAGCTTGAAACCGAAACCTTCAATGTTCTTCTCGATGAGTTCGCCGGTGTTCGGATATCCAGCCCCGAACAGGATGTGGCCCTGCGGCGATGTCAGCAGATACGCTTTTCCATTCAGCATACCGACGGAGTAAAAGTTGTCTGCGATCTTCACCGGCAGCGACTCCATGTTTCCCATTTTCGTCATTTCCGCCCGGACCTGTTCGGACTTGGCTCGAAGCTGGTCGCCGCGATGGGCGTCCTCTGCTGTAAATGGCGATTTGGGAATTATCGTGGACTGGGCATTCGCAACGAGCAAAAAGGCGCAGGCACACAAGGCGGCTACAAAAACGAGTCGGCGCATGTTGTCCTCCTGAGAGTTCGATGAATCTTAAACGCAGCCGAAACCCGAGTCCAGCAAACGCGGGCTTTGAACAAATTGAAATGGAGCAAATAGTCCCCTCCTTGCATCACCGCAAGGAGGGGTGGCCGAGCGATTCAAAAAATATCGCGAAGCATCCGCTGATCGCGAGGCCGGGGTGGTTTTCCGATGAAAACAAAAAGGAAAACCACCCCGGCTGCGTCTTCTTTGGTAGCTTCGCGAAATTTTTTGATGACGCTGCCACCCCTCCTTGCGGTGATGCAAGGAGGAGACTATTTGCTCCATTTCAATTTGTTCACAGCTTCTTTAGCCCGCGTTCTACAGCAACGACACCGGGTCCACATCCACAATGACTTTTGTCGAGCTGATTTTTTTCTCTTCAATATGCGACTGAAGGCGCTCCAGCAAGGCGTGAAGTGTTGCGCGGGAGGAGGACTTGATTAGAAGCTGGTAACGATGCGCACGCTTGATGCGCTCGAGCGGAGCAGGAGCGGGACCGAGGATTCGGATTGCCTGCGATCGAAGAGAATCGAGATACTCGCCTATCTCGCGAGCAACTCGCGCAGCACGAGCGGAGTCATGATCGCTGACCATGATGCCGGCGAGCGCCGTGAACGGTGGATAGAACATCGCTTTGCGATAGCGCGATTCGCGCGCGTAGAAATCTTCAAAGCGCTGCGTGCAAGCGAGCTGGAACGTATAGTGGTCGGGGAAATAGCTCTGAATCAAAACCTCGCCGGGCCGGTCGCCGCGCCCGGATCGTCCGGCAACCTGCGTCAGCAGTTGAAAAGTCCGTTCGGCGGCGCGGAAGTCCGGCAGCGACAGCGCGGCATCGGCGCCGACGACTCCGACCAGCGTCACTCCCGGAAAGTCATGGCCTTTGGCGATCATTTGTGTGCCCACGAGCACGTCGATCTTTCCGTCACGAAATCCACCAAGCACGCGATGGTAATCGCGAATGTGCCGCATCGCGTCGCGATCGATCCGGCCTATTTGGGCCTCAGGAAAGAGTGACTTTAGTTCGGCTTCGAGCCGCTCGGTTCCTTCTCCGACGTAGTGAATGTACTCGCTGTCGCACTCGGGACATCGTGAAGGAGGCTTGCGTGCCACTCCGCAGTAGTGGCACAGGAGCTTGTCGATACCGCGATGATAGGTGAGAGCGACGCTGCAGGAATTGCATTGATACGTAAACCCGCACTTACGACAGAGCAGGAACGCCGCGTAGCCCCGGCGGTTGAGGAGAATCATCGTCTGCTCGGATCGCTCGAGGCGAACCGAGATGGACTGAAGAAGGCGGCGTGAAAAGACGACCTGCTTGCCCTCGGCCATGTACTCGTCGCGCATGTTGACGATTTCGACGTTGGGAAGCGGCCGGTCTTCCACACGCGTGGCGATGCCGACGTACTGATATTTCTTCGCCTCGGCATTTCGAAAAGACTCCATCGACGGCGTGGCGGACCCGAGCACGATTGCGGCACCAACAAGCTTGGCCCGCATAACCGCCGTGTCGCGCGCGTTGTAGCGCGGGACTTCTTCCTGCTTGTAGCTGGTCTCGTGTTCTTCGTCGACGACGATCATGCCGAGATTGTGAAGGGGGGCGAACACCGCAGAGCGCGTACCGATGACAATGGGCGCTTCCCCGCGATAGATGCGCAGCCATTCATCGATGCGCTGGCGCTTCGTGAGGGAGCTGTGAAGGACGGCGGTCTGGCCTGGGAAGCGCTCGGCGAAACGATCGGTGAGCTGAGGTGTCAGCCCGATCTCGGGGACGAGGATTAGCGAAGCTTTTCCGGAGGCCAGCATTTCGCCGGCGGCACGCATGTAGATTTCGGTTTTACCGCTGCCGGTGACGCCGTGGAGGAGAGTCGGATGGAAGCCATGGGTCGCGAGGATTGTTGCCAATGCCCGAGACTGATCCTCAGTTAAGACGGGGCGAGGGCTGAAGCCCTCGACTACGTGCTCGCAGAAATGTTCCGGCACGCTCGTGGTCGCGGGCTTTAGCCCGCGTTCAACATGTTTCGCCGTAATCCCCGGCGGCAACGCGGAACGCAAGACCTCGCCGAGTGGCGCGACATAGTAATCCGAAATCCATTTGCATAATTCAAAAATTTCCGGCCGAACCAGCGGCGCGGCGTCAATGACGTCGGTAACAGCGTGAACTTCAACATTGCGCGGCGCCTCCTTGCGTAGTCCGACGACAAATCCGTCCACGGCACGCTTGCGAAACGGAACCACCACGCGGCACCCCGTTTCAACAGCCGCCGTCAGGCTGTAAACAAACGTCCGCACCAACGGCAGGCAAACCGCTACGTCCGCATACATGAGTTAGGAACGGAGCCGGAAGAGCTCGGCGCGAATCTGCTTCATGTCTTCCCACACTTCGCGCTTTTTCTCCGGAGATCTCAATAGATATGCCGGGTGAAACGTTGCGATGACGCGCATGCCGTCCATATCAAAAAACTTCCCGCGAAGTTTGGAAATCGGCGCGGCAACCTGAAGCACATTCTGTGCGGCAAATGTGCCAAGGCAACAGACAACCTTCGGGCGAATTGCTGCGAGCTGGCGTCGGAGGAATGGATTGCAGGCGGAGACTTCATCCGGCTCGGGATTGCGGTTATCCGGCGGACGACATTTCAGGACGTTGCAAATGTACACATCTTCGCGCTTCAGGGCGATCGATTCGATGATTTTCGTCAGGAGCTGGCCTGCGCGGCCCACGAACGGAAGGCCCTGCTGGTCTTCGTCGAAGCCGGGAGCTTCGCCGACAAAGACGAGTTCGGCATGCGGATTGCCGGAGCCGAAGACGATGTTGGTACGCATGGGAGCGAGCTTGCAGCGCTGGCAGTCGCCAAGATCGAGGCGGATGGTGTCGAGGGTCTCAGTCGAGACGGCGGGAGTACTTAGACCCTCATCAGCGGCGTCGCCGCAGCTTCTCCCAGAGGGAGAAGCACTCACATCAAGAGTGTCCACGCCGATGTCTTTGAAGAATTGAATCTGGGTAGCGAGTTCGTTGGGTGTCATTGTAATAGTGGCTGTGCGCTATCGCGCTTGCATTCGCTCCGCTCATGTCAGCAACTGCACCACGCGATCAAGAATTTTGTCGGCCATGACCGATTTGCTGACGAGCGGAATCTCTTCGGTCTTACCTGACTTGTCGATGATTGTCGCGTGATTCATATCGCTGTCGAAGGCCGAATCAGGACCACTTACCGGATTGACGACGATTATGTCGAGATTCTTGGATTTGAGTTTTTCGAGGCCGTGTTTCACGTGGTCTTCCGTTTCGGCGGCAAAACCCACGAGAACCGTACCGTTCTTCGTGCTGCCGAGCTCGTTGAGAATGTCCGGCGTGGGCTCCAGGTTCAGAACAAAATCTGCATTCTTCTTTTTGATTTTTTGAGGAGCGACCGACTTCGGCCTGTAGTCCAGGGGAGCGGCCGCCTTGATAACCACATCAGCGTCGCTCGAGTTATCGAGAACGGCGCGGCGCATTTCTTCTGTCGTGCGAACGCGTATGGTGTTTGGAAATTCCAGGTCGGCAGGACCCGAGACCAGCACGACCTCCGCCCCACGATTGCGTGCAGCGCGCGCGATGGCATAACCCATCTTGCCGGATGACCTGTTGCTGATAAATCGAACCGGGTCGATGTCTTCGACAGTCGGGCCGGCAGTGACCAGGATTTTCCGCCCTTCAAGATCGCGCGCTCGATTCAGGATCGTCATAACTTCGTCGACGATCTGCTCGACTGGCGCGAGGCGGCCGGGCCCATAGGTCTTGCATGCCATCTGTCCGACTTCGGGATCAATGATGTAAACGCCGCGACCAGCAAGTGTTTTCAGATTCGCTTGGACTGACGGATGCTGCCACATACGGGTGTTCATTGCGGGAGCGATCACAACGGGAGCGGTTACGGCGAGATGGAACGTCGTAAGGAAGTCATCGGCAACGCCGTTGGCAAGCTTGGCGATGCAATCGGCGGTGGCAGGCGCGACCAGGAACAGGTCTATGGATTGCGCCACAAGAATATGATCAAAGGCGCCTTCAAAGTCGCTTCCCGACCTCTCGCCTTCAAAGATATCGACGTAAACCTTGTTGCCCGACAGCGCGCGGAATGTCAGCGGAGTCACAAATTGCGTTGCACCCTTCGTCATCAGGACCGTGACGTCGACGCCGCGGTCCTGCAGCCGTCGGACGATCTCGGCCGACTTGTAGCACGCAATGCCGCCGCTGACCCCGAGCGCAACCTTCATTTACTCTTCCTGTTCTTCTTCTGCCGCGTTGTTCGCGTTGTTGTTGTCGCGGTCCGGGATTCTGAACTTCACGAGGCCGTTAAGAATTTCTTTTTGCGCGATCTGGGTTGATTTGTGACGTGGCTCTTTGATCATCGGCATGCTGCCCGCCTGAATCTGGCGGGCGCGCAATGCGGAAAGAATCACAAAGCGATATTTGCTGTCGATATTGTCGGGGATCGTGATCAAGCTGAACCTCCAAAGGAAGCTATGATTTCTTCGATGCGGCCCTGCTGGCGCGAAGGGATTGCAGTGCCGCTGCGCACGATGGATTCGAGGGTTTGGATGGAGTTTTCGAGAACGTCATTGATGATGATGTAGTCGTACTCACGGTAAAACTGAATCTCGTTCTTCGCGATTTCCAGACGCCGCCGGATGACGTCGTCCGGTTCGAGCATTCGAGACCTAAGGCGCCGCTCGAGTTCCTTGAATGACGGCGGCAGAACAAAGATGGCGCGCGCATCCTTGATTTTCGACTTCACCTGCTTTGCGCCCTGTACGTCGATGTCGAGGATCACGTCTTCACCCTGTTCGAGATGCCTCTCGACGAACACCCTGCCCGTCGCATAGAGTTGCCCGTTGAACTCCGCCCACTCCAAAAACTCACCCCGATCGGCCATCGCCTTGAACGCCGCCCGGTCTGTGAAGAAGTAATCGACACCGTGCCTTTCACCGGTCCGAGCCTGCCTGGTCGTGTATGAAACCGAAAACTTCAGAGCTTTGAAACTGCGTAGTAGGTGCTGGAGTAACGTGGTCTTCCCCGAACCCGACGGGGCTGAGACTATGTATAGGTTTCCGCGCATTCTAGAAACGACTGATTGTACCATAGGCACTGCACGCCAAATTCCACGGAGATAAGTGATTAGACAGCTTGCCGGCTTCATCGGATTAGTGCTGACGGCGATCGTCGTTTTCGGGCAAACGCCACAACAGCTTCCCGTCATGGTCGGGACACTGCTTGTTGTCGATAACCTGGACAAAACGGAGGAGTTTTATCACCACCTCCTCGGCCTCGAAGGCCGCGATGGCGACCCGAGAGCGCGGCTTACCTGGTATCCGGTCAACCCTTTTCTTACGGACATGTACGGTGTGCAGGGAAACTCCCGAAATTTCTTTTTGAGGATTCCGGGATCGGAGCTGATCCTCGAACCGGAACAATTCAATCTCGCAACAGGCAAGGCGCTCCACCCGCGGCTACAGGATCCGGGCTCGGCATTCTTGATATTGACGGCCAACAATATCAATGTGCTTCTGGATCGGCTCGCGAAGGGCGTCGCGAAAATTGTTGATCGCGGTCCTCGCGAAGCATGGATTCAAGACTTTAACGGCTTGCTCATCGTCGCCGACCCGAACGACATTCACCTTCAACTCGTCGAACGAAACTAGCCGCGGATGCCGCCGCTACTCGATATTCTGGACCTGCTCCCGCAGCTTTTCGATTTCGACTTTGATTTCGACGGCGGCATGGCCGATGCCTTTGCCAAGATCGTCGAGGCCGGATGTCTTGGATAGGATGGTCGTCACCTCGCGGTTCATTTCCTGGAGAATGAAATCCATTCGTTTGCCGATTTCGTCCTGCAGGGTCTTCAAAGATGCGAACTGGTCGAGATGGCTGCGCAGGCGCGTGGTTTCTTCGGCGATGTCGCTGCGCTCCGCGTACAGCAGGGCTTCGGTTTCGAGCCGATGGCCGCTGTCGGCGACCAACTGCGGCGCGAGTTCGGTGACCCGCGCGATAAGCTGCTGGCGGTAGTGATCCACGAAATCCTTCGCGTGCGCAAGAATCGTTTCGAGATGACGGCCGATATTGCCGATACGCCGATCGATATCTTCCATCAATGACCGGCCTTCCGTGATGCGCATCTGTTTCAGTTGTTCGATCGCGGTATCGGCGGCCTGACTCATCGTGCGGGATATCAGCTCGATTTCCTCCGCCGCCAAATCACTCGAAGACACCGTAACCAGGCCGGGCAGCCGCGTGATCATTTCCAGCGAGAGGTCTCCCTGCACGGGATAGGCGCTCTTGATCTCGGACATCAGCTGCACATAGGCACGAATCAAATTGTGATTCACATCGAGCTTGATGTTTTCTCGTTTGAAGTCGATCCGTACAAACGCGTCGAGCCGTCCGCGCTTGAACTGTCCCGTAACTTTCTGCCGGATCACGTTCTCAAAATTCTGGAATTCTGGCGGGATTTTGATGTGCAGATCGAGATAGCGGTGGTTGACACTTTTAATCTCGACCAAAACTGCCAGGCCACCCGACTCGGCTCTCGCCGAACCGAATCCGGTCATGCTGTAGATCATGAGGTCACATCCTGAAACTGAAGGTTGTAGAGTTTCCAGTAGAGGCCGCGACGAACCACAAGGTCCTCGTGGGTTCCCGATTCCTTGATCCGGCCATCCGCCAGCACAATAATCCGGTCGGCGCGCCGTACGGTGGAGAGTCGGTGCGCGATAACGATCGTGGTGCGCCCTTCCATCAAATTCTGCAGTGCCTGTTGAACGAGCGCTTCGGATTCCGCGTCGAGCGATGATGTCGCTTCATCCAGAATCAGGATCGGTGCATTCTTCAACAGCGCTCTTGCGATAGAAACACGCTGGCGTTCGCCACCGGAAAGACGTTGGCCGCGCTCGCCGATGCCGGCGTCATAATCCGTCACGAAATCATCGACCAGCGCCGCTTTTGCAGCGTCACGGACGGTGTCGTCTACCGCAGCGGCGTCACCGTATGCGATGTTCGCGCGAATCGTATCATTGAACAGAATCACATCCTGCGTAACCATTGCGACCTGGCTTCTCAGCGATTGAAGCTGAAACTCGCGGACGTCAACGCCATCGATCAAAATGCGGCCGGAACTGACGTCGTAGAAACGTGGCAGCAGGTTGACCAGCGTGGTCTTTCCGGCACCGCTCGACCCGACAATCGCAACGACTTCGCCGCGTCGAATTGTGAACGTGATTCCATCGAGGACCTTGTCGTGGGGCTCGTACGCGAAGTGAACGTCTTCAAACTCGATGCGATCGCTGAACAGGGGCATCGTGCGGCGGCCCGTGTCACGCTCGGTTTCAAGCGACATGATCTCAAAGATCCGTCCTGACGCGCCGAAAGCCTGTTGAAACGAATTATTCAGCCCGCTCATTCGTCGCACGGGATCATAAAGTTTGATGAGTGCAATGATGAATGCGACAAACAAACCGGCGGTCATTCGAAGGTTGATGATCTGCGCACGAGCATAAACAAGGAAGCTAGCGACGACGATAATGCCGAGAATTTCCATCAGCGGCGACGAAAGTGAGTGCGTCATCTTCTGCCGGAGATTCAGTTTGAAAACTCGCTGCGTGATCTTCCGGAACTTCCCGGCTTCAGCTTTCTCCATTCCAAAGGCCTTCACGATGCGGTTGCCCGTAAGCGTTTCGTGAAGGACATTGGCCATTTCAGCCATCTCCTGTTGATTCGATCTGCTCAACAGGCGAAGACGTTTGCCGAACCACACAGTCGGATAAAAGACGAGGGGCACCAGCACCAGCGAGGCTGCGGCCAGTTTCCAGTCAATCGCAACGATGGTGATGACGAGAAAAATCATGATCGCGGTTTGCTTCAAAAAGTCGGCCAGCGATTCTGATGCAGCCATCTGAATTCGCTCGACGTCGGCAGAGACCCTCGAAATCAATTCACCCGTTGGATTGAAATGAAAAAAGCGCAGCGGCTGATAGAGGATTTTCTCGAAGAGATCATTTCGCAAATCCCGCACAACCGCCTGTCCAAGATAGGTTGTAGTCGTAATGGATCCGTACTCCGCAACTGCTTTCACGATCGTGACAAGGACAAGCGTGATGAGAAGAGCGGTCCCGCTGCCCGGATCAACCTGAAGCTCAAAACCTGCGAACGGAACAAAAATAGAGGGGCCTGTTGAGTTGCGAAGAACAGTATCGAATATCAAACCGATGAGGAACGGCGTGGCGGCTTCGAGCAAACCGACGATCGCGACGAGCAACAGCGAAACCGCGACGAGCCAGAAATGCGGCCTGACATATGCCCACAGCCGCGACCTCATGTGCGATAGACCGTGGCTCGAACCTTTTCTTCGACCTCGTTCGGTTTCTGCATTTTCAAAATTTGCGCGGCCAACTCACGCAACTGCGCGAACGAGACCGATCGGATCATTCGCCTGATGCGCGGATACGCAGCCAGATTTACCGACAGGGACGTGAACCCCAGTCCAAGTAGAACGGCCGCAGCAGGCGGATCGGCCGCCATTTCCCCGCAAACGGTGATAGGTTTCCCGGTCGGCTGGAGCAAAGTGTGCACCTGATGCAGACACCGGAGAATCGCAGGGTGATACGGGTTGTACAAATGCATCACGGATTGATCAGACCGATCGATGACCAGGTAATACTGAATCAAATCATTTGTGCCCAGGCACAAGAAATCGACGCGCGACGCCATCAAGTCGCAAGTCTGAGCTGCAGCCGGCGTTTCGATCATCACACCCACCGGTACGCCGGGATCGTAAGACTGCCGCCGCAGATCGAGCTCACCACGCACTTCCGCCAACACTTCACGAGCCGCATCGAGATCATCAATGGTGGAAACGAAAGGAAGAAGGATGCGCATCGGCCCATTGATGGACGCGCGGTACAAACCGCGAAGCTGTTTCTTGAACACATCCTTGTTCTCGAGACAGAATCGCAAGCCACGAGCGCCCAGGTTGAGATTCACGCCCTCCCAGGTTTTCTGATCGATGCCGACATCGATCGTACGGAACGTTACCGGCGCGCCTTTGGCAGCCTTGATCACGTGCGAGTAATCCTCAACAAGTGAATTTTCATCGGGCTGTTTGCCTTCGCGGAAAAAATCGAACTCTGTTCGGTAGAGCCCGATGGATTCGCAGCCGTTCGCCGCAGCCGTTTTCACTTCTTCGCTTAAATTGATGTTGGCGCCGAGCGAAATGCGAACTCGATCTTCGGTAATGCATGGACCCGATGCCGAGCCGGAAACCTTCTTACGGTGCTTTTTTTCGTCCCGGCCGCGATTTCGGTATTCCTCGAGTGTTTCTTCCGATGGCGACCAGATGACTAGTCCACGATTGCCGTCAACAATCAGCAGATCGCCCGACGAAACATGTGAGAGGTCGGCGGCGCCCATCACGGCCGGAATTTCCAGCGACCGGGCCATGATTGCCGTATGCGAAAGCGGGCTGCCGGTTTCTGTGGCGAGACCTACGATACGCCGCGACCTCAATTCAAACAGTGTCGATGGCGGAACGGCCTTTCCGATGAGAATGGAGTCGTACGGCAATTTCTTGAACGACGGCATGCGTTTCAACTGCAGGTTGTGCAGCAGCCGCCGCACGATGTCCTCGAGATCGCCCCGGCGTTCGCGGAGATAATCGTCGTTGAGGCGGTCGTACGCCTGCAGAAGATCGTCGCTGACCTGTTGAATCGCCCATTCCGAATTGATGTGCTCCGTTTCAATTTTCTCGACAATGCGGTCGACGAACAGGCGGTCCTGCAGCACAAGAAGGTGCGCATCAATCAGGAACGAAGACTCGGGTCCGCTTTTGCGGCCGAGCTCGGCCTGCACGCGCTTCAACTGCTCACGGGATTTTTCTACCGATGCACGGAACCGATCGACTTCAACCCGAATCTGATCGGGCTGGAGCTTGAAGTTGAATGGAACAAACAGTGGATCGAACATGCGCACAGCGGTGCCGACGGCGGCTCCTGCTGAAGCTGCAATGCCACGGATGAAATGCTGGGATTCCTTCGCCGGAAGCTGTCCGTCGTCACCCCGAGAGATATTCACAGATACTTTCTAAAGCCCGCTCTTCGTCCACACCATCGGCCCGTACATTGACTCTCGAGCCGAACCCGGCGGACAGCAGCAGGATACTCAAAATGCTGCGCGCGTCGGCTTGCGGCGCATGGACGTCTGGACGAGACAAGACGATGTTCGATTCAAATTGTGTTGATAGTTGAACCAGCCTTGCTGCGGCCCGGGCGTGCAATCCAAGACGATGTCCGATCACAACGTCACGTTCCTTCACGATTGCTGCCTTGGCGCGAGCAGCTGGCTCGCTATGTAGATGCTGCTTTGGCCCTGCTCTCTCACCATCTTCGCAGCAGAGGCCAGGTTTTCTCCCTCTCCAATCTGCGCGAGCTTGATAAGCATCGGCAGATTCACTCCGGTGACGACTTCGATTTTTTCATGATCCAGGAACGTGGACGCGATATTGGTCGGCGTGCCGCCAAACATGTCCGTGAGAATCAAGGCGCCGTCCGGCGTTTGGACACGCTCCAGAGCCTTCTGGATCATCCCCGTCGCGGTTTGAACGTCATCATGCCAGCCGATCGATACGGCGGTAATGTGATGAATCTCGCCAACAATCATCTCCGCCGCATTCAACAGCTCGATGGCAAGCCGGCCGTGAGTGACAATCAATCCGCCAATCATTATTGGATATTACCCCGTCTTTTCCGTGTCCCGATGTGAAACCTTAACGCGATATTGCCGCGCCTGGATGTGTTCGGCAAGCGCGTTTGCTATGAAAACGGACCGGTGCCGTCCGCCTGTGCAGCCAACCGCAATTGTTACGTATGACTTACCTTCTTTTTCATATTGCGGCAGCAGAAAGTCCACAAATGTATAGAGGTGTTCGAGAAACTTCCCGGTAGCCTCTTGAGAGTTCATGTAGTCGATGACTTTCGGATTGGAGCCGGTAAACGCCTTCAATTGCGGCACGAAGTTCGGATTCGGAAGAAAACGAACATCGAAAACGAGATCCGAATCGATAGGGACGCCGTACTTGAATCCGAAGCTGACCATCGAAACCAGGAGATGCCCGGCCTCCGTATCCTCAAACAGACGGCCGACGTGCTGACGCAGTTCATGAATGGTGAATTGAGAAGTATCCAGGACGTGATCCGCCACCGACCGAATTGGCGCGAGAAGTTCGCGCTCGGCTGCGATCGCTTCCAGCACGGGCTGATTTGGATCGACGGGATGGGGGCGCCGGGTCTCACTAAATCTGCGGACAAGCGCGGCATCGGATGCTTCCAGGAACCAGAGAGACATCTCTACTGCAGTGTTCTTCTTCAGTTCCTCGTAGATGCGTGGAAACTCATTGAGGTTTTGACCTTCCCGAACATCCATGACGAGCGCGGCTTTACCGGAACCGTCGCCGGACTTGACTATCAGTTCATGAAACTTGGAGAGAAGTTCAAGCGGGAGGTTGTCTACGCAGAAGTAACCGCGATCTTCGATGGCCCGAAGAAAGGTTCCCTTTCCGGAACCGCTAAGTCCTGAAATGATGATGAAAGAGGCCGGGTCCACTTCAACGGTATTTTAGCCGCGGATTACGCGGATTTCGCTGATGAATCCGCGTCATCGGCGTAATCCGCGACTAAGATCATGCCTCAGGCTCGATCCAACCGATATTACCGTCCTTGCGTTTGTAAACGACATTCAGTCGTTCGGTGTCCGCATTTCGGAACACCAGAAAATCCCGTGTCGAGTCACCGATGGCAATGGCGGCGTCGTCGACGCTCATGGGCTTTGCAGCAACTTCGTTCGAGCGGATGATGCGCGGCAGTTTCTCGCCGAGAGCTTCTTCGATTTCGAGGACACTGGTCGTCACCACGGCGCTCGCATTATTCCCATTGCGCCGCTTGCGTGTAGTAACCCGGCCCTTGTCCCTCAGAATTTGCTTTTCGACCTTGTCGAGCACGACGGCGATGGACGTATACATGTCCGTCGAGACTTCTTCGCCGTGATAAAAATCGTGGCGGGTTTTGATATTCACTTCGCAGATATGCCGCTGGTGTTTTTCGACTGTCAGAATGAAATGCGTTTCCAGGACCTCATCGGCAATTCCGCGTAACCGCTCGAAGCGGTCGGTTGCAAACTTTCTCAGCGGCTCGGTGATTTCGATGTGGCGGCCAGTGAAATCGAGACTCATATCGAACCCCCTCTGTCAGGAACGAACGCGACGCTGGTGTGTGCTTGGAATTTTGAGATCTTCTCGATACTTTGTGATGCTGCGGCGGGTGACCGAAATGCCCTCCTCCTTCAACATCTGGGCAATCTTTTCGTCGGTCAGGGGATTTCGAGGATCTTCCTGCTCAATAAACTTCTTCACTTTGCGTTTGACGATGAGCAGCGATGTTCCGTTACCCATTGGGCCGTTAACCGCTTCCGAGAAGAAGTACCGCAGCTCAAATACGCCTTGCGCGGTATGAGCAAACTTGTTTGCGACCGCGCGACTCACAGTCGACGGATGCACGCCCACCTCTTCGGCGACATCCTTGATCATCATCGGTTTCAGCTGATCGATGCCTTTGTCGAGGAAATCGCCCTGTCGACGGATGATTGCCTCGCAGACCTTGACGATGATGTGTTTTCGCTGCTCGATGTTCTTCAGCAGTTGGACGGCGGATTTAAAACAGTCCTTGACGTAGTTTTTGACGTCTTTGTTCAGCGCATCCCGCTCGAGCATGTGGCGGTACGTGGGACTCAGGCGAAGCTGAGGAACCTCGTCCTCATTCGTCACGACCGTGTACTGGCCACCGAC
>Ga0075434_100003504_pt1 | contig 14030 bp, 14 predicted proteins | sample RhiMethybrSRZTD3_FD_75298 | JGI IMG/M metagenome (GOLD analysis project Ga0075434, IMG submission 75298) | Populus rhizosphere microbial communities from Tennessee, USA - Rhizosphere MetaG P. TD hybrid SRZTD3 | ecosystem: Host-associated > Plants > Roots > Rhizosphere > Soil | place: USA... | reverse complement strand
CTTCGCCGTCGGCTGGTTCGTAGCAATGGGCCTGAGCCGGGTCTTTCTGGGGTATCACTGGTTGACCGATGTCCTGGTCGGTTGGACGCTTGGACTCGCCTGGGTCGTGGTGGTGATCACCTGCCACCGGCTCTATCTCACTGCCCAGCGAACCCGCGTCACCGGAGCCGAATCCGGGCAGCAATGACCTCTGCCAGGAGTGTCGAGGAGGTTAAGAACGCTGTTGAGTCGCAGTTGCGACCGTCGTATCGGCTGGACGGCGATACCAGGCGTCGGCAAGTACCGCACAGACGACGCCGGCGACAAGGCCCCCAACGATGTCGGTGACGTAGTGCATTCCGCGGTATAGGCGGGCGAAAGCGACCAGTCGTGGTGTGACGAGGAGATAAGGACTGCGGTCCGTCGGAGCCATGCGCTTGATGCGCAGCGCCAGGATGGCGAATGTGAGATATAGCGCGGTCGCTGCGCCGACGTGTCCGCTTGGGTAGCTGCTGGTCGGCGGGGCTAGGTCCAACTTGTCGACTGGCGGGCGTTAGTCCACCAGGTTGGCGATGCTAAGGAAGATGGCCGTCTCCAACCAGGATCGCAATCGCCGGTGCAGCTGCTAACCGCCAGTCGCGAGTTCGCCAAAGCACTACCGCTCCCACGATGAGGCGGGCTCCGATGACAACCTCGGTGCCACCGAGGTACGACGACGCCAGTGCGTGTGATCGTGTTCCAGGTGTCACTTCTGTCCGCGGCCAGTTCTTTGGCGAGGACGACCATGGCCCCCTGATTCCGTCCGTCAGTAGACACACAAAGCCGAACTGCACCGCATGACCGATCAATGCGCCTGGTGTCCGCAGCAGGTGGGTCGCGCTCGGCGCCGCGGCGCCCACCGGTGGGGTGGTCGTTGAACCGGACGGACAGGGCGCATTGGCAGGCCCATGGGCGAGTTGAGAGCCATTTTCTCGTCGCACTGTTACGGCCGTAACATATATGTTTGTGACGACGTTCGACCAAGGGACGGGGACCGCTGGCTGGTGCTGGTGCTGCGACTGCCAGCGGAACCTAGCCGCTACCGGGATGGCGGTGTGGCGCGACCTACGCCGCGGCGGTGCGGTGCTGCTGGGTCCGACTGTGTGGGCGGTGCCGAACCTCCCCGCGGTCGAGCCCTTGGTGACGCGGGTGAAGGGCCTGGTCGAGCAGGCGAACGGGAAGGTGCTGGCGCTCGTCGCGGACGGTCGCGCCGTAGCGGACACGGCCAGGCTGGAACAGCTGTATGCGGACGCCCGGGCGGAGGAGTGGTCAGAGTTCCGGGCGGACTGTGGAAAGTACCTTGCCGAGCTGGCGTCGGAAGAGGCGCGGCAGAAGTACACGCTGGCCGAACTCGAGGAGGAGGAGCAAAGCCTGGACCGGCTGCGTCGCTGGTTCCGCGAGCTCCGCGGCCGCGACCTGCTCGGCAGCGAGGCAACCACCGAGGCGGCGACCGAACTGAAGCGTTGCGAGGCAGCGTTCGATGGGTATGCCAACAACGTGTACGCCGCTCTAGCCCAACCGCACCCCGGTGACCCGAGGGCTGCCGGACGTCTAGATGAAGGCAGCATCTGATGTTCCAGCCCAAGGACCGGCTGGACCGGTTGTTCGAGATCGGCATCATCGCCAAGGGGCTGAACGGGCTGGTGGAGGTGATTGGCGGGCTGCTGCTGTTGTTTGTGACGCCTGCCAGGGTGCACTGGTGGGCGGTTCGGTTGACCCAGGAGGAGCTGTCGGAGGACCCGCACGACTTCATCGCGAACCATCTGCTGCACACCGCGAGCGGGATCACCGGTGGCGCGGTCTTGTTCGGTTCGCTCTACCTGCTGTCGCACGGGATGATCAAGATCTTCCTTGTGGTGTCGCTGCTGCGCAACAAGCTGTGGGCCTACCCGCTGACCATCGTCGTGCTGTCGGGGTTCGTGGTCTATCAGCTGTACCGGATCGCGCTGCACGTGAGCTTCACGATGGTCGCCCTGACCGTGTTCGACCTGGTGATCATCGCGTTGACGATACGCGAGTACAAGCAGCAGCGGCAGGCGCGGCGGAACCCGCCGGAAACGGCCGGCGCTGGCGACGGTTCCTCCACGGCCACGGCGGGCGATGACACCAATCCTCAGGCCGGCTCGCAGGCCAATGCCGCCGTGGCGGGTGCCACCGATCCGGCGGCGAGCCGTCGGGACCAACGGTGAGGTCGCGGCGAGGCGGCTGGTGCCCGGTGGCTGGTCCGGCTCCTGGGCGGACCAGCCTGCGCAGTGAGTGGCCTGACAATCTCCGTGGCACCAATGACAGTTCATGATCGACGACTTGTTCTACGAGTCGGTCTCGGGCTGCTGACGAGGTCAGGTCGGCCGGCTTCATCGGATCGGGGCTGGCGTACCGCAACCGGAGCCATGGGTCACCGGGGCCGACCGCACTCGTCAACATGGCCGGCTGCGGATCGATCAAGAACTGGTGGGCCGCAGCCGCCGCGGCGTTGAGGGTGCGAGTGATTGTGGTTGATCGGCGGCCGGCGGATCGTGCTGGGCGAGGATGGTCGGTGTCGGCACGCGACAGCGGCGCGTAACGGTGAGTACGGGAGGAGCGAGGATGGACTTTTGCGAGTTCTCGGCCGAGTTGTGAATTGGGGATGCTCGCAAGGAGGATAGCTGGACGTTCCTTACCGTGCCGACCGAGGAGTCGGAGGAGATCCGCGCGTACTCCGCCAGCCGACCGCGGGCAGGTTTCGGTTCGGTGCGTGTCTCGGCGACCATCGGCAGCTCCACATGGCAGACGTCGGTCTTTCCGGGCGAGAACGGCAAGTATGCGTTGCCCATCAAGAAGTCGGTTCGCCGTACCGAAGGTATCGAGGCCGGAGACGTCGTCACCGTCCAGCTGCACATGATCGAGCGCTGAGCCGTTCACCACGGATCGACGGAGTGTGTTCTGCCGGCGGGAATCGTAACTCCGCGCCGGTTCGGCACGTAGTCGCCATATGCGTGAACTCGCCGTGATCTGGGCCTCAGCTGCACCGGCTTGCTGTGCTGACCCTTGCCGTTCATCGGACGCAGGATGTGCCGCACTGTCTGCGAGCTGGGCGGGGCGGAGGGTCCAACCGCTCAGCTCTTCAGCTCGATCCACCTCGTTATCGGCTCTCCTTAATCTAGGGCAAGCAATGAAGAAGATGGTTCAGATCCCAGTTCATGACTCAACCTCGAGCAGTTCAGGATTTTCGTCAATATTTCCGATGATCTCAAACAATGAACAGTATTCCGCGTTGGCTAGACCTTCAATGTATTCACCAGGATTTGCACGAAAGCGATACTTCCAGCCAGCTTCTTCATCGCTCCAAAAAATCGCTATCGTTTTAACGAACTCCAGGTCGTCCTCATCGCGTTGGAGTATATCGCCTTCAGCAATATCGATGCCGTGCTTGTCCCTCATGCCTGAGTACCGCCCGCTCATGCTGTTACCGCCCATCCGCAGATTATGACCAGTACCGTTGCACACCCATAGCGGACGTTAGCATGCCCTCACTAGGGAAACAGTTTCTAGCCGATCGGCCAGCGCAAAACTCTCTGTGTTTCGGCGAACCGTTCGGCGGCCCATCAAGCCACAACCCATCAAAATCTGATGCCGGCGTGTACTGCGGATCACGGACAGTGTTCGGATTACTAGACGACTTCGGCTTCACGGATTTACCGTCCTCGGCCGCCCCATCACCACCGAACCGACGCAGCAACCGAAGCTGCTGTCAATGACGGCGGACTTACAACTGTGACTGGCTCACAGGATGAAGATCCACAGCTTTGATCCAGCGCTGCCGGCCGTCTGGCCCGCGTACTCTGCCAAGCCATTCCGGCGTTCCTTGACCCAGTAATCCAGCTACCGGCTTTGGACCACGTGGCCACATCGACCCGTACCGGTGGGCTGACTTCGCGGCGGTCCGCTTCGCCGTACTGGTCGGGATGGAGATCCATATCCCATTAGTACATGCGTCCTGCATATCTGCTTGAGTGAAGTATCGCGCTTGTCGTAACTGACAGACTGAGCGTCAACTGCACTCAAGCAGATATGCAGGACATGCTTAGGATTCATGTAGAGGCGGAGCCATCCATGAGCGCCATGGATTTCAAATCCGCTGACTAGGCACTGGTTGCTCAGCCCGTCTCAGCAGATGGGTACGAATGTACGAGCGGTTGTGCCCAAGCGCTCGAGCCACTCCCCCTTTACCGCACCCGTGTATATAGCCGATGCACCAATCCAGCTGCTGGAGAGCATCCTCAGATGCCTGTCGATAGCGCTCGACCTCGTCTTTCAGTTCACGAATCTGAGCACTTTGCCGCACATCCTGCGTGCTCCGCTGTGCCGTCTCTGCTTGCTTCTCATCGATCGCAGTCATCTTGCCTCCAGTGAAGACGCCGCACTTCGCCCGAACCTTTCGTCTTAAATCGTATCAACATGGCAAAATTAGCTGCGAGGTACCGAGCCCGCTCACCCGTTATAGATCCCTGGGCGGCACATAGATCCCCGGCGACGGCAAATCCTCACGCCAGTGATGCTGCAGAGGCCGCCTCAGCCGACCAATCCACTCCAAATGTTGGATGGCAGCGTCCAACTGTCTTGGGTATGGCTGACCCCATCCTTCTCTAGCCCGCCGCGTAACTGCTCTTCAGAGTCGAACCTCTCATCGCGACGTTTGAGGGTCGAACACCGTGGTCCGTGGCTGACTTCCTCGGAGGGAGATGGAGATGACGGCGTTGGACTAGCGCGGCCCGGTTCGTGGTGCGCAAGCACTCGGCGACGAGCCTGGCCGCCTTGGGGGTCTTGTGCGCGGGTCGTGGGGGACAGCAGCAGCTCTTGTATGCGCCCGGCTACAACGTCGTCCGGGCTCCCGAAGCGGGGTCGTTCGGCGTGGTTGCCGACGACGTCGTGCTTGTCGAGCCGGGGCTGCCAGAGTCGGTGAATGAATTCACATGGTCCTGAGCTTGGGACCTCCGCGCCTTGACCTTCTCGCCAACTCCTTCGGCGAGGTGCTTGGCCTGTCCCATCGCCTTATTCGCTTGCTCCTTCACCTGGCGTTTGGCTTCGGGGTTGTTGTCGAGGTAGTTCTTAACCCCAACGACGGTTGCCGCGACTAGTGCTAGTCCAAGCAGTTTTCGCACGATTTCGATCCCTTCTTGTCGATAGCTTGCGATCTCTAATCCTGCATCCCCCGAAGACAAGCACTACTATCTTGGTCCCTACGCTTGGCGCCTCCGCCACCCCAGACGCCGTGGCCGCGACACTCGCGGCGACGGCAATCGGCGCCGCTCGGGCTGCGCAGCCAATGTGCGAGGGGGAGCGGCATAGCGGGCCTGGGCGTAAAAGTGATTCTTCCAGGTCGCGGTGATCCGACACACCGATTTTCGCGAGGCTCCGCCTGAACCTACCGGCATGGAACGTTGTGGCTTGGTTATGGCAGTCGGTCCGGTAGGCGCTCAGCAGCGCCGGCAGCGGATACGGATTATCTCCGTCGCCGTCCGGGCCATAGCCGAGAGGGCATCGACATTGCGACCCGAGCAACCCGAGATCCTCAAGGCGGTGAAGCCTTCGACGTGGTGATCACATGGGCTGGGCAACACGTGCTCCTATTTCCATTAGAAACGCTACGAGGACTGGGTTCGGACGACCCGGCCGGATAAGCCTCGACCACGTCCTATATATCTGCGACCCGATCCGCCAAACGCGGACGGTACCTCATAGCTGAACTGACCTCAGCACAATAGTGATCACTCAGCTGGTCACCCGCGCGGAGTGAGGAGCAAGCTCCGCCCAAACGAGTCCATCCGCACCGGCGCACCTCGACGCAGACCTCCGAAGCTAGGGCTCAGAGGGCCGGTCGGTGGCCCAGGAGGTAAGGGCCTACGTTGTGGCCCGGGCCCACCCCAGTGCGCTCTTTTGAAGGCGCAGGGCGGCATGGCGAAAGCTGCCCTGATTGGGGACGTCGCCTAGAGCGGGTGACGAGAATCGAACTCGCATGACCAGCTTGGAAGACGAGAACCGAGAGGCTCTGGTCGATAGTGAGTGAGCTGGCTCGACCGTGTTGCCTTTGCCTGCGGCTTTAGTCGTTTTGCTCTTCGTGCTCGTCGCGGCTGAACAGTCCCTCAACCCGTTCGACCACGGCGTCGATGGCGCCTGCTGTTTTGTGTTTGGCTGCGCCTTCTGTGATGTCGCCAAACACTTCAGTTAGCCCTTTTGAGTTCTCGGTAAGGTCAAGCCGGTTTACGGCTTCGGCGAAGCGCAGGTAGGTGTCGACGCTGGCGACGGCGATGCGTGCATCGACTGTCAGGATTTCGATGCCGACAAGGGATACCCGCAGGTAGATGTCGATCACCAGGCCTTTGTCCAAGATCGTGTCGATGACATCGGCGAGGCTGCTGGGCGAAGGGCGGTCAAGATAGCGATTGCGAGGTTGGGGTGCGACGGTCATGAAATCGAACTCTGTTAAGGCCCGTTGAATGGGCACTGGCTAGTCAGCTGCTTCATAGCTGGCTACTTGGGTCGCTTCATACCCTCCAGTCCTCTTGTCGAGCGGATTCCCGGCTATCGGCAACATAGTTGCGCGTTTTGCAGGAATGTCGATGTGCAGCCATGTGGACCGTCCACCGCCTGAGCACCAATGAACCGTGAATGAAGAAGGTCGTGTTCTTGGCGGCAGGACTCTGCACGGCACCCCGGGTGCTCGTGTGCGCAACATGAGGACGACCATGGTAATCGTCAGGTTTCGCAGCAGGACGTGCGTGCGGTGACTGTCTCGTCGGACGTAGAGGCAGATCGGGCCGCCCGGGTCGGCGACCGGTGGAGCAGCACCAGCTGACACCGGCAAGCCTGGGCAACGTCTAACAGACCTCTGAGACCGTCACCGAGACATACAAACGAGACATACAAAAGGGAGAAGCAATTGAGTGAAGAACAGAACCCCACCGCGGCGCCGGAGGGCACGTCCACCCAAACCAAACTGGCGGCGGCCGTGATCGCCGGCTACGTATTGGGCCGGACCAAGAAGGGCGGCGCCGCCCTTGCCCTGGCGTCGTGGCTCAGCGGCAACCAGGCTGGGCCGCGGGCGATGAGCATGGCGCGGATGGCCCTCACTCAGGTTGGGCAGTCCGAGCAGGTCGCGCAAATCATGAAGCAGATTCGCGGCCCGCTGATGGATGCAGCACAGGAGGCCGCCACGCAGGCTGTGCTCAGCCGGGTGACCGCGATATCCAACGGGCTGACGGCTCGGGCGCAGGCGCTCAGCGAGGTCGGCGGGACCACGGTCGAGGGCACCGCCGAGACGGTCAAGGGCACCGCCGGGACGGTCAAGGGCTCCGCCGGGACGGTCAAGGGCTCCGCCGGGACGGTCAAGGGCACCGCCGGGACGGTCAAGGGCACCGCCGGGACGGTCAAGGGCACCGCCGGGACGGTGAGCGACACGACCAAGATGGCCGGAGGCGGCGTCAAGGGCAGGGTCGGGAGGTTGACCGGTAGGAAAAAGGGCAAGGCCGAGGAGGAGAACCCGGACAAGGAGTCTGAACGGCGGCAAGGAAGAGCAACACGGCGAGGAACCTCGACGGACCAAGAAGCAAGGCCGACAGCCTCATAAGAGTCAGTGAAGGCATCTTCTTGAGTCAAGACACGGAAATCAGCCGTACTCCTGACGAGCGCGCAGGCCTCGAGGAAGCTGGCGGACCTGGAGTAACAGCCTTTGCACTCTGTCGCTGGCCTGGTAGTGCAGAGCACGAGGGGATGCTCGAACGTGCTGATTGTCTGATGAGGCCAGAGCAGCATTGCCGAGTTGAGCGCCGGCGGCCGATGACAAAGAAGTGACGGGCTGACGGATGAGGATTTTCCGTAAATCTTCCTGTCTTCGCGTAAATCGCCGCCCAGACCTGGACTTTTCAGCGATTCAGCGCGTCCATAGATGTGGGGGGCCGATCAAGGGGGACGGTCTCCAGCTAGGTGCCGGCACATAGCCTGGAGCTAGCTGGAGTCTCCTGCTGAACTTACCTCCATGGGTGCGTAAATCGTTCTGCGCGCAAGCTCACAGTGGCGCTCTGGTAACTCGCGTCTGGCGGCTGTAGCCCCAATCCTGCGCGGGCACGTTAAGTTGCATCGAGGCCTTCGTGATAATGGACAAGGCGGGTGTCCGCCGCTTTTCGACATCCCACACATCTACGCGCAGGGAACCGGCTCAAGGACACTCGCCGTTGCTCGGACAGTCCCTCTACTTGGGCAGAAGGCTTTTGATGTCGAGGCACCATGGTTATGCAGTCAGGTTGATGGAGGGTGTCAGTGGAAGTAACGGGAATCATCACCGCGCTGGTGATTGGGTTGGTCATCGGTGTCCTAGGCCGCGTCGTTGCGCCGGGTAGGCAGAAAATTCCCATCTGGCTCACGCTGCTGGTTGGAATCGTCGCCGCGCTTGTTGGCACGGCCATCGCCTCGGCTTTGGGCGTGGCCGCTACCCCAGGCATTGACTGGATTGAGCTGATCATTCAGGTGGCGCTCGCCGCGATCGGCGTGTCGGTGGTGGCGGGTATCTATCACCGCCGCAGGTCTACCACCGATAAGGTCAAGGACACCTTCAAAAGCTAAAGTCCTCACGGCCGCAGAAGGCGTGGAAATGGTTCTGGCCGCCCTGCGAGAAGTTGAGAAGTTGATCTTTCACCCCGCACCGCGTGTTGGGCCCCTCCTACTCGATCCCCGTTGAGTCCCGTCACCAGACCCGGTGCGCGGAAGCTGCACAGCGGCCTCGACCCCATTCCGCGTGGGTGAAGCTGCGCTGTCTGCGGTTCGTCGGGCGATGGCAATTGCAACCGGAAGCACTAAAGAGCGCCCCGGGAAGGGGACGACGACGGGGCAGGCTATGAGGTAAGGGCTATTAACCGGTGGATCATGGACAAGCTCGGGTACCTGTCGCTCTGAACCTTGTCGAGTAGGACCTCCGCGTATGCGGGGACGTCATCCGGCGCCAGCAGCTCCTCGACTAGGTTCATCATGGTGATGGACGGATTGCGGTCGGAGGCGATCTTCTCGACGAGCAAGTTGACCAGCTCGCCGCGGATATCGAGGTCTTTGCCGTTGCTCGCCATATCTGCCTTCCGCGATGTGCTGTTAACTGATCCGGTCGTCTCCCTAGTAGAGCATGGGCTTTCAGACGCTGGCCCGCAGGAGGTGACTTGATGCGCATAGCGGGCGCTCAGCTTGGGGAGTCGGTTTGAAACGCAAATAGGCTACTTCTCTCTCAGTCGGGAGATTGGCATGCATAGGTCTCGTTTTCCTCCGGCTTAGTTCATCGATATCCGGTGAAGGTCTCAGCCACCCGCAATGCAACTCCGCTGACATGGAGCGGGCCAGACACAGCCCTCAACTGCATCCTGGCGGCAAGTACGGCAAGGATTAAGAAGAGATCACAGCCGACGCCACCTCGAGCTTCCAGCGACCGCCCGGAACCGGTGTCACAACCAGCGCAGGCTGCCTAGTACCCCTCGGGAATGGGGCATTGGTCGTGACGCTCCACAAGACCGCTGGCCACCCATACCGTGTAGCGGCCGGAGAGTGCGCCGTCATAGTGGCCCTCTTAGCGGTCGGCGATATTTCGGCCCTGGGCGTGGCTGCTCGCCGAGCTGCCCAGTGATCAGCTGCAGGCGACCTTCTAGCAGCTGCTAGGCGCCTATGCCGACCTCTTCGCTGATCTCGCGTGTCCAACGTCGTTTCGGCGCGAAGAGTGTTGATCATTCGCTACCGTAGCGGGGCTACTATCCCACAACCGCTCTGAGGATCATGACTCTTGCCGATCACCACGACCAATGCCGAGCGCGCCAGACGACTGACCGCGACTGCACCTGCTCTTGGCTCATCAATCAAAGCCTGCCGCGGGAGGAGCGCTATCTGCTCAGCCCCGATGAGGCGCGAGAGGCCTGGGTGCGGCTGAACATGGAGTATGAGGACCCACTGCAGGACAGGCCGACATGAGAGAAGTAGGCCCGCCTGTCCGTGAGCCGGAATGTCCTCGCATAGATTCCGACATAGGTCTTCGCGGCATAGCGATATGCGGACCGGGGATGGGTAATGGGCGTGCTGAAAAGCTGGCCCCCAGGTGCGGCCGCAGGAACCCACCACTACAACGCTGCTCTACTCGTCACTTATAGATCCTCAGGTGAGAACAAACGATAAGACGGTTGGGAGCCGGAGGCGCTGCACCGAGCGTTAGGCTGGGGGCATGGTCATCGGCTTACTCCGCGCAGTCCTGTGGTTCTTCGTGGGGCTTCTGGTCACATACATCGTGGTCAAGCTCAATGAGCGGCGGATATTGAGCAAATGGCCCTTTTCAATCCGTTGAGGTACTTTGCCGCGCCAGTAGGGGATATGTCGTAGGCGCCTTGATTGAAAGTGCTCGACCGTAGGACCCACACCGAAGAAATGTCGTCCCCGTGAAGATCTGGTGTCTCAGCCTTAAGCACGGAGGGTAGGAGACTCGCAGGTGGTCAGCTAAGAAGCAGCTGGCTATCCGGCACCCGTTCGACGGGTCTGACTGAGAGTTTGAATTAATGACCGTCACCCAGCGTGGACCCAGCAACCGATACCTTGATCGCCCCTCGCCCAGCAGCCTCGCCGATGTCATCGACACGATCCTAGACAAGGGCTTGGTCATCGATATCTATGTCCGCGTCTCCCTTGTGGGCATCGAGTTGCTGACAATCGATGCACGGATTGTCATTGCCAGTGTCGACACCTACTTGCGATTCGCTGAAGCGGTGAACCGGCTTGATCTGACCGAGACAGAACAACAGTTTCAAGAGCTGTTTGAGTGAGACCGCTTTAGTTGCATGCAAGGCACTCGGCGCCGCCGACCGCGTACGGCCGGAGTTAAGTCAGCCTGCGGCCATGGGCAACCGGCGGCTATCGGTGGGATGGGCGCCGGTGGCTTGGGCGCTCGGCACGCCGGAATCCAAGTGCCTAGCGCCGTTGATGGCACACGCATGTCGCCGCATGAGCGGCTATTGTGAGGACTGCTGGTGACGGGAAGCCTCACTGTGAGTCCAATCCTGAATCTGTTCTGGAATGCACCGGAACGCCGCCTTCGGGCGGGGTGGCGTCTGATCGTTTTTCTGGTGATGCTGCTTGTCGTGGCGGCGGTAGAGGGCCGCGTGCGGGCCGGTTTGGCGGGGCGCCTCCCAGATCTGTATGAGGGTTTAGTACGGGCGCTGGTGTTCGCGGTTCTGATCGCCGCCGCGCTGTACCTCGCGAGTCGGGTGCTCGATCATCGCAAGATGAGCGACTACGGGTTCCACTTCAACCGGAAGTGGTGGACCGACCTTGCCTTCGGACTGGTGCTGGGCGCGCTGCTCCTGTTCGGGGTTTTCGCCATCGAGATCGCCGTGGGCTGGGTGAAGGTTACCGGCAGCTTTGCCCGGTCCCCTGGCCAGCCCTTTGTCGCCACGATCCTGGTCGGAATCGTCGCCGCGGCGGCCGTAGCTTTTGGGGAGGAGGCGTCGTATCGCGGATACCCGATCAAGAACCTGGCCGAGGGCGTCGCCAGAACGCGGTGGGGGATGGTCAGCGCTGTCGTGATTCCAGCAATCTTCTTCGGCCTGGCGCATACGACGAATGAGCATGCGACGTGGCTCAGTACGTTCAACATCGTGATCTTCGGCTTGCTATTTGGAACCGGCTATGTGCTGACCGGTGAACTGGCCCTCGCAATCGGCCTGCATTTTGGGTGGGATTTCGTGCAGGGATTCGTGTTCGGCATCGTAGCCGAGGGAAAACAATACGGGTCGGTGCTCGTCCTCGCCGATGACTCGTCAGCGACACTGTGGACCGGCCAGCCTTACGGGGCCGAGGGCGGGCTCATGGGGACGGCCGCCTTCATTGCCGGCTTCCTGGCAATCTTCGCGTGGGCGCGATCTCAGCACCGCGCAGCCCTACTGGTCACCCTTCAGCACCCCAGCAACTGACTCCGCTGCGCGCTGATTGCAGATGTCTTTTAGGGGATACTGCTATCAGGCTGACTTGGCGCACGGGCTGGCCGAGCCATGATCAACATCGGCAGTCACCAACTTACGGCCCGCATGCGTGCCCGGTCCTGATCACTTTCGAGTGCGTCTCCACTGCTGTGGTCGACGCGACGCGCGGTCGCAGGGCGGTGGCGTGGTGCGATCTCTGGGACGACTCCGACGACCTGGGCGACTACGCCCGCACCTACATTGAGTGTGAGCCGCGCTCATGAGGATGGTCGACAGGACGCTCCGTATTTAAGTGTCCGAAGCCATGGATTGAGTGAGTGCCGCCGACTCACGGAGCCGACGGAGAATTGACATGGAGAGAACGGCAGTGGCAATCATCGAGATCTAGAGTTCAGGCTTCATTCGAAGCGCGAACGACATTCGTAAGCTGGGAGCGGAGCAAATGCTCGAGCTTGCAATCTGCTTCTGATTAGGAGACTTGTGCGCCGCGAGGGAATCGAACCCCCAACCCGCTGATTAAGAGTCAGCTGCTCTGCCAGTTGAGCTAGCGGCGCGCGAAGAGAAACACTAGCAAATCGCGGGAAGTCCTGAAATCGGTTCTCGCCGGGCCGTTGTCACGCTTGTGACGCGAAACGACCCTTCAGGAAGCGACGCAGGCGGTCGTTTTGACGGCTGTGCTGCGAAACGAACCCGGCAGGCGATCAGTCGTCTTCGAGTACCGCCATGGCGGCATTGTGGCCACCGAGACCGCTGACCGCCCCTCCGCGTACGGCTCCCGAGCCACACAGCAGAATCCCCGGGTGACCAGTGGCCACACCCCAGCGCTCGGCGGGCGTCGTCGCGCGCGCACCCTGGGCCAACCACGGCCACGCCAGATCACCGTGGAAGATGTTGCCTCCGGGCATGCCAAGCTCGGCTTCGATATCCAGCGGTGTCATTACTTCGATGCACGGTTCGCCACCCCGGTCCAGAGCCAGGCATGGCTCGAGCGGTTCGGCAAGTACCGACTGCAGTGAGCGCAGCGCAGCAGCCTTTGCTCGTTCCTTGGAGCCGTGTGGATCTGCGGCGAATAGGTCGGGCGGAGTATGCAGTCCGAAAAGTGTCAGTGTGTGGTAGCCAGCCGCCCGTAGCTCTGGATCCAGGATCGAGCCGTCGGTGAGTGTATGGCAGTAAACCTCACATGGCATGGGATCTGGAATCTGACCGGCCGCGGCCTCCTCGTACGCCTGCTGCAACCGGTCATAGCCCTGACCGAGATGCAGCGTGCCGGCGAAGCCGATTGCCGGCTCAATCCCAGAACGAAACTGCGGCAGTCGGCGCAGCACGATGTTGATCTTGGTCTGGCTGCCGACCGGTGGCTCGTATGGTTCCCCGAGGAGCCGCTGCAGAGTTGCCGGCGCGCAATTGGCCAAGATCGTCTCAGCAGTGATCGTCTGCCCGTCCGCCAGCCGCAGAGTCGCACCACTCCCGGACTCGGGCTCGATCATGTCCACCCGGCATCCCGTTCGGATGGAAACCTTTGCATCCTCGGCCATGCGAACCAGCTCAGCGGTCAACGCTCCCATGCCGCCAACCGGGACTTTCCACTCTCCGCTGCCGTTGCCGATCACGTGATAAAGAAAGCAACGGTTCTGCCGCAGTGACGGATCATGCGCCGAGCTGAACGTTCCGATTAGCGCATCGGTCAGAGTGAGGCCGCGTACGGTGTCGTCGGCGAAAGTCGATTCCACTAACTCACCGAGCGGCCGCTCGACCACCGATGACCAGAGGTATGGGTGGACGCGGGACCGCAGCTCATCAACATCGGGAAGCGGCTGGGTCAGTGTCGGCTCTATCACCGCGGCCAGCTCGTGCAGCCTGCTTTGGAAGGCGGCCCATGCTTGGTATTCCCGCTCGCCGCCAGTCAGCATGCGGAACGAGTCCCGGGTCAATCGACCATCCTGGCGCTCGATGAGGAGGCCACTGCCATCGACCGGCGTGTACGACCGTATCTGACGTGAGCGCAACTCCAGACGGAGTCCCAACTCCTCGATGATCAAC
>Ga0075434_100003502_pt1 | contig 14035 bp, 18 predicted proteins | sample RhiMethybrSRZTD3_FD_75298 | JGI IMG/M metagenome (GOLD analysis project Ga0075434, IMG submission 75298) | Populus rhizosphere microbial communities from Tennessee, USA - Rhizosphere MetaG P. TD hybrid SRZTD3 | ecosystem: Host-associated > Plants > Roots > Rhizosphere > Soil | place: USA... | reverse complement strand
CAACCGCTGGAGTTCCCCGGCGGCAACATCGGCTCGCTCGCGGTACATGGCACGGTGAACGATTTGGCCATGATGGGTGCGCAGCCCCGCTGGCTGTCGGCGGGGTTCGTGCTAGAGGAGGGACTGCCGCTCGACGTGCTCGATCGTGTCGTGCAGGCGATGGCCGAGGCGGCGGCAGCAGCCGGCGTGTTGCTGGTGGCGGGCGATACGAAGGTGGTCGAGCGCGGCAAGGCGGACGGCATATTCATCAATACGACCGGCGTTGGCGTGTGCCCTGCTAACTTCGCCCCCGCCCCCGCGCGCGCTCAGCCGGGCGACGCGGTCATCGTAAGCGGGCTCATCGGTCGGCATGGCATCGCCATCATGACTGCACGCGAAGGTCTGGCGTTCGAGGCCGAGGTGACGAGCGACAGTGCGGCACTGACGCCGCTGGTGGATGCGCTGCGCGAACGGCTCGGTGATGCCGTGCATACACTGCGCGATCCCACGCGCGGGGGCGTGGCGAGTGCGCTGAACGAGATCGCGGCCGCCGCGCGCATCGGCATCGTGCTCGACGAAGCCCGGCTGCCCATTCCGGGACCGGTCGCTGCCGCGTGTGAGATGCTCGGATTCGATCCGCTCTACGTCGCGAACGAGGGACTGCTGGTTGCGTTCGTGCCTGAAGCGCGCGCCGACGACGCCGTGAGCGCGCTGCGGAGTCACCCGCTCGGCCGGGCAGCGACGCGGATTGGCCGCTGCGTAAAAGAGCACCCGGGGATGGTGGTGCTCAGCACCGGCATCGGCGGCACCCGTGTCGTCGATATGCTGCCGGGCGATCAGCTTCCGAGAATCTGCTGATGCTGCCTCCCCTCCTGCGCTGGGCGGGACGGCTGACGAGCGTCGTGATCCTGGCCTTCATCGTCCTGAGCGCCACAGAGCCCGCGGGGAGGCCCACGACGTCACAGCTCGTCGCGCTCTTGTTCTTCCCCGTGATCGTCGGCGTCGGGTTGGTCCTCGCGTGGTGGCGAGAGGATGTCGGTGCCGTGGTCGCGACGGTGGGACTCTTCGGCTTCTACGTATGGAGTTTCGCGAGCGGCGGTCACTTCGCGAGGGGCCCGTGGTTCATTGTCTGCTGGTCGCCGACGCTGCTTTTTGCGGCGTCCTGGTCGTTTGATCGCTGGGGTCATCGCCGCAAGATGTCGCACCCCTAGACTGATTCACGACCCGACGTTTTCGGCTCCGCTGCTCTTCCGCGTCGACAATCCGAACGGCAGGTAGCTGGGACACCAACCCACGAAACTCGTTACCAGGAACGCGACGGCGACGATTCCCAGCAAAATGGCCACCGTGCCGCTGATCTTGCCGGTGAAGTAGAGCACGACGATGGCCAGCGCGATGAGTGTGCGAATCGCGCGGTCTGCCGTTCCCATGTTCTTGGTCATAGTTCCCCTATTTCCGAAAATAGACGATGAGAAGTGTGAGGCCGGTGAATACGGCGAGACAGAGGAGGCACGCCGCGGCGAGCTTGACGACCTTCGGATTTATGCCCGTGCGGAGACGGGTTGTGAGGGACGGTCTTCGGACGGCTTCTTCAGCGGTGCGAGGCGGGGTTCGGCGCCCAACCAGTAGAGCCCGTTGGCCATGATGCAGTAGCCGGTGCCGGCAAACCACACCATTGCGAGGCCCACAAAGCCGGTGAACGTCAGCCACCACGGACTGTGTACGATGGACAGCACGGACGCGATCGTGAGGTTGATGCCAACCGCCAGGTAGATCCGGCGCTCGAGGTACCAGCTGTCGGTCTGCATGAAATAGTGCTTGGGCCGTGCCGGATCGGCGAGCATGGGTGTGAAGCCCAGGCGCTTCAGGATGTTGCCAACGATGCAGAAACCGGTGAGCGAAACGGCGATCGACGCCCAGGCGGTCGCGATAGTGAGCAGGATCCACAGAGGATTCACGAGGGCCGCGAGCGTCGTGCTCGTGAGCAGGACGATTCCGGCGATGAGCCACACGGTCCGCTCGATGTACCACTGATTCGTCGGGACGATGTAAATCCCGCGGCGCAGGGCCATGCTCAACAATACACGCGTCAGCGATCCCCGCCAGCGCGTTCCTCGGATTCTTGCTGCGGGGCAGTCGCGCCGCGCAGCTCGGCGTGGCGAATCCTGCCGCCAAGATTCGCGGTGCGGGCCATCAGTCCCGCCGTGACAATCGCCAGCACGAGCGCCGACCGCGTCACGAAGCGCGACAGGTTTGCCCGGCGCCGGATGAAGCCCAGCACGGCGATCACGCCGAGGACTTCGACACTGATCAGCGATAGCAGCGCCGCGTCCTCGTGCGTCTCGATCGCACCTTCGGCAGTGCCGGCGAGGTGCTCCACTGCATCCTCGGCCGGCTCGCCCGTGAAGAATACGGGAATGGCAACGAGCGCTGCGACGAAGAAGGTCGCCAATGCGGCGCGCTGGATGGACTCGTTGCGACGCACCATGCCCCACATGAGGAGCAACAGCCCAAACACCGTCCCGAGGACGGGAATGTGATTCGACAGGAGATGCAGATGTGCCGGGTTCATGGCTGCGCGCGAATCACGTTGCGTATTCTGGCAGCGGTGGCCGGACTGAAGACCCGGATCACGAGATAGAACACGTACCCCATCGCCGCGAGCACCAGCACCGAGACGACCAAGCCAATGAACAGACCCAACAACCCGAGCGCGATCTTGAGAACGATAAGGGCCACGATCGCGATTACCGCGAAACTCAGAACCCTGCGAATCATGCGAACTCTCCCACCAGGGCCGCCCGTTGCGCCGCCAGGCCGGCGAACTCGTCCGCGAACTCCCGCAAATCGTTCCAGTCGGTGTACTCGAAGTCGCGCGTCGTGTCGGTATCCCCACCGGCCTTCGCGGCGATGCGCTTCATCATCCGCCGTTTGAGCCAGCCGTAGCGCGTGTAGGGCAGCGCGCCCGCGATCAGCTTCGTGGTCGCCGGTCGCCAGCCGCAGCGCACGAGAAAGCGGTTCATGATGCGGACGATCTCCTGCCGGGCCTCGGTCCGGTGCTCCAGCACCGCGAGGCAGACAGAGAGAAACGCGGTGGGCATGCCGTTGAGCAGGGGGGCATACATGCGAACCCAGCGCGCGACGGCCCGCTGGTAGTCCCCGATGTGTACCGACGCGGCTACGACGACGCCGTCATAACTCTCGGGACTGAGACGCCACAGCGAGCCTGCCGCATCGACGATGTCGACGCTGCACCGCCGGGCGCGGAGGTCCTCGGCGAGAACCTGGGCGATTTTCCGGGTGTGGCCATCCGTCGTACCGTAGACGATCAGGATGTGTGTCATGGACTCTAGTCTACGCGTCGTGTCTGAAGAGCCGTTGAGACGTCCCTGAACGCCTCTTCACGCCAATCTTGAATCGGGTTTAGGTGTGCCGCGCTAGGGTTCGATCAACACTCAATTCGGAACGGCACCCATGTTGATCGATCGCTACCTCCCAACCTTCGATGAGACCTATATCTACGAGGCGAGCATCAATGCCTCACCGGCGGACGCGTACGCCGCGATGAAAGAAACCAATCTCAGGGATCCGGTGATCGACTTGCTGTTTGAGCTGCGGGAGCTGCCCCAACGCATCGCCCGACGCTGGCGTGGCGAACCTCAGTCCTCCAAGCCGGAAGCCATCACGTTTGGCGAGATCCCGAAACAGGGGCCGGTGTGGGTGGTCCTGGCAGAGGACCCCGGCGTCGAGCTCGTGATCGGCGCGGTCGGCAAGTTTTGGCACAGGGACTACGGCAGCCGCGCCGTAACGGAGGCGGAGTTCATTCCGTTCAACCAGCCGGGGTTTGCGAAGGTCGCAATCAGCCTGGCCGTGCGCGCGGCAGGCGATGGGACGATTCTGCGCTACGAGGCGCGGACGGCAACAACCGACGAGACCGCCCGCCGGACGTTTCGCCGCTACTGGCGGTTCATCGGCTCCGGCGTGGGCATCGTGATGCGGCGCGTGGTCCGCCGGATCAAGCACGAAGCCGAGCAGCGCGTCCCCGCGTGCGCGTGAGTCGCATGACGCCTCCGGTCGGGAGGCTCGCAGCATAGGCGGCTGGCGGTTGACAGCGACGTCGTAGAACTTTGGCTCACTGATGAACAACCTCCCGCGTCACCTCGGCGTCGCTGCCGTGACCGCGCTCGTCATCGGCGAAGTCATTGCGATCGGGATATTCCTCACGCCCGCCACCATGGCGCGGACGGTGGGATCGCCGCTGTGGCTTCTCGTCGTCTGGTTGGTCATGGGCGCCATGGCGCTCAGTGGGGCGCTGTGTTACGGAGCGCTGGCGGCGCGCTTCCCCGAAGCGGGCGGCGGATACGTCTACCTGCGTGAGACCTACGGCCCGCTCGTCGCGTTTCTCTATGGTTGGAAATGCCTGCTCGTCATGGATCCCGGCATCACCGCCGCGCTCGCCGCAGGGCTCGCCGGCTACGTGGGCTACGCCTTCGGCCTTTCGGGCGTGGCGCTCAAGGCCATCGCGGTGGGCGCGATCCTCCTGCTCGCGGCGCTGAGCCTGGTGGGGATCCGGGTCGGCGCGCGGGTGATGCAGTGGCTGACGGTCATCAAGCTCGGTGCACTGGCGCTGATTGCGATCCTGGCGCTCGCGCTGGGCGCAGGCAGCTGGTCGCATTTCGTCCCCTTCGTGGCGCAACGGGCAGGCTCCGATCCGCTGCCGGGGGCACTGGCGCCGGCGCTCGTGGGTGCATTCTTCGCATTCGGCGGCTGGTGGGAAATCGCGAAGCTTGCCGGTGAAGCGCGCGATCCGGCCCGTACGGTGCCGCGCGCGCTCGCCCTGGGCGTTGCCGCGGTCACGGTGGTCTATGTGATCACGAGCGCGGTGTTTCTCTACCTGGTTCCGCTCGAGCGCGTCACGTCGGGCGAGACCTTCGCGGCACAGGCTGGCGAGGCGTTGTTCGGGCCCGCAGGCGGGCGCGTCTTTGCCGGCGTCGTGATCGTCGCGGTGCTGGGGAGTTTGCTGGCGTTGCTCATGGCGCTGCCGCGGGTCTATTACGCCATGGCGCGTGACGGCGTGTTTTTCAAATCGGTTGCGGCGCTCCATCCGCGTTTCGACACGCCCACGCGGGCGGTGGCCATTCAGGCGACCCTGGCCTGCATCCTCGTACTCCTCGGTACGTTTCAGCAGATCCTGTCGTACTTCATCTTCGTCACCGTAGTGTTTCTGGCGTTAACGGTCGGCGGTGTCTTCCTGCTGCGACGCCGCGGCGAGCTCCTCCGCATTCCCGGATATCCGCTGACCCCTGTCCTCTTCCTCGTCCTCGTTGCCCTCCTCCTGGTTCTGTTGGCGGGCCACGATCCCTTGCAGGCGGCGCTGGGCGTCGGCATCGTCGCACTTGGCGGCCCGGTCTACCTCTTCGCATTTCGCGGGCGACTCACTCCCCACTCGGAACACGACTCATGACTTGGATTCGCACCATCTCCCCGGACGCGGACGAGAAGCTGCGCGCCGCCGTCGAAGCGCAGCGCGCGCTGTACCCCAAGGAATACGCCGACCCCGTTCACCCCACTCCGGATGGAACGTCCGGGATCGTGGCGTCTCATAGCCTGATCCCCGACGCGCTCCATCACGCGTTTGCGACGTTCGGCGCGCTCATGTCGCCCGACCTGCCGCTGACGCGCCGCGATCATGAGATGATCACGACGCTGGTCTCGGTCACGAATCGCTGTCGCTACTGAATCGAGTCACACGCAGAGTTTCTGCGTCGGGTGACGTTGGATACCGCGCTGGTTGCCGCGCTCGAGGCCGATTACACGAAGGCGCCGCTCTCGGAGCGGGAGCGCGCGATGCTCGACTACGTGGTCCAGCTGACGAAGGACGCGACACGCATCGGACCGCAGCATCATCAGCGGCTGCGCGCCGTCGGCTTCGATGACCGCGCCATCCTGCAGATCACCTTGATCGCCGCGTGGTTCAACTACATCAACCGTGTGGCGGATGCATTGGGCGTGGGGCGGGAGTAAACGCGCCGGCCGTGTGGACGCGCGCGTCCCACAGCAGAATCCCGGCCTGCGCGAGGAACGCGATCCCAAAGAGCGGTGCAACCGGATTGATGGCGAGAAGAACGCGAGATGGTACACGAGACCCGACCACAACCACCATCATGGCGTCAGCCCATCGCGACCGCGCCCCGGACCCGGGCGGGCGCGGGGTGACGCCGCACGGGCGCGGGCACCGGAATGACGAGCACGGCCGCCGGCAGATCGTTCAACACGTCTTCCGTGACGCTCCCGATCAGCAGTCGATCGATCCAGCGCTTCCCGTGGGAACCGACCACGATCACGTCGGCGCGCCAAGCCTGCGCTTCCTCCAGGATCGTTCTCGTAGCTTCGCCCCGGCGGATCACTTTGTGTTGATCGGGCACCGGCAGCAGCGGCCAGATGTCGCGCTCCACGCGCTCCCGGGAGAGGTACTCATCGTCCAATGCGTCCCCGACCTCGGGCGCGGTGGTCGCGGGCTCGATGACATGCAGCGCGTGCAACGGCCCGCCGAGCAGCTGGGCAAAGGCAGTCGCCTGCTCGACCGTGGGCTTGGCGGCGTACGAATCGTCGACGGCCACCAGGATGCGTGGCCGTGCGCCCAGCTCACCGGTCGTGACGAGAAGGGGAATGTTGATTCGCCGTACCATGTGCTGCACCGTGCTGCCGCCCAGCCACCGCCCCAGCGCCGCGTGATGCTTTCCCCCGAGCACGAGGATTTGCGCGTTGGTCTCGGCGATGACCGCATCGAGCACCGCCGTAGTCCGACCCGGACGCACCACCAGCTGATTCACGACGTGTCCGGGCACGCGATCCCGCAATGCGGTTACGACATCCACCCGGGCGCGGGCGAGCATCGCCAGCTCGAGCGCGTCGAGTGAGACGCCCGTGCCCGCCATCTCGAGCGCAGTTCGCACGTCACGCGTTGCATGCACGACCCGGCACCCCACGCCGGCCGCCTGCGCCAACATCCACCCCGCGCTCGCAGCCACTCCGGATTCGAGCGAGCCGTCGACACCAACGACAATGGGTTGGCCGGACATATCATGCTCCGCGTGAGGGTACGCTATGAAGTTGGACCGCCTTTCGTGAAGAAATCTTGAGCCACGGACGAAGGTCTACCGGCCTCCGCGACCGAACAGGCGGCCGACCAGCAGGCCGACGGCCGCACTGATCGCAGCGACCCAGGCGAAGCGGCGAGTCTGTCCCAAGGGCAGATACCGCGCATGCTCGCCGCTGATCTCCACGACGCCGACCGGTTTGGCGACTGCGGGACCCGGAGTCGGGCCCTGCGGCGCGACCTTGGCGACAGAAATGAATGTCTTTCCGTTCACCCGTACCGGCTCGCCGTACACCGTCTTGATGCCGGCGCTGGTGCGCAGGCGCTCACGCGCCGACTCGATCATCCGTTTCGCGGTCATGTCAGCTCCCTTCCAGGGTATATCACAACCAACTGTCTGGGTGCTGAAACGGTCGTGAGATGAGAGTGAGACCCGCTAGATCTTGGCCGTTGCGACAGCCGCGACGATGTCCGTCTGCGAGATGACGCCCACAAGCCGACCCTCGTCTTCGACGAACAGGCGGTGCACGTCGAGATAGAGCATCTCCTTTGCCGCCTCGAGGACATCGGCATCCGGCGCGATGACCCGCGACCGGGGCGTCATCACCTCGCGCACCGGGGTCTCATCGATCAGGCGCTCGCGCATGTCGGGTTCGGTCGTCTCCGACAGGGCGCTCAGAATGTCGGTCGTGGACAGCACGCCGACAATCTGGCCACGCGCGTCGGTGACCGGGAGTGCCGAGACGTGCACATCGGCGAGGGTCGTAATGGCTTCGCTGACCGAGGCATCGAGATCGACGGTCTTCACGTCCGTGCGCATCAGCTCGGCGACTTTCATATGACGACCTTTCCTCTCCGCGCGCGGCGCGCTGGCGCCCGCGCAGGCTCCGTCCGGCGTTGTGCCGGCCGGTTGATCGGGACGACGAGCAGCGATGTGGGCAGCCGGTTGAGCAGCCGCTCGGTGGTGCTGCCGATGAGCAGGCGATCGATCCACCCTCTGCCGTGCGAGCCCAGCACGAGCAGATCGGCACGCCAGGCCGCGACCTCCTCGGCGATCTCTTCATCCGCGCGACCACGGCGCACGACGCGATCCTCGGGCGGCACACGCGACAGCTCCGCCTCCGCCACCCGCTCGAACTCGGCGCGCGAGCGCTCCTCGAATTGGGACATGTCCAGTGACAGCGGGACGACAGTCGGGAACTTGGCAGGCTCCACCACGTGGACCACGCGCAGCTGGGCATTGAGAACATCGGCGTATTGAGCCGCAGTGGAGAGGGTCGGGCTCGCAGCGTCCGACAACTCGGTCGCGACCAGCACGCGCTGCGGGGCGCGTCCCGATCCCTCCACCACGAGCACCGGTGCGGGAGACGTGCGGACCAGATGATGCGCCGTACTCCCACCAAGCCCGCGGACGAGGGCCCCATGGTGGCGGCCGCCGACGACGACGAGTCCCGCGCCGACCTCTCGTGCGACCTGATCGAGCACAACGCCGGGCCGGCCGGCGCGAGCGATCAGGGAGTGCCAGATCGCCTCGGGGATCTCGCTGCCGAGCTCCTTGGCGATGTATGCGCGCAGCTCCGCCACGACCCGATCGAACACCTCGGCCGAGTTCACGAGCGGCTCGAATCCGCCCGGTGCCCAGATGTCAGGAACCGCGTGTACCAGCACGCATCGCGTATCCGCCGCCCGCGCGATCCGCCAGGCGAGCGACGCTGCCCGCAGCGACTCCGGCGAGCCGTCTACGCCGGCGATGATCGGTTGCCATTTCATAGTGTCCTCCTGGGTGCCCTCCACCTGATGAAGCTGGCGGGTTGACCTGAAGGACGTCTGAGATCGGTGTGAAAGAGCGTTCGCGCCCCGATCTCTTCACCGGCGTTTCAGTCTCGTGTCACACCAACTCCGGCAGACTCCTTGCGACACCGCACGGAGGCACCATGACCGCACCCGGGATCGCAATTCCATCACCGCGCAGAACCGCGCCGGTCCCGCTCACACACATTCTGCTCGTCTGCGGTATCCTCGCTGCAGTGCTGTACCTCGGCATGATTACCGCGATACGGTACGACGGCTACAACCCCATCTCCCAAGTCCCCAGTGAGCTGACCGCCATCGGCGCGCCGACCCGGACGCTGTGGGCCTGGCTGGGCTGGGTGTACATGGCGTTGACACTCGCGTTCGCGTGGGGCGTCTGGAAATCGGCCGGTGCCAACCGCCCCCTGCGCGTCGTCGGCGCGCTGCTCCTCCTGTCCGGCCTGCTCGGCTTGCTCTGGCCGTTCGCCGCGATGCATCAGCGGGAAGTCCTGGCGGCGGGCGGGGGAACGTTCGGCGATACGCTGCACAAGATCCTCGGTATCGCCACCGTGCTCCTCTTCGTGGTAACAGTGGGATTCGGCGCCGCGACGTTCGGCCCACGATTCCGTTTCTACTCGATCGCAACCCTCGTGATCGCGTTCGTGTTCGGCATGATGACCGGACTCGAGAGCCCCCGCCTCGCCGCGAACCTGCCCACACCCTACATCGGACTATGGGAGCGCATCAGTATCGCCGTGTACATGTTCTGGCTCATGGTGATCGCCATCGCGCTCCTACGCATGAACGCCACGGCAACTAGACGCACGGGAGGTGCCTTGTGATTTCCATCGCGCTCGTCGTTGCGCTGGTGCTCGTGTTCGTGTACGCGTTCGCCGTGCGGCCGAGATTGCTGCGGTGGGGCGCGACCGATGAGGAGATCATCTCACCGTACCCTGGGGCCGAAATCATTCCGGGTGGGCAGCGGAATGGAACGATGGCGGTCACGATCGACGCCCCGCCGTCCGCCGTCTGGCCGTGGCTGGCACAGATGGGCGTCGATCGCGCCCTCTGGTACACCTGGGACTACTGGCGGCCGTGGGGCCTGCGGAGTGCCGACCGCATCCACCCCGAATGGCAGAGCATCGCGGTCGGATACCACATGGCTGCCACCCCCAGCGGCAGCACGTGGTGGGAGGTTGCCGCCCTCGAGCCGGAGCGCTTCCTCGGCCTGCGGATGTCGGTGGACCTCCTCGGTCGGCGTTTTGACCCAAAGAAGAAGGTCCCCCGGTTCTATAGCGACTCGCTCTGGGCCTTCCGGCTGGACAAGCTCCCGGAGAATCGTACTCGACTCGTGATGAGCGGTTATTGGACGTTCCGTCCGAGCTGGCTGCAAACCATCGTCGGCTTCCTCCTTATCGAACCCTCGACGTGGATTATGCAGACGCGGCAGTTCGCCGGGATCAAGCGGCGCGCCGAGTGCGAAGCTCGCAAACGAGTGCCCGATGTCCAATATGTCTGAGGTGCATTACTCGCAACGGATCGGGTGGCTGCGGGCGGCGGTGCTCGGCGCCAATGACGGCATCGTGTCCACGGCTAGCCTGCTCGTTGGGGTCGCCGCTGCGGCTGCTTCGCGGAGCAGCATTCTGATCGCGGGCGTCGCGGGACTCGTCGCCGGCGCGATGTCGATGGCGGCGGGAGAGTACGTCTCCGTGAGCTCGCAGGCCGACACCGAGGAGGCGGATCTCGCTCGGGAGCGCAAGGAGCTGCGGGCTGCACCGGCGGCCGAATTGGAAGAGCTTCGTCAGATCTACGTCGCGCGCGGTCTCGACCCCGCCCTCGCCCTGAACGTCGCCCAACAACTCACGAAGCGAGACGCCCTGGCTGCGCACGCGCGCGATGAACTGGGCCTGTCAGTCGTGCATACCGCGCGACCCGTGCAAGCCGCGATGGCCTCGGCGGCGACGTTCGCCGTAGGCGCCGCTCTGCCGCTGATTCTGGCCGCTCTCGTGCCCGCCACACGAATTGTGTTCGCGGTTCCGCTCGGTTCGCTATTCTCACTCGCCGGGCTCGGCGCACTGTCCGCGGAAGCGGGCGGCGCGCGCCGGGGACGGGCCGTACTGCGGGTGACGTTCTGGGGCGCCTTCGCGATGGCACTGACCGCCGCCATCGGCCGGCTGTTCGGGACGGTGGTCTAATCCCCCTGGGGCGCGGCGACAATTACCCGAGCGTCCACCGCCGTCACGCCGTGTGAGAACGCCAGCAGCGGATTCACATCGAGCTCCGTGATCTCAGGGTGATCGATCGTGAGCTGCGAGACGCGCAGCAACACATCCGTGAGCGCCGCCAGGTCGACCGGTGGCGCGCCCCGGATGCCGTCGAGCAACGCCACACCGCGAATCGACCGGACCATGTCGTGCGCGTCGAGCGGCTGAACCGGAGCGACGCGAAACACCACGTCTTGCAGCGCCTCGACATAGATGCCGCCCAGCCCGAACATCAGCAGAGGACCGAACGCCGGATCGCGGCTCATCCCGACGATCAACTCCCGTCCACCTGTGACCATGCGTTGCACCAGCAGCCCGGCGAGATGCGCATGCGGCAGCGCGCGTGTGACCGCGTCGATCATCTCGGCGGCCGCGGTCGCGACCTCCACGGGGGTCGTGAGACCCACGCGCACCCCGCCGGCGTCGGTCTTGTGGAGTAATTCGGGTGCGACGGCCTTCAATACGACCGGGAACCCCAGGGCCGCCGCGGCGCTGGCCGCGGCGTCGGGACCTGTTGCGAGGATGCCTCCGGCCACAGGGATACCGTACGCGGCGAGCAGCTCCAGCGCCTCGAGCTCCCCGAGCTTCCCGGCCGCGCCTGCCAGCGCGCGCCGCGCCCGCGCCTGATCCACCTCGATCACATGCGGTGAGGTAAGCGGCCGCGCCGTCCACTCCCGGTGCCGGCGCAACGCCGCCAGGCCTCGTGCCGCCGACTCGGGAAATACGTAGGCGGGAATGCCCGCTTTGTGCAGCTCGGCCCTTCCCTGCGGCAGGCCCTCGCTCCCCATCAGCACCGCCAGCACCGGCTTCTGGATGTGACCCGCAGCCGACGCGACGATCGACTCCGCCACATCCTGCTGCCGCACCCCCAACGGCGGCACGAATACCGCCAGCGCGGAATCCACGTTCGGGTCGCCGAGGACCGCGTCGAGTGCCGCGCGGTAATGCGCCGGCGTGGCGGAGGCGATCATATCGAGCGGATTGCGGATCGACGCTTCTTCCGGGAACAGCGGCTTCACCTTCGCGATGGTGGCCGGCTGCAGCTCGACCAGCTCGAGGCCGCGCGCCTCCAGCGCGTCAGCCGCGAGGATACCGGGCCCTCCGGAGTTCGTGACGATGGCCGTGCGGCTCGAGCGCGGCAGCGCGCGACCGGTAAAGGCCATCGTCATGTCGAACAGTTCTTCGATCGACTCGGCACGCAGCACGCCCGCCTGCGTCAGCAGCGCGTCCACCGCGACGTCACTGGCCGCCAACGCGCCGGTGTGCGAAGAGGCCGCCCGCGCGCCGACTTTCGACCGCCCCGACTTCACCGCGATGATCGGCTTGACGCGCGTGATCCGCGAGGCGAGATCGAGAAAGCGGCGCGGGTTTCCAAAGCTCTCGACATACATGAGAATGACGCCGACCGCTGGATCGTGTTCCCATTGCTCGAGCAGATCGTTGCCGCTGACGTCGGGCTTATTGCCCACCGACACGAACTGCGAGATGCCGATGCCGTATTCCGCCGCATGATCGAGTACGCTCACGCCGAGCGCACCGGACTGCGACACGAACGCGGCGCGACCGTGCGGTGGCATCGCCGGGGCGAATGTCGCGTTCATGGAAACCGCGGGGTCGGTGTTGAGCACCCCCATGCAGTTTGGTCCCACCATGCGCATCCCATAGCGGCGCACGAGGTCCACGAGTTGCCGCTCGCGGTCCACACCGACGCCGCCGACTTCGCGAAAGCCGGCGGAAATTACCACGAGTCCCGGAATCCCCGCCTGGCCACATCCCTGCACCACGCCGAGCACGCGATCTTTGGGCACGACGACGATCGCGAGGTCGGGACGCTCGGGCAGCGAGCCGACGTCGGGATAGGCGCGCACCGACTGGATCGACGTCGCGTTGGGGTTCACGGGATATGCGGCGCCGGTATAGCCGTAGCGCAGCAGGTTGGCGAAGATCTGGTGCCCGATCGTATTGGACATCCGGGACGCGCCGATCACCGCGATCGAGCGAGGTTTGAGAATGCAATCGAGCGTCGTCGTCATCTGACCCTGAGCGCGTTGAGGATGACCGCGGCGTCCAGCGCTTCCTGCATCACCGCGCCCGCGGCCGGCGTGATGTGACCGAGACTCGCGACGACCATGAGTGCGAAACTCACCCCCAGCCCCACGCCGATGCTCTGCAATATTACACGGCGCATGCGGCGGCTGACGGCGATGGCATCGCCCACGCGCGCGATGTCGTCCACCAGCAGCACGACGTCCGCCGCTTCGGCCGAGACCGCCGTGCCGTGAGCGCCCAGTGCGACGCCGACGGTCGCCGCAGCGAGCGCAGGAGCGTCGTTGATGCCGTCGCCGACCATGAGCACCGTGCCGTGCCGCTCCGCGAGCTCCCGCACGGCAGCGACCTTGTCGGCCGGCAGCAGGTTCGCGCGCACCGTGCGGATGCCCGCCTGCGCCGCGATCGCTTCGGCCGGCGCCTCTCGATCTCCGGTCAACATGACCGTGTCCGTCACGCCGAGGACCGCCAGGCGCTGGAGGAGCGCGGGCACCTGATGGCGAATCCGGTCCGCAAACTCGATCGTCCCGGCGAGCCGGCCGTCGAGGGCCACGTACGCCGTGGTGCCGTCGCTCGACCCGTCCGCGAGTGGCACGCCCGCGTCGCGCAGGTGGCGCGGCGACCCGACAGTCACCACCCGTCCGTCCACGCGACCCGACACACCGCCCCCCGGCGTCTCGCGAAACTCGGTCACCGCCGGGAGGACGGAGAACTGCGTCCGACCGGCCTCGACGACCGCCCGGCTGAGGTGGTGTGAGGAAAGCTGTTCCACGGCAGCCGCGAGCCGCAGGAGCTCCGGTGCGGCGACGCCGTCCAGCACATCGACGTGCGCCACGCTCGGATGACCGAGCGTCAG
>Ga0075434_100003498_pt1 | contig 14045 bp, 15 predicted proteins | sample RhiMethybrSRZTD3_FD_75298 | JGI IMG/M metagenome (GOLD analysis project Ga0075434, IMG submission 75298) | Populus rhizosphere microbial communities from Tennessee, USA - Rhizosphere MetaG P. TD hybrid SRZTD3 | ecosystem: Host-associated > Plants > Roots > Rhizosphere > Soil | place: USA... | reverse complement strand
CTTTTCATATTCCCCCCTTCTTGAATTTATCGCTTGCGCGTGTTGGCCCAAGGGGGGATTGGGCGGCAAATAAAAAGGGGGAGCCCGATCTGGGCTCCCCCAGCGTGATAATCAGCAGCCTGGACCGGCTACGCAGTTGCCTTGGCCATCGAATTGAAACGTGTTGTCGCTTAATGGCACAACCGCTTTGATCGCATGTCCATGCTTCCCGGATTTTCCTGGCGCGGTAGCCACAACTTGATTGATGAACCGTTCGAGACGGGTGCCCCCAACGACGTTTCCTCCCGAAGTGGAAGCTTGATTGAAATGTTCGGGGATCACGCTTACGGGCTGGATCAGTTTCCGTACGGCAAAGGCAGCTTCATCGGGGCCCATGGTGAATAGGTCGCCGCCGTGCACGACCGCGAGATTGGTATTGTAGAAGTCTGCTTGAGTCTCCCAATCACCTAATAGACCCGAATCGCCGGTCCAGAGGACCGAAAGGCCGTTGGTGAAGCGAAGTATATAGCCTGTTTCATGGCCGGCGTAGCCGGTCAGGCCGACCGGGACGCCCGGGTCGGCGATAGCGATACCTCCCTGCGGGTCGGCGCTGTCGAGCTCGTCGACATGCAGCCGCGACGCGCCGGCAGCGTGGAAGGCGGGGATCGTGGTGATCTTAACGCCGGTTGTTTGCCCGGTGAATACGGCAGTCCTGGTGCCGCCGCGGATAACGCCGACGCAGGGTTTGTTTGCGTTGGCTCCGGTCCGCGAGCTGGCCGGGACGGCGAACGTGTTATCTAGGCCGGCTGCGGGACAGCCGGGCGGGGCGGTCCCGCCACTGGCATTCTTGATCTTCTGCGTAAAGAAATCCGGCAGCTCACCGCCAACGAGGACGGCCGATTTATGGACGGCCGCGATCTCGGCGGCGTTGCTTTCCGAATCGCCGGGAGCGGCGAAAGGGACCGAAGTGGTGCCGGCGCAATTCGTCTGGCGCACGTCCCCGATGTGGTCGACGTGCGGGTGGTCGATAAGGAGCACGTGGACGCTGCCCACAGGGGCGATCCGGGGATCCGCGGAGCCGACAGCGCTGCCCCCGGAAACCAGCCCGACGGTCCGGCCGGGCGCGATGAGCACTCGCACGCCGGTCGGATCTTCAAAGAGCAACGCACGATCGCCGGCGCAGAACTCACCAGTGACGGCGCCGATCGGAGTGATTTTCACATTCTGCGCCCATGACGCAGACGATGCCGCTACAACGACGGTTAAAACAGCAAGAACTAAGACGAACCATTTAACCTTCATCGCTCCTCCTGGTTGAAGACAACGTCACCTCTTCCTATCCCTTCTTCTCCTCCGCGCGGAAATTTTTGTGGCACGCGCCGCAGGCGTCGCCCAAGGCCTTCACCTTTGTCGGGATAGCGGCGTCGTCCTTCGCCTTGGCGGCATCGGCCAGCTCGCTCGCGGCCTTCTTCACCTTGGCGGGATTTTTACTGAATTCGTCCCACTTTTCCCAAATCGCCGGCAGGGCGCGGGACTTGTCCGAGGTGCTCCCCTTTGGAAATAAGTCTAGGATTTTATCGCCGTTGCTCATAATGTCTTTGGCCTTGGTCTCGATCGTCGCGTAATCCTTTGCTTCGACCGCCGCCTTGATCGCCTTGGCATCGGCGCCGTTGCTCTTCATGAGCTTCTGCCGTTTCTCGATCACGTCTTCCTGCGCGAAAAGCTGCGGCGCCAGAACGAGCATGCCCATTACCAAAAAAATCGCCTGGAAAAGTTTGCGATGTGTCATTCGTATTCTCCTTTCGCTGTCGGCTTGTTAACTGCCGCGGTTGACTTTCTTGACTTCGTTTAAAAGCTGGTCGGTCGTGAGCAGATCTTTTTCGTTGTTCGACGGGCGAATGTCGTAGTAGCGCACGACGCCGTCTTTGTCGATGATCACGTAAGAGCGCTTGGCGAGGCGCCGCTCGGGATCGTAAACGCCGTATGCGTTGAGAGTTTTTCCGTCGCGATCGCTGAGGAGGGGATAGTTGATCTTGGCGAAGTCGGCGAAGGCTTTCTGCGAAAAGGGCGCGTTGGCGCTGATGCCCACGACCTCGGTGTTCTCGGCCTGGAACTTGTCATGACTGTCCGAACCGGACGCTTGCAGGTCCTTGATTCACGTGGGGCTGAAATCGAGAACGTAGAAGTTGATGAGAACGTTTTTCCCCTTGAGGCTGCTGAGTTTCAGCTTGCCGCCCTTGGAGCTGTCGAGCTCGAAGTCCGGGGCTTTATCGCCGACTTGCAGCGCTGCGGCAGGGAAAGCCGCCGCAATCAAGAACAAAAGGCAGAAAAATGTATGGAGCGAGATCCTCTTCAACCGTGTCATGATCGGCCTCCTTACTGCTTTGACGTCGAGAAATTCCAAATCATGCAGGCCAAATCCAGGCTCGTCTATTTACCTCCTGGACTGTAACCCGTCAACTACCCGAATGGGTATGAATTGCCATCCCTACCCGGGTCAGCCGAGGGCATCCCGGACCGCGAGGACGGCTGCTTCGGTCCGATTCTTGACCTGGAGCTTTCGAAACAGGGCTTTGAGATGCATCTTTATGGTCTCCCGCGATAGATTCACGATTCGGCTCATCTCTTCGTTGCTGAGCCCTTCCGTCAGCAGATGCAAAAGCCTCAGCTCCTGCTCGGTGAGACTGTATTTCTGGGCGAATTCTTTTTTTCTCTCCCCCTCGGAAATCTGGTCCGACCGTCCGTGGCGCGGGAGGGTGAGATGCGCGAGATAGGGCGAGTTGAGGGCTTTGCCTTGATGGGTGTGGCGGATGATGTCGATGAAATCCTTTTGATCGGCGTCTTTGAGAATGTATCCTGCGGCGCCCGCGCGCAGCGCCGAGATGATCTTTTCGTCGTCATCATGAATCGAGAGCATGAGCAGCTTCGTTTTCGGTGTCAGCGTCGAGAGGAGCTTGGCCGCCTTGATACCGTCCATCTTCGGCATGCGCACGTCGAGGAGGGCGATGTCGGGCTCTTTTTCCTGCGCGCGGATCACCGCCTCCTGGCCGTCGGCCGCCTCGGCGACGACTCGCAAGTCGCGCACTCCCTCGAGCAGCTTCCGTAAACTCTGGCGAAACAGCCGCTCGTCATCTGCGATCAGTATTTTGATCGGCATGGTTTTGTCGCTCCTCCTCGGGATTGAGTGGCAAGGCGATCGACACGGCGAAGCCTTTGCCGGGCTCGCTCTCCGCCCATATCTTTCCGTGATGCGCGTCCGCGACCAGCTTGCAATAGGGCAGGCCGAGGCCGGTGCCGGCATCGAGTCCCTGGTCGCGCGAATAAAAAACATCGAAGATCTTCGGCAGGTCGGCCTGGGGAATGCCCTCGCCCTGGTCGGCGACCCGTATGACCGCGCGCTGTCCGCGCCCCTGGTCGCTCTCCGCGAGCGAGAGGGAGATTTCAACGCGGCTTTGCTGCGGAGAAAATTTAATCGCATTGCTCAGAAGATTGATCAACAGCCGCGTCAATCTCCGCTTGTCGGCGACGAGCGCGAGACCCTTCGGCTCCGCGTGGGTGACGATCTCGATGCCCTTGTCCTCGATTTCCGGGCCGAGGATGCGAAGGCTCGTCTGGACAAGCTCCTCGGCCGAGCAGGGCGCCAGCGCCAGCGGCAAATCGCCGAAATCCGACCGGTAGATGTCGAGCATCTCGTTCACCATGCCGATGACGAGGTCGCCCGCGCTGACGAGATCTCCAAGCAGCTTTTTGCGCTGATCTCCATTGGAGTCGGGCGGCGCTTGCTCCAGCCGCTCGAGCGTCTTTTTGATCCCCAGCAGCGGATTTTTGAGATCGTGCGCGATCATATGGGCCATCGCGGCGCGCTTTTTTTCGGTGTCCGCCAGCTCTTTGCTGCGCTCGTCGAACTTTCGTTCCAGCTCGCGGCGGTAGCTTTCGACCTCGGCACGCGAACGGCTGAGTTCCGCCAGCATGCGGTTGAAGGAGGCGGCGAGCGCACCGATCTCGTCTTTCGAATGCATGCTCACCGAGCGCGAATAATCGCCCGCGGCGACCAGCTCGGTCGCGCTGACGAGCTGCTTGAGCGATCCGGTCAGCCGGCGGCTCAGAATCCACGAGATGGCAAGCGCGAGCACGCCGCCGAGAATCGCCACCGAATACAACATTTTTTGCAGGATGCCGAGCGCGGCGGTCAACTGCCGGGAGGGATAGAAGATGGAGATGAGTCCTTCGGCGCCGCGATCGGTGACCAGCGGCAGCCGGACCTCGAGCGCCGGAGCGCGCTCGTCCCGATGCCACTCCGATCTCGGGCCGCTTGAATTTTCCGGCGGCCGGCCCGCGGGTTGGATAGGCTTGCCCGCCGCTTCGGCGGTGTATAGGCGATCGCCGATCGTGATGGCGATTTTCCCGCCCGCGATCCGTTCCAGGCGTTTGATCAAGTCGCGGTTGACCGCGTAGCCGGCGCTCACGACGCCGAGGATCTTTCCTTCCTCGATCTCCTCGGCCGCGCGGAGATAGGCGCGGCCGCCGCGCTCCTCGATGCCGTAATTGGAAAGATCGCCGGAGCCTTGAAGCAGACGCTGGATGTCCTTCGCGAGCGCGGGCCGGTCGCCGAAGGCCGATGGATCATGGACGCGAAGGAATATTTTGCCGTCCGGATCGAGGATCTCGATGAAATCCATCTGCACGGATCCGACCAGCGGGAGCAGCTGCTGGAAAAGTGTCGTGCGGTCGTTGCGCCTAAGCGCGTCGCGCACGCCGGGCATCTCCGCGATCCAATGGACGACGCCGCTCGCAGTCTCCTGCCGTTCGCTCAAAAGCAGCTTCACCTGCTCGGCCTGCGCTTCGGATTTTTCCGTGAATTGGCGCTCCAAAGTCTCCGTCAGCGTTCCCGAGGTCCAGAGAATCGCGAGGCTCAGCGGCAAGAGAATGATAACGAGGGAAGAAAGCAGCAGCTTGAGGAGCAGGCTTTTCATCGCGCGCCTTCTTCTTTTGCGACGTATTCCGCGAAGCCGCGCATCCACTCCTCCGCCGCCGGGCCGGGATTCTTGCAGACCATAAGCCGCGGCCGCGTGAAAGGATAAATCCCCCGCTGGATATTCTCATCGGTCGGTCTCTTGCCTTCTACCGCCAGGACTTTCACCCCTTCGGCTTCGGCTTCGTCGATCCGGACGATGCCGTAGCCGATCGATCCGCGCACGCGCTTGATCGTGCGCAGGATCTTGTCCTTGCTGGCTCGCAGGACGAACGCTTTTTCCATTTCATGGCCGGCTTTGCCGAACACCTTTTCGACGAACATCGCGTGAATCCCGGACCCCTCCTCGCGCGTCAAAGGCACGACGCCCTTGTCCTCGCCGCCGACCTCGCGCCAGTTGGTGATCTTCCCGGTGTAGATGCCGCGCAGTTGCTCGATGGTGAGATTCGTGACCGTGTTCCAGGAGTAGCTCAATAGGATGACGGCGTCGCGCCCCATCGATTGAACCCGCAGCTGGCCGGTTTCGGCCGGGGTCAAGCTACGCGTGACGAGGCCGATCTGAATCTCGCCGCGCTCGGCCGCCGCGATGGCATGGTTCGAGTTCCCGCGCTTGATGTCGACCTCGATGCCGGGATGCTCTTTGTGAAAGCGAATCGAAAATTTCTCTGCCAGGGGCGCCAGCGACTGGGCTCCGCCTACCGTGAGGCGCTGCGGGGTTTGCGCTGGAGCCGAGCGGGGGAAGGCGGCGAGAAGAAGGAGCACCAAAGCGAATGTGCAGCGTGCTCCGACCATGCATTACCGCCCCAAGGCGCAGCAGCGTACATAGGGTATACGCGCCGCGCTGTCAAGCAGAGTGGCGCCTTAGCCTTCGGTGGTCAGCGGCGTTAGCTCACGTTTGCCGAGGCGGATCGCGCCGCTCTCGGTGATCAACAGGTGGTCGCCGATCTGCACCACGCGGTTGTTCCGCGCCGTGTCCTGCATAAAGCTTCGCTTGAGGCGAATCGCCGGCTTGAAGTCGAAGGCCATCCCCGGCGCGAGCACGATCGGCGCGTCGCCGCGGGAGTTGGCCGGCCCTACCCGCGGCCGGGAAAGATTGGCGATGCCGCTCGAATGGAGGACGACGCCGGATTGGTCTTCGGCGTTGAATTTTTCCACGCCGGCCGCGTAATGATCGGCGAGCTCACCGCAGGTGGTCTTTCCGGGGCGGATGAATTTGACGCCCTCGAAGAATAATTTCACTGCGGCCTCCATCGCGGCTCGATAATAGCCGTGGCCCGGCGTGTTCGGACCGCCCACGAAGATCGAATGGTTCACCTGGCCGCGGTAGCCCTGGCAGGTCGCGTCGATCTCCTGGCTGATGATCTGTCCGGGCCGAAGCGGGTCGTCGACAGGAGCACCGAGCGTCGCGTTGGCGCCTTGATCAAAGGCGATCGAGAGCCGGGTCGGGTCTTCGCCCGTCCGCGCGAACATCTGGCTGAAAGCGGCGAACCAGACCTCCGCCTGCCGCTTCGCGCCGGCGCGAACGCTTCGCAGGATCGTCTCGACCGCCTCTTCGCCGACGGCGACCGAGCGGCGGATCGCGTCGTGCTCCTCGCCGCTTTTCATCATTGCGGCCTCGTCGATCGGGCCGGCGTCGACGCCCCAGTTTTCTATCGCCGCGAACGCGACGCCGGGCAGCGCCTTTTTGAGATTGTCCAGATAGGTCGCCGAGACCAGACCCTCGGGATCGAAACGGCTGCCGGCGAGCTTGGCGAGTCCGATGCGCATCCCGGGGCGATTCAACTCCAGCGCCGACAATTGCGCGATCATCGCCTTCGAGCCTTCGCCGACGGCGAGCGCCATTTTGCCGTCGGCGCGCCAGGCGGAGAGGCGCGCCTCCCAAAAGAGTTTGTTTCTTTCCGTCGGGAGCAGCGCCTCGGTCGGCTTCGATGCATCGCGCGGAAAGACGATGTCGGCGCTCCCGCCGCGGCCGCCGATCTGCGTCAGATACCGCGGGTAGGCGGCGTCGCCGCTCGCAAGGGCGACGATCGCGTCGAGGTTCCATTGCGGCCGTGCCATGATGCGGCGCACCGCTGCCCAGCGGCGGTCGCGCTCCGCGGCGCTGAAGCTCGGATTGGAGACCGCGGTCTCCGCGCTGTCGCGTTTTTCCTGGGCGCGAGCTTCGGCGTGGAAAACCGTCGAAAGCGACACGCCGGCGCCAGCGAGAGCTGCCCCGCGCAGCAACGTCCGACGTGAGATGGCTCTTGCGCTCGAATCGATCGTCATGGTGCGCCTCCATTTACAGCCGTGTTATAGCCGTGAGACGGGGGATTCGTAGCACAGGCGCCGCCTCTGTCAAGCGCCTCCGCTTAACACGGCGTGAGGACGAGGAGCGGTTGATCGGAGCTCGTTCCGCCGCCGGCGAACTGAATGTATCCGCCGCTGCGCCAGAGCTCGAGCTGGTCGCGGTAGTGCGGCGATAGGAAATGACCCGATTGTCCGGGAACCGTGACGAAGAGCGAGCGGTCGAGATCGTGCAAGTCGGCGACCATCCGCAGCGAAGCGCCGGCCGTATGCGCGTAAGGCCGGGAGCGGCGGAAAAATCCGAGGTTGATCGTCACGCCGTCGCCGCCGCAAGAAAACGGTCCGATCGAAAGCAGTCGCGCCAGACCCCATATCGCGTCAAGTGGATGGCTGAATCTCAGCTTATGGAGGTCGCCCCAGCGCCAGGCCGCGGCCTCGGGCCCGAGCCGCTTTTTGAGCTCGTTGCAAGCCTGGGCGAGGCCGGCCTCGACTACCGCACGACGCGATCGATCCGCGAACCACGGCGAACCCTGGTCGCTCAATATGCGCTCGATGGGTAAAAGCGACTGATTGAAAATCTCGACATAGGCGCGCAAGAGCTCGGCTCCAAGTATGGGCTCGAGAAGATTAACCGTCAGATGATGATAGAGGCTTTGGAAAAGAGCCGCCTCGGGGCTTTCCGCGCGGCAATCGCCATTCCATCCGCGTAACATTCGTGACGCGTTGCCGAGGAAATCATTTCGCTCCGCCAGCTCTGCCAATTCATCACCCAGAATCTGGAGGATCGTCCTCGCATGCAGCGAGACCGTGTCCTGCTGCATGCGCGTCATATCCTCGACGGACCACTTTTCTTTGGATGCGAGCACGGCTTTGATGCGCCCGATACGATAGGGCGGCTCGAAAAGATCCGAAAGATGGTAGGGGTATGCGGCGCCGGCGATATCATTGTTCGCTGTGGCGATGACGCCTGCGGGCGGATTGTAGAGGTGAGGCAGCTGATCGAAGTGGATGTAGCCGTTCCAGTCGGCATCGGCATCCGATGCATCGAGCGGAAGATACGACGGACGCTTCGCTCGAATCGGCACGGCGCCCGCCAGGCTGTAGCCGATGTTGCCGTCGCAGTCGGCGTAAACATAATTGAGCGTCGGCGCGGTCTGGTGCGCGAGCGCCGCGCGGAATTCGCTCCAATTCCCCGCCCGGTTAACGCCGTAAACCACGGCGAGCTCGCGGCTTGGGGCGTGCGCCGTCCACCGGAAGGCGAGGGCTTCTCTACCCGAGTTGTTTCCGTCGTGCAGGAAATCGCTGATGATCGGCCCGTGCGCCGTCCGCCGGATTTTCCTGGCGATCGTTTTTCCGCCGCGCAGCAGGATCTTCTCCTCGGCGATGTCCATTTGAGCCCAGCGTCCATCGGCGAGATAAACGTCGGCCGTGTCGGGATGAAGCGGCTCTCGATAGAGATCCGCGTCGTCGCAGAGGGCGGCGGTGACGCCCCACGCGACGCGCCGGTTGCGGCCGACGTGAACGCACGGCATGCCGGGGATCGTTCCGCCCCAGACGTCGAACGGCGGCTCCGATCCGGCGGCCGCCGCGGAAAGGTGCATGAGATACCAGGTCGAGGGCAGGTCGAGCTTCAGGTGCGGGTCGTTGCAAAGGATCGGCGCTCCCGTCGCCGAGCGGTGCGGCGCGACGACCCAGCTGTTGCTCCCCTGGCCGGCGGCGGGGCTGTAGAGTTCGAACGTGCCGCCGATGAAGCGGAGAAGCTCTCCCGCCTCCGCGGCGGCGGTTCGCGTGATGGTCGGCGCTTCGGCGGGATAACGCGGCAGCAAGGAAGCGAGCCGCTCCGGCGTATCTTTCAGTTTGGCTGCGATCGCCGTCCAGGAGACGCGCGTAAAAAGCGAAGTCGAAAGAAAAAAAGCGAAGCCCTTGCCGAGCGTCAGCGTGTCTTCTGGCCGCCATGGCTCGGGTGTGAAGCGCAATACCCGGAACTCGAACGGCAAAACCTTCGCGTGACTTTCGATGTAACGGTTTACGCCCGCGCTGTAAGCTTCGAGGATCTCCGTCTCGCGCTGCGGTAAACAGCTGAGAGAGGCGAGAGCGGCGCGCCGCATGCCCAAAAGCCGGATGAAGTAATCCAGCTCGGCGATGGTTTTGCCGCGCAGGTGCACGGAAGGAGCGCCGGGAATCGCGCGGTCGCCGAAAATCTCGGCCGTGCGGCCGCAGAGCGCGCGGCGGTTGAGCTCCATTTGCCACAGCCGCTCCTGGGCATGGAGATAGCCCTGAGCGAGAAAAAGGTCGCGCTCGTTATCGGCGTAGACGTGCGGGACCGAGTACGGGCCCCAAAAAACTTTTACCTTGGCAGTGAGACCCGAAAGCGCGATTTCGCCGTGGTGTTGCGGCGCGCCCTTGCGCAGCCAGCGGCGGAGCAGAGGAATTAAAAAATGATTTTTAGTCCCGGATTTCAAGTTTCCAGTTAAGCCGCATAACGGCGCTTGTCAACCGGAAACTGGAAACCGGAGATGGAAGTCTTACGAAATTTTCTGTACCGAAGGGCGCTGTTTCATGCGTTCGAGCCACTGGCCGACTTTGGGCAGCGACGGATCGGGCAGCACGCCCATGCCGACCAAGCGCGCGAAACGCGGAACCAGCGCGGCGTCCAGCAGCGAGAAGTCGCCGGCCAGATACGGTTGATCGCCGATCTCGCGCTCGAAGCGGCCGAGCAGGTGCTTGAGCTCCTTACGCGCGCTCTCGATCGCCTGCTGGTCGCGCTCCTTCTCGTCCTTCATCATCTCCTTGCGGATCTTTTGATAGGGCGGATCGAGATGGTTCATGCCGTAGTCGATGAGGATGCGGACTTTGCCGCGCCTGCCGGGATCTTTCGGCATGAGCGGCGTCTCGGGATATTTTTCGTCCAGATACTCGTTGATGATGAGCGATTCGTAGAGCACGGTCGCGCCGTCGATGACAACCGGCACCTTGCCGTAGGGATTGAGCTTCAGGAAGTCCGGTTTCTTCTGGTCCATCTTTTTGAGATCGACCGGAACCTTTTCGTAAGGCAGCTTCTTTTCCTCCAGCACGACGATGACGCGCTGGCAGTTGGGGGACGATGGAAAATCGTAGAGCTTGATCGGTCTCTCGGGCGGCATGGGCGTTCCTCCTGATGGGCTTTGATTACTTCAGCGACGGAATGAAGACAAGGGCGCGTGTCGGCCGTCAGCGATAGCCGTTCGGGTCCTTTGCCTCGCGCGGGAAATAGCCGCCGAGGCGGTGATAAGCCTTCAAATAAATGATCTGCCCTTCGTTCGTCATCGCGTTCTCCAGGACGCTGACAAGACGGACAGCGACCGTCGGAAGCGGCTGGAACCGTGGCTCGTCGAGCTCTCGCGCGAGATCTTCGGCGGTGAGCGATTTTAAATATGATTTTGCCACCTCGAACACAGCGTCGTGGTAGGAAAGCAGCAATTTTGCCGGCGCGCGAAACGCGCGCACCTGTTCGCGCGTATGCGTATGCGAGCGTCCATAGTCGGCCGGTTCCGGCGGCATCCCGAAGCGTGCTGCCCAAGCCTTGATCCAAAGCTGCTCGCCGCCTGAGAGCTGCGCGACGTTGCTGTCCATCACGCGGGTGAGCCGCCAGGCAAGCCATCCGATCGATGGATGCGGCTCGCGCGTGAGTTCGCCTTCGTCGAGATCGGCAAGCGTGCGATGAAGCGACTCGTAAACGCGCGTGAAAGCGTCGAGCAAAATATCGTTGGCGATCATTGTCGATTCCTTTCCGGCGCACCGCGCCGAGCGGAGATTCTTCAATCGTTTCATACACCCTGTCAATCCGTTTTGCATGGCGATAGTTGATCCGCTCTGCGTTTAATGTTATCGCCTAGCTTCCGACGCGAAAACGCCATTCCGACGGTCAGCAAAATTCTGCCATGAAAATCGATATCGAGTTCAACTCCGGCGCGCAGCTGCCGATGGATGCGATCCCGGAGCTTGCGCGCATAGCCGAAGCCAATGGATTCGACTGCGCGTGGGGTGGGGAAGCGAACAACAAGGATCCGACGGTGATGCTCGCCGCCGTCGCGGCGGTGACGAAGACGCTCAAGGTCGGCTCGGCGGTGTATCACATTCTCGGCCGCACGCCGGCGACGCTGGCGCTTCAAACCGCCGGCCTCGACGAGCTGTCGCAGGGCCGGTTTCTGCTCGGCATCGGAGTCTCGAATCCGACGATCGCCGGCTGGCACGGTCTGCCTTCGGACCGGCCGCTCGGTCGGGTGAAGGAGTATTTAGAGATCGTTCGCAGGGCGATGAACGGCGACAAGCTCGACTTCAGCGGCGAATTTTATTCGGCGCGCGGCTTTAAAATGGCGTTCAAGCCCTCCGGCAGGAAGATCCCCATTTATCTGGCGGCCTTCGGGCCGATGATGACGAAGCTCGCCGGCAAGCTCACCGACGGCGTGCTTATCAACATGGCCAATCCCGGAGAAATCCGCCGTATCGCCCAGCAGGCGAGAGAAGGCGCGAAAGAGGCGGGTAAAGATCCCATCGCTGTGGAGATCATCTGCAAGATGCGCTGCTCGATCGCAGGCGACCGCGCACAGGCGCGCGAGGCGCTGAGCCATGCGCTGACCTATTATGCGCTGGCGGATTATTACCGGGATCTTTTAACGCGGATGGGCTTCGGGGCCGAGATCGAGGCGATGCGGGCAGCGTGGAAGAGCGGCGGCTTTCATGCGGCGCGTCGTTTGATCACCGACCGGCTGTTCGAAGGCCTGCCGATGGCCGCCGCGACTTCGATCGACGAGGTGCGCGAAAAGATTCGGCCCTATGAAGAAGCCGGCGCCACGCGGATGATTCTGCCTTACGTCTCGCAGTCGGACGATGTGGTCGGCGAATTGAAGAGTTTCATGGCCGCGTGGGGCCGTACCGGCTAAGACAGCGACAGGAGGGTAGTCATGTCCTTCGAGCTATTGAATCCGTCTGGGCTGGAGCGGCCGGTCGGCTACGCGCATGTGGCGAAAGTCAATTCAGGCAGGACGGTCTACATCGCCGGCCAGGCCCCTTTTGACTCGACCGGCACGGTCGTGGGCAAAGGCGACTTCGTCGCCCAATGGCGTCAAGTTATGAGCAATCTGAAGCTGGCGATCGAGGGGGCCGGAGGCAGGCCGGACCAGATCGCGGTGCTAACCATGTACGTCACCAACTTACCGGCCTACCTAGAGGCCAAAAAAGAGATCGCGGTTAGCTACCGCGAGGTCTTCGGCAAGTATTTTCCGGCGATCACCCTTGTCGAGGTAAAGGGTCTCTATAATCCCGACTGTATGGTAGAAATTTCCGCGGTTGCCGTCATCGATTGAACGTTTTATGGCACCGGATAATCGGCGTCGCAAGGGTAAATTTGTACTAAATTGCGGCAATTAGTATCTAAACTTGGCGCTGGATTACGTCCGATTCCCCGCCATCGCTAAAAGAAATCAACTATTTATCACCATGGCATGTGGCTTGCTTTCCTCTCGGGGCATGAGCCAACTAGAAATCTTCAGAGAGACGACTCGGCTGGAAGGTTTCGATTATCCGACGTTGGAGGAGATCATCACTCTGTGGCGCTCCTACCAGGCGAGCGGCGGACTCCAGCCTGAAGAAGCGTGGGATGCTATTGCGGCGAGCCTAGCCCTGGATATGGCCTTTTCCGGCCATGTCCGCGGCAAGTGCTTCGAGCATTAACAGCCACTCTGAACCCGTTGACTACGGGTTGTAGAGCTTGGAAATGAAGCCGCTTTTATCCAGTTCCCGCACGATACTCTCATCCACAATATCCTCGAACTTCGGCGCCGTCCCGGGCTTCCGCATCGCCTCCTGAATCTGCTGCTCCATCCCCGGCCGCGTGACCAGCGGCACCCGCTCGTAGAGCTTGGCCATCGCCTGCCACGAGTCTTCCAGAAACCCCTCGTTATTCTGCCGGCTGTATTTCGCGACGATTTTTTTCGTCTCTTCCTTGCGGGTTTTGAAGAAATGCGTCGCCTCGATCAGCGCCATGACGATGCGCCGGACCGTCTCCCGTTGAGTCGATAAAAAAGTCCGGGTCGTGTTGGCGCAGATGTAGGGAAAGTCGAAGCGCTTCGGCAGATCGGCGGTGCTGATGAGCACCTTGTGCGGCATGCCCTGGGCGAGCTGGATGATCCCGGGAGGCGAGGGAAAGCCGACGATCCGGCCGCCGCGGAAAGCGGCCGCCCGCTCTCCCGGCCCGCCGACTTGAATGATCGGCACGTCCTTTACGGGGGTCAGGCCGAGACCGCGTATCAGCACGTGCGCGGCGGTGTCGGAGGCACTGCCGATGCGGCTGATGCCGATGCTCTTGCCGCGCAGGTCTTCCGCGGATTTGACCGACTCCTGGACCACCAGCTCGTAGGGGAGCGTATTAATGTAGCAGGCGACGGTTACCAGGCCGACGCCGCCGATGACGGCGCTCGCGACCGCGCTGCCCGCGGCGTTACCGACTTTGACGTCTCCCGCGATGATGCTGGTGACGCTGATCGGCGTGCTCTGGATGAAGACGAGCTCCGTCTCGACACCGTATTTTTTATAGAAGCCGCGTTCCTGCGCGATGAAATAAACCGCGTTCGTCGTGTCCGAGGAGCTGTAGGAGATGCGAACTTTCTCCTGACCTTGGACGGCGTCCACAAGCATCAGCAGAGCCAGCGCCGACAAAGCAGTAGGATAAAAAAGCCGGGCCTGTTTCTTCATTTCAAGGACTCCTTGCCGCGGACTTAAATAAAATCTCAAGTCAGGTGGGCCTGCGGATCGGCCCGCGCGATGAGATCCA